>ERZ1740060.1147-NODE-1147-length-10188-cov-6.227869_pt1 | contig 10188 bp, 4 predicted proteins | sample MGYA00581743_ERZ1740060 | MGnify/ENA primary metagenome ERZ1740060 (study PRJEB43018, sample SAMN04849235) | marine metagenome | isolation source: floating plastic debris | place: Pacific Ocean | collected 2008-08-27 | study: EMG produced TPA metagenomics...
CATTATAGCATATATGAAAGCTAAAAGATTTAGCTAGTTTTAATAATTAGCTACCAAAAATGGCGAATTTTTCTGCTGATGAATACTTTCTGGATATAGGGTATTATCAAATAAAAAATCGTTATTGGGGACAGCTACCCTTCTGATGAGTATCAAATCAAAGTGATGATTTAGCTGGGCCAAAACAATGCAAACCATAGTAAACCAATGTGAGCGTCATAAGTTAATCGGTTTCCCTACAAATTGTACTAAACTGACTGGAAAGTTCATCAGTAATCACAGTGAACTTACTTTGAAGCATTTCATTGGTAACTACTTCTGGCTGCTCTTGTTGGTGAGAAGCAGAAGTACGAGTAGGTTGTGAGGCAGGTGGAGGCGACGAGGAGCGAGAAGTGGATGCTGATGATGAGCCAGGTCTGGATGTTGATGACAGAACTGTCGACGAAGAGGAAGACTTGCTGTGTCTCACTGGAGGAGTTACTGGAGGTGTCGATGGTGAATATGAGGGTGATTGTGTTGTAGGACGTACATGTGTGAGTGGTGTGGTAGGTCGACATGATGAAGATTTACTGCTTTGTTTCGATAGCTTCCGGGGCGGCTTTGGCAGCGTTTTGACCATTGAGCTGCTCTCTTCCTGTTCTGACTGGAAATCTGAAAAAAAAAGATATTAAAATATTAATGTACATTGCAATGAGATGAATTTGGTTTATTCACAGCCAGTCAATATTGGAGACTAGCTTCCGTTGTGCACACATAATATAAACAGTAGGTGATAAACAGCTGGACAATCAACAATCAATCAGCAATCAAGCAGCTCTGAACTAAAATTGATGAACAATGAGTTGTCCCCTCATTGACGTTGGGAAGACAACTGCTGAGTGGTGCCTGGATTTTAACTAGATAAAAACACCTAGTACGCACCCTAGTTTATCACAACAACATCAGAGTGACTGTTTGTTGTAGGACCATAACAAGCTGGCCTTTGTTTATCCCATTTCCTATTGAAAAAGTTATGGGTAACCATTATGGCAATAAGGGACGAGACCTGTACACCTACATGGATAAGTATAACCTACTATCGCATCAAACAGCCCACATCACAATCCAAACAATTGATACAACCATATCAAAATCATTTGAATAAAACATACCGCTGGCATAATTCTTATGAGAATATTTGGAATTGGGCTTCCTTTGTCTTTTAGTGGCTGGCTGGCTGAAATCCTCATCCTCGTCTTCATCCAGTTCCGAACAGGATGTATAGCTGTATTTATCACATGCAGTTCTACTATCTACAATTTAAACCCAACCTCAAAGTAAAAATAAACTGGTCTTACACTAAATAAGTGTTGACAAACTAGGATGGTACCGCAGGTTGTTTAATTCAAGCTTTGGTATTTGCAGGTCATCAACTACCAAGTAACTACTAGACTCTTTCTGTAGCTTTGGATGGTAATTAACTGAGATTTTGAATTCAAAATTCCAATTAAAAACTGATGCTAAATTTATCTGTTGGAGCAGTTGAGATCTCAATGGTGGATTTTGGTCGATTCCCCCAGTGCCAATGCCAAACTGATAAATACACATTTGCTATATTTGCCAGCCACCATCACGTGTCATTATTTAATTCTGTCATAAAGTTGACACAAAGCCTGCACTGAAATGCTGACAAATTCAAACTCGCTGACAAAATAACAATATAAAACCATACTTACCACTCCTAAATTTCACTTTGATGAGATCATAGCGGTCCCAGTCATCGGCTGGAGCAGTGAGGTTGAGCATACATCTACCCGTATCTACTACTGGATACCACAGTACTTTGTCTTCAAGATCTACCCACACATAGGGTACCGTCATGTCCTTTTTAATGCCATCCTCAATAAACTGAGCAACACAATATTTGCCAGTTGCCTAAAAATATAAATAGATAGCAAAGCGACGAGAACTGATAAGTTGAATGCAGAAGCATGTAAACCACTGCCTCATGTACTATGCCACAATGTGGTTGAACATTGTACAAATATACACATAATTGTTCAAATTCACGAAATTAAATATTAGCTACCGTTGAGATATTTCTAAAATGAAATAGTAAGTGGAATTTAAATTTAGTGAATTTTGCGTAAGCGAAATTTCCAGTAGGTTATTTAACAGAATCAATATTGTGAGCCTTATCTTAATTACATGTATGTCAATTAACAGTTTAGGCTTTTTCTCAACCCGACAGACATGTAAATCAAATAAAATAGCATCTACTGTGATGAACTCAAACCAAATTTCGAGAGTATATGCGAATGAAGAAGCAAAAAGTGATTGAGCGAATATTGAGTTCTGTGTTCTCAATCACGGTTTTGTATTGAGAACACAGTATGTGAATATCTTGATAAAGCGTTATCTAGCCCTAACTAAAGAACATTGCTTTTTATGCAGAACGCAGTATGTGAATATTTTGACACATTGTTATTGATGATGGACAGGTATCAGAGTGAAGCTTGTCTGCCCTTCGAGTGAGAGACAAACCAACTTCTTTGCCACATCTGTCATTCTCTGTCGTCTCACCGGCATATCTGCGAGACATGATTTCTGTACTTTGCCGATACCTAAACAAAGAGAATCGATGGGTGTTGAGAACGCACTAACAAATCTCTGTTTGGGCACCATCCGCATAGTCAGAACATCACCATTCCTACTCTCTACAAAACCAATTTCACCCGATTTGAGTAAGACCACACCATCCCGGTGATTAGTTGCAATCTTCATCTTGAGCTCCTTTCTTCCTACAAGATCATGACGTTCCGAGAGCCTTCTAGCAACTTGGGCAATGGGGTTTGTCTTGTTTCTCACCAGTCTTTTCAGCTGACCTAGGTAGTTTTCGTATGGGAAAGCTGAGAGTGAATTCAAACTTTTCCCAAAATTCCTACAATCATCAGCAAGATGGATCAAAGAATGTACATTATATGTAACAAATGTTTCTCCGTATAGGCGCTTGGCATCTTTGACAAAACTGACAAGTAGCTGCTGAGCAAAGTACAGGTAGTGCATTCTGGTCTCATCATCATCATCTAAAAGAATAGATATAGCAACACACAGACACATGAAGTTATGAAAATAGCACAGAGGTAGCACATTTTTCAAGACAACCATGCCAGTATAAAGAACAAATTGCCTCCATTCTGTAGCCTTCCATCTATCAGACTTTGCCAGAGAGCGAGGTTGGCGAGCAAATTCAGATGGCATTTGGCCATGTAGTTGCTCCAACAACCCTGATATTTGTGACTGCTGTCTGTGTGATAACCTGCCACAAGATGTCTTTTCTGTCTTCCAAAACTTCACAATGCGTCTCATTACTCCCAAACATACCAAATGCATATAATCAAGCGGGAAACCAGACACACATGGAAATATGGCGGCCAATGGGCTAACACCTGTTTGATGACTATCATCATATCGCTGCTGTGCAAAATCTTGATCGGTTCGTAGATCAGCTGTAAAATCATCAAAGCATACCCTGCCAGACTTCCACTTACCCCGTGCACAACATCTCTCACATGCATCGATGCCATTGTGACTTACAGTGCATTTCACAAATGCACGGGCTGGCGCGTCACAAATGAAGCTATCTGCTACAAACGAGTAGGTTGTCCCCTCATGCTCAAAACCTTGAGAAAGCTGGGTATACTCCTCTACAAAATCCGCCAAGAAGTCAGTCACATCTGTTGGCTTTCCATCACCATAATACAAACACACAGCCACGGGATTGGAACCGTTCACAGACATGAGAATCGGCCAGAAACCCTCAGCACTTGATGAGTAGAGCGGGACACCATCAACATTCAGTTGAATACTGATGCAAGGAGTAGTTGGATCTAGAAGTTTGTTGGCAACCAAACTCTTTAACAGACCAAAGTATATATAATCACCACCAACTTTTTGTACAACTGTCACTGAAACACTCGTATGTAATAAAGTTCTCATGTCTTTGGGCAGCATCGGAAATATTGTGTTCAGCAGTTTAAGGATGTCATTTCCTGCATCCCTAGTCACACGGTGTTGGGCAGCCCAGTCTGCAATCTCATCACGAAGAGCCATCTGCTGTCTTTCACTAAAAATACCCTGGCAGCCCTGGAATAAATGTTTGAAACTTTGCTGATCTAAGTTGCAACACCCGCCTTCCAGATCTGTACTGATTTCAGAATCGTTGTCAGAGAAATGTAAATTACCATCTGATGTGTCATCAGCAGGTAGAGAGTTAGCGTCTTCATCATTTACAATAGGCTGCACACCGTCTGTGGTGCAGGGCTCATATTCATTAGTTTCATCGGAATCTGCAAATAAAACACTCACAGCCTCATCTGACACAGCTGAGGCTAATATTTCCTTGGTGTCTGTTTCATAGTAGCGCCTCTCCCTGTTCCTTTTACTTCTTGACAGGTCCACTCACCTTGCTAGACATGACAATAGGTTGGAGTGCAGATGAGACTGTCTTGACTAGAGTCCTAACTCCTATCAAACAGCAGCGCTCCAAACAAACCACAAGCTGAAAAAAAAACACAGACATGCAATTTGTCATTAAAAGCATACTGGTAAGAAAATTTTTAATGGAATTTCAAATTCCCTATTTTCCTCATGGCAAGTTTAAATTCGGCTCAATATCAGATTTTTAATTAATCTTTCAGCGATGGCTGATATAAATGTAGTTCAAAACTGAAAACTCGCTGGTATTTAACTGCGCAAACTTGACCATTCTGAGCCAGGGCACTAAATTAAATTCTGTGTTTATTTGCCACCGGAAGACTATTTGTTGTCAGCATTTAATTTTTTTTTCATTAGTGAAACTGCATGACTGACCGCCAGCAGCCGATACCACCACACCGCATAATGTAGTTGACAATGTTGGGCCCAGTTACAGATAAGCTGACAAAGGGCTCCATACGATGGTGACACTGAGTGGATTGCAGAAGCAGTACCACAACACTAGCAACAATGGAAACAAAGCACATGACACACCATGATTGGGGCCTTAATATCATCTCAGAATTACTGAGTAAATCAAGACTAAGCTGTCAGAGACAGTACACAAACTTAGTAAAACCATAATCCAATATTCGCAGCCAAGCAGGTACCAAAGCAGCCCACTAAGCCAAAAGATGAGTACATCTCGATGTAACTACACTATACAACCTTAAAATAATCCTATAACTCATCATACACCCTAATCCCAAGTGGACAACACAACTATGAATGGCCTATTCAGAACACAATAGACTCAGCTGGCACTGACAGTGAACTCAAGATAATTAATCACAGAGTGGTTCTCTCTGAATTGTGTTACGTAACTTATTGACAATAGAGAGGTTGCTAAACTTGCTTACGAGAAAAGAGAAACCTGAAGGATTTTTATATAGCTCATAAAGGTGACATTCAGCAATAAGCAATGCAAAACCTCAATGTTTTCATGTGTCAGGGAAGAATTTTACGGGAAACGAGAAGTTTCAGGGAAATATTTACCTGAAACCTGAAGTATCACCTGAAGATTGGTGGTTTTGCATTGTGAATAACATGATGTCACCTTATGATTTATATGAAATTCATTCAGGTTTCTTGTTTCTCATAAGCAAATTTAGCAACCTCCCTAATAACAAACAACACAACAAGTCTAGGTGCCACTAAAAGTCACAAAATGATGACGGATTCATTCCTAATACCTAATACTGCAATAATGTAAGATCAAGACTGAAAAAGGTAGTAGATACATGAGACTAGAAATCTACATCTTTAAATTGAATAAAAATCACATCACTAGTATTGCCTCAGCAACGCCAGAGGGAGTCACCATCATTGATGGTCAAAGCATAGGCCACAACCAAAACGTTTCATGACACCATAAAAATTTGACAGACTTTCTGAACTTTTTCACATATACATGAGTAATGATAAAATGAGAAGGCGCTTTCACAAAACCATCATCACCACCATATTGAGGTTCCAAACATGCCTAGTATTGAGGCGTCCTGGTAGCAAAAACGAAACTCATCAATGAGATGACTACATCAAAAATCGTAGGAATTTATATGGAGTCCTCCACTTTAAAGACACAAAGCAGAATCCAGGAGTGTGAGCTTACCTTGAGAGCAACGAGATCAGCTAGTAGATCTTTCCTAGATTATAGACACACCCAAAACCAACTTCTGAGTAATGTAGCTGGACACCAGGTCAACTCTAAAAAAGATAAATATCAAAATAAAGCTCAGATAATTACCCTGGGTCTGAATATCTCTACACAACAAGCTGATCAGCCTACAGCTTTTTTGCTAGGCCTCACATCAATGAGTTCCCCCTAAAACTCCTTGCTTACATGAAACTCCATATTAAAACAAACTCTCAGACTACAAATGAGAGTGAGACGCAACAGAGGAAACCGGCAGTGATACATGACACCGTACACAAAGGATTTTTTTTATCAGTTTTATCGTTGCCTCATGTCATTTCTGATTAGGATAAGATTCTGATAACACTAAGTTACTGCTTTTATGAGATTGACCTCCCCACATGTTCTGCCTCCGTCCCTCTCTCTGGGGATATTGAAATTATCCCTTTTAGCTAGATTTCAGTCTGACTGTTAGACAGCCATCAACCTGCTATTACTTAGATACCTTAAAGTTAAATCAGTTTCAATATTGACCTAGCACATTTAAGATGTTACATGACACCATGAAGTTTTGACAGCCTTTCGGGACTTCCTCACATATACATGAGTAGTGATAAAATGAGAATGCGCCTTAACAAACAAAAACAATCATCACACCCGATCACCACCATATTGGTATACCAAACATGCCTAGCATTGAGGTAGGGTGATCGAAGAAATTGACGTTAAATGTTCAATGTAGCTTTTCTTGTTTTAAATTGCCTCATTTCATGAGGACTTAAGGGAATCATTCAGTCATAATAGAGAATCATTCATTTATAATAGAGGATAGGAAATCATTACCCGTCTAGCCGCCATGTACCCTGAGTAGGTTGTAGGTTTAAAAGTGTAAAGATGTCCAAATATAAATTGAAATATCTACTAGGCCTACTTGAACCAAATGCACAGCTCCCTCTGGCAGTGTTGATGTACACGAATACATCATTTTCTCCCTTCTAGCTAGATTTCAGTCTAAATATTAGACAACAATCAACTTACTATTACTTAGATACATTAAAGTTAAATCATGCTTCAATATTGACTTAGCACATGCAAAATGTGAAGCATCAAGTGGAGATAACTGCAAAAGTTGCACAAACAGGCCAGCCAACGAGTAATAACAATTTTGTTGGGTCACAGTCAATTCATTTTTGAAAACTTGACCATTTGGTGAGCAGTTAATATCCGATCAAACTGAGGACCAAAATTGTGTAGTAAAGTTTATGCACATTCGTAGACAAAACAATATGCACGTGAAACATTTCACAAAGTCCTCAGCTGATAGGGAAGAGAAACTCAAGATTAATGGAATGCTTTGCCTAGGCCTACTACTGTACCTAAAGAGTTAAAAAGCATGTGACCTAGCCAAGCTTGTATACCCCAGCAACAAAACTATTCCAGCTAGGCTGCACTAGCAGTATGATCCCACAACTCAAGCTAAATGTGTGAACACTGACTCAAACACAAAAACTGCCGTGGATGGCCTGATGGATCTGGCATAAATAGGCCTACTGGTACCGACAACCTAAGGCAAACGACACAAATTCACAACACCTAATTTTTGACAATATGTGGCAATAGGCCTAAGTGTAGACAAGCTGGATTCCTATGTTATCTTCAAACGACACAGTCATGTGCGGCGTGCGCAAGCCAAATTTGTACTACGTGATAAATGAAAAGTAACAACAATATGCAGCAAAATGTTAGACAGTCTGTAGACTAATCATGGACAGCAATCATACATTACGTTTATGTACCCTACAGGGTAAAAATTTAGCGACCTGTCCTAGAAATGCCCAGATTAATACAATCAAACATGACATTTTCAAAATCTACTTAAAACTTAGGCTAGTGGGTAATCAGCGAAATTTAATTTTAGCAAATTTTCTTATGGTAAAACTTATATTCCAACACAATTTACGTCTCCCTAGAGGAGATGAACAAAATATGAAAATTAATTTCGTTTCCCGATGTTGGATCCTTAAACCAGAAATATTCTGAACTCAAGCATCGTGAGTGACATCCCTACTATGTTCAAATCATAACTTATCTGGATCATGAATGGGCAAAGATGAAGAATATCCTGTGCAGCAGCTAACTATCAAAAACACAACTGACAGCCTAGCTTACAAGGAATAGGTATACTGGTTAGCTCATGTACTATAGGCCTACTGTACATGCGCAGAGATGGTGTCCGCTCAATTACTTTGGTGGATACTGAGGTACCCTGCTCATTTGCTACACTGGGTGGCTCAAACTTTCGCCATGAATCAACGTTGAAGAGAGAAAACGCATAATGAAATTCTCAACTTCCATGACTTCGAATCTGTAGCAAATAATAACAGGCCTATCAGTATATTAAATACGTTGCACTTTATAGCATTGCCTGATTAAAGGAAGCAATTGAGTGAGACCCACTCAAAATGTGTGACTTGGTAAGTCTAAGTTGCATGCTGGAAAGATTCAGGCCTAATAAAACTATAGATATAGGAACCACACTAGCTTGGCTTTGAAGTGACTGACAGTGAGCAAGAGATGGGTTAACAAAGGGAGAGGAGTGACTTCAATAAGAAATAGGCTGTCTAAGACTCGGTGAGATCATCTATCAAGGGAGTATGTTTTTGAACATCATGTCATGCCTGGGATAATTCAGCTAAATCCTATATAGGCCTATATTACTCCTTGATCCGATGCAATTTTTACACAACAAGAATAAGGAGTCACTGCCTTGCTGAATAGACAAGACAACTATCCACTTCCAGTCCAGGTACACACACCAAGAAAGAGTTCAGAGCAACAGGTAGGACCCAAGATGTAGTAGGCTTAATGTAGACTGACTAGAGCTAGCTAAGAGACTACTAACTCTCCTTGTGCCACACCACAATGCACATAATAAATGAAGCATTTCTACAATTCTGAAGTAACTTACTTACCCAGGAAAGCAGAGGTGGCACAGTCAGAGTCAGTGCACAGAAACAGTTGTACAACAAGGAGAGCAGGAATAGTGATGGATACTAATAGTTATAAATAAATATAGATGTATATATCCCTGTGTGTAACAGTCAGATTATATATAAGATATAATAATGTCTTCCAGACTCTCTCTCACGGTGAGCTGTATACAAATATCTCTCTTCAGTACACTAAGTCAGCTGTTGCATGAAATAATATAATATCGATAGTTGTTTACTGTCACTCAATCACTGCTAGTAGTCAATCAGTTATGAGCTGAAGCGCACTATTCAAAATGTTTTAAACCTGTGTGAGACGAATTTGATTGGCCAGATAAAACATGTCAGTGGCAAGGGAAGATAACTCTTTCAATCTATAAATAGACATCTTCACAACAGATAAAATACGTCTACACACCAACAAAAATTCAGCATAAATGTCTATGCATGATTAGCTACTTTAGAAGAAAGAGGACAGAAACTCGTAAGACATCTAATTCAGTAGTTGCCAAATATCCATCTTAGCTGCGTATATTAGCCATCTCATAATTACATGAACATACCCAAATATGTGAAGAGTTTGAAGTATAACACCAGACGTTGAAAAGAAGTGTTTTAGCAGTCTGTTGGTCAAGGGAAGTTTTGGTAAGATTTCAAGATTCATCTAGCCATCTAAAAGTGCTATTTTAAACGCTGACTGAACCACTGCTGTTGGGCATGATTACTGTCTAGAACTAAGGTTGTTACAAAGACATATATTATACCCATTTTAGACATCAGCCAAGCAGAAGTCGCCAAGGATCTGTGTAATATCCCTCTTGGCAACATTGTCCATCAGAGGTATATTTTGATCCCTGAAAAAGTACTGATGGCAACGTTGCCAAAAGGTTGCTGGCTATTCCTTGCCGGCTGGGACGTTTGTATGTTCTCCCATTAAAAAACAGGTCGAGTGATATATCAAACTACTCCTAATTTTATGTTCAATCATTCTAGTAGTAGCATTAGTAGGCTTTAATACTCTGCCTTGTTTTGGATTACAATGAACAT
>ERZ1740060.1149-NODE-1149-length-10181-cov-8.898874_pt1 | contig 10181 bp, 7 predicted proteins | sample MGYA00581743_ERZ1740060 | MGnify/ENA primary metagenome ERZ1740060 (study PRJEB43018, sample SAMN04849235) | marine metagenome | isolation source: floating plastic debris | place: Pacific Ocean | collected 2008-08-27 | study: EMG produced TPA metagenomics...
ATTCTCATGGTGAGACTGACTAAGATGCTGAAAAGTTTTCTGCACCACTAAGCAGCCACCCCTCCTGACCTAAATCGCTGCAGTGAATCCAATTTAAATGAGTCCGCGATGTATCTGCGGGCAGGCAGTGAGGTTGACTAAAACAGCTCAATCGAATTGATGTTAAAACTCATCACTTTCTCACAAAAAGATTGATATTCTGAGTTTTCACGTAAATAGAAATACTGAAATTGGGTCTGTTCAATACCTATTAATATAAGCCTAAAATAAATCACTTAAATTCAGATTAAATCCTTAGTGAACCATGCAAAATTCTGATTCTGGGCTGGGGAGTATAAATCAGAATCGTTCACTAAAAAGATTGAAATGGTCACCCAAGTAGGTGTTGGCATTAGCCATCATCGCAATCCGCGTCAAGCTGGCTATGAGGCAGCTCAACAAGCTTTAAATATTGCAAATATTACAAAGCCAGACTTTATTCTACTATTTTCTACAGTGGGCTATAGCCCAAGAACACTGCTGGATTCCGTACGCTCTACCTTAGGTTATGCACCGCTCATTGGCTGTTCTGGAGAGGGGGTCATTGTTCAAGGAGAAGCGGATGAATCCAACTTTTCTGTTGCCGTCATGGTGGTTCAATCGGCTCAGATTCGCTTGAGCTACGGCGCTGTTCCAGGTCTCAGCCAAGATAGTGCTGTCGTGGGTAATCGCGTCGGTCAATTTCTCGCCCAGCATGATTCATCTGATGCGATCGCGAATTTCTTATTTGCTGACGGCATTTCTTGTGATTTTGATCAGCTGATTTCAGCCCTAGAGGATCAATTCAACCGAGCCAATCAGGTGCCCCTTTTAGGTGGTTTGTCTGCCGATAACTACGCTATGACGCGCACCTATCAATATTGCGATGATACAATCCTGACCGACGGCGTTGTATGGGCTACATTAGCGGGCAAAGCTCAAGTTGCCTGGTCAATCAGCCATGGCTGTGTGCCCTTAGGCAACAAATATACTGTGACTCGCTCCCAAAATAACCAGATCTTTGAGCTAGATCATCAGCCTGCTTTAGAGATACTCAGACAGTATTTACTCGATGAAGAATTGGAGAACTGGGAACTCGCCCTTAGGAATCTCGGCTTAGGACTGAAAAGTCAGGATGCTTTTCAAAACTATGACGCGTTTTTTGTGCGGAGCATGATTGCCCGGAATCTTGAGACGGGTTCAATCACAATTCCCACGGAAATCTCAGCGGGCACAGATGTCTGGATGATGCGGCGAGATCAGGGCAAAACTCAAGCTGGAATTCATAAAATTGCAGCGGAACTCTTAGAGGCTCTGGGGGAAAGCACCCCCCAGTTTGTGATTCAACTTGAATGTGCGGGTCGAGTCGGGGACACACAAAAGCGTGCTCTCCTGGCAACCTTACAAAGTGCCATCGGTCCCACAGTCCCTTGGATTGGCTTTTATCCCTATGGCGGTATTGGGCCTTTAAACGGCCAAAACTGCTTTCACAACCATGCCGATATCGTCATCGTCCTATACTGAGACAGCACGCTCAGTATGCTGCTCAGCGATCGCTCGCTTCAACCATGCCATCGATTCAAGGGTCTGATCATTATCCGCCACCGTTAGCTGTCCATCATCCCGATCATCAATCCTTATTAGAGCAAGTTCATCGTCTTACCAACGAAGTTCAGCGGTTAATCAAGGTAGAAAGCAAGCTGTATTACGTGCAGCAACGTGTGGATCAGCAGGTACGTCATTACCACGCCATGAATGAGGTGGGGCGGCAGCTCAGTACATCCCTGGATTTACAGTCCGTTTTAAACGTTATTGTTGAATTTATTCTCTATAAAGCCAACTTGGAGCGGTGTTTAATCTTAGTAGCTGATAGCGAAAATCAGTATTTTCATGTAAAAGCTTTAGATGGTTACTATGAGCCAGCAGTTTATCAAAAAGTTGCAGGCCTCAAAATCAAAACCTCACAACTCGATTTAGCCGAGCTGAACCGAGAAATTAGCTATGACCTTTGTTCTGCTTTAGCCTCTACCGGGCCACTTGTACAACTTAGACCAACGTGGCTCATGCATGAATATGTTGTTTTTCATTTAGGTGAAAATCAAGACTATGCTCAATGCCTTTTAGTGGCGGGTAATAGTCAAAAAATGATGCCTTATCAGACGCGCATCGAAATGGAGAGCGATTTAATTTTATGCCTAACTAGCCTAGCAACTCATGCCTCTACCGCTATTAAAAAAGCCATCTTTTACGATACCTTGCAATCCCAAAAGCAAGATTTGGAAAGGGCACTCATGACCCTTAATCGTAAGAATCTTCATTTAGAGCAAGCCCTTAAAGCCTTAGATGAAGCTCATACTAAAGCCATCCAAGACAGCTTAACCGGGCTCTTCAACCGTGCTTACTTTGATGAACGCTTTCAGCAAGAATTTGCTCAGGCTCAGCTTAACCATGAAGCGATCGCCATTACGTTACTCGATTTAGATTTTTTCAAATCTATTAATGATTCCCATGGGCATTTAGTGGGTGACTTAATGCTGCAGCAGTTTGGCAAACTCTTGCAGGCACAAGCGCCCATCGGCAGTATTCCTTGCCGATATGGCGGTGAGGAATTTGCCATCATTCTGCCTAATGCAACTCCTGTACGTACTTACACTCAAATGGACGAGATTCGGCGTTGTTTTCAGCAGCAAGTCTTGGCGATCGGACAACAGCACATTGGCACTACCCTCTCGGGTGGTATTGCCTTTAGTGGGTCAACGGTGAAAACCAGTACTGAACTGTTAAATCAAGCCGATCAGGCCCTCTACACTGCCAAAACCCAAGGTCGAAACCGCATTATCAGCTACATCCAGCCAACCTAAGGAGCCCGATTTGAATAATACAGAAAATGGTGAAAGCCTTTCTGGGTGAGCGTTACCGCATTTCTATAATATTTTTATGGGCTGGTTGCCTCCCCAGGATTCTAGTTTTAACTGATGACACCTAATCCAAGCTCCGCAGCTTACGGGTGTTGTTGTAGAGGCTTTGGGCGAGACCCTCTAACCGTTGGGACAGCTTCTCGTCAATAATCTTGCCCTGATCGTCAAAGGCTTTCCAAGCTTGACCGATCGCCACCTGCTCAGGAATCACCCAAGCATGGACCCAGCGCATGATTGTGCGCAGGTCGTTGAGAGCGTTGTTGTTGGTCTGGCCACCGAGGATGCTGATCATGGCGGTGACTTTACCGTCGAGCTGGTCAAAGCTCATGAGATCGAGGGCGTTTTTGAGCACGCCGCTGACGCTACCGTGGTATTCCGGGGTAACCAGCAAGAAGCCGTCAGCGTCGAGGAAGGCTTGGCGGAGGTGGTCTACGTCGGGATGATCGGGGTATTCCTTGCCGCCATGGCAGAAGGGCAGATCCATGTTGCGCAGATCCAACAGGGTAACGTCTGCGCCGAGAGCAGTGAGGCGATCGCCTGCTAACTTCAAAACCTTTTGACTATAGGAGTCGGGACGCAGACTACCGGCGATACCAACAATCTTGACCATGGGATACCTCGTTGAAATTCTGCTCAGAGATTGAGACGCACGACATTGATATTGATGCAGAGTAAGTCGTAGTCGTTATGAGTTTATTCTAGCTACGCAAAGCAAATGACGTCAAGCTCAGGGCGGTTGCAGCTCTTTTGAGCAAAATGGCCGATGGCACCAGAAGTCTTGATGGGTAAACGTCAATGCGACGAAGCGATTTGGGTCAACTTCATGTCCTGCCCGCAGTCGAGTTCACGTTAATACAGCTCGTATTTCATCAGTTGACAGGGCAGGGTGCCGTTATAAATGGGCCAACGCTGGGCTGATTTAAGGCCAATGGCGCGGGCCAGCGCCTTATTGCCACTGAGAATGTAGGCAGTCCACCCTTTAAAGCGCTGTTTCAAGACATCCCCGAGGAGTTTATAGAGACTGCTGAGATCATCCCCTTTTCCGAGGCGTTTGCCATAGGGGGGATTGCATAAAACGACACCACTGGCAGCAGGGGCGTCGACCTGGGCTAAATCGCGCTTGTGAAAAGCCAACTGAGCGCCTACCCCGCAGTGGCGAGCATTGGTGCGGGCCTGGTGAATCACGTCTAAGTTGCGATCGCACCCCACAATGGTTGCTTCTAGATCAGGGATCTGCGCTGCTTTAGCATCTTGCCGGAGCTGTTGCCAAATATCGGCGTCAAAATCAGGCCAGGTTTCAAACCCGAAGCGATCTCGCCGCAAGCCAGGGGCATGGTTTAAGGCAATCAGGCTGGCCTCTAGGGGCAAGGTGCCAGAGCCACACATGGGATCACAAAAGGCTTGTCCGGGCTGCCACTCGCTCAAGGCAATCAGCGCTGCCGCTAAAGACTCCTTGAGGGGAGCCATACCCACGGCAGGACGGTAACCGCGCCGGTGCAGACTGCTGCCAGAACTGTCTAGGCTGACCGTGGCCTGATCGCGGTGGAGATGTACATTCACCCGTACATCCGGAAACCGGGTATCGACATCAGAGCGAATGCCTGCCCTCGACCGTTGCTGATCGACGATTGCATTTTTTACCTGTAGCGCGGTGAAATGACTGTGATTGAGTTCGTGGGTTTTACCTGTAGCATCTACCGCAAGGGTATGGTCTGGGGTGAGATGTCCAGACCAATTTAGGCTTTGAATGCCGCTGTACAGGTCATCCGCTGTGACACAAGGAAATTTCCCCAAAGTAACCAAGATCCGGAAAGGTAGGCGAGCCCACAAATTGACCCGATAGAGCAATGGGCGATCGCCCGCAAATGCGACTCCGCAGAAACCAGGCTCAACTTGCTCAGCTCCGAGTCCTGACAGTTCCTGGGCTGCCAGGTTTTCTAAGCCCCGCGCCACTGTTGCAAAGTAATGATTCATGGGGCAGTATCCCACAAGCTTGAGAGCAGGTCATGAGTTGTAATGGTGCAAAGCTTACTGGATAACCATGGCTGCACAAGCCTCAACATACAACGACGAATCACCAGACAACGGTGAAAAGTCTGCGGGGCAGGCATCGCTACTAATGTGATTAAAGCCCAGAAACCTTCCATCACAGGGGCTTTAATTCCACTCAGAAATTTTCAAAACGGTTGTGTCCCCTTTACCGGCACAATAGACACACTCGGGTACAGGGGCAGCGAGACGACGCGTAAACATGGTCAGAAAAAAACGCCCATTTGATTGGGTCGCCTACAACCTTCAGAGCGACATCTTCTTGATGCGGCTGAGACAAGTGGAGGGGATTGTTGCCCGCATTCTCTCGATCGCGATGGTGATCGTGATTATCGTGACGGTTTTTGACTTGGGGATCGTGCTGTTTCGGTCTTTGACCCAACTAGACACCTATGGTTTTTTCAAAACAACCCTGACCGAAATTTTTGGTCTGTTTCTGAGCGTTTTAATCGCGTTAGAAATTCTCGAAAATATCACGGCCTATATTCGAAAACATGTCGTGCAGGTGGAATTAGTGATCGCCACGGCCCTGACTGCAGTGGGTCGTAAGCTAATTATCCTAGACCTAGAAAAAGTCTCGGGCGTCAGCTTAATTGGCTTGGCCTTTGCGTTGCTGGCCCTATCAATTAGCTATCTAATTATTCGCAATGTGCATCGGTAGCCGGTCCAACCTGGAAGGGTCGTGTAGCTTAAAGTTGTGCAGTCTGAACAATTGAGACGAATCGCACCCCTTAAGATGAGCGCTTAACAGGAGGTTAAAGTCATAAACTCCTGACGCACTCTACCCTCACAGATTCTTATTAGGCTATGGATTTTATTCGCCTAGGTGTTTTGTGAGCCAACCGATACCTTAAGTTCCGGAGCATTTCCACCCATTTGAGTAAGAAGGGCATAGGCATAGGCCCTATTGTCATCTGGGTCCTGTCATGGCTTTATCACCACTGTGTACATCACGCTGCAGCATGCTTCTAAGCGTGCTGGGCATGCTGAAAGCACATCTGTAACTGAGCCCTACTTTTCCTAAGGGTGCCGAGGCATCCATCCTGCCCCAATATGGACAACTCCTTAATCGATATTCTCTGGGTTCTCGTATGTTCGGGACTCGTGTTTTTGATGCAAGCGGGGTTTCTTTGTTTAGAAGCCGGTTCAACCCGCAGCAAAAACACGATCAATGTGGTGATCAAAAATATCTCCGATGCGGGGGTGTCGGTCTTGTGCTTTTGGCTGTTTGGCTTTGGGCTGATGTTTGGCCAAACCCACTTTGGCTGGTTTGGGTTCACGGCCCTAGCGCCAGAAGTCGGCCAGGGGGAAATGGGGCCAGCCGCCTTTTTCCTGTTCCAGGCGATGTTTTGCAGCACGGCCGTCACCATCGTTTCGGGCGCGGTGGCCGAACGGATGCGCTTTAACGTCTACTTAGCGATCGCCCTATTGGTCTCTGGCGTGGTCTATCCCGTTTTTGGTCACTGGGCCTGGAACGGTCTGGATGTGGGGGAAAGCTTCGGTTGGCTATCGAGCATTGGCTTTGTGGATTTTGCTGGATCCACCGTAGTGCATAGCATTGGTGGCTGGGTGTCCCTCGCAGCCGTGATCATTTTGGGGCCTCGCATTGGTCGCTTCTCCCGCAAGCGAAAATCACGTTTTATGGGCTATGACCTCCCTTTGGCCCTTTTGGGGACATTGCTGCTGTGGTTTGGCTGGTTTGGGTTTAACGGCGGTAGCGTTTTAGCCCTCAACGATCAGGTGCCAGGGGTAATTGTGAATACCCTGCTGGCTGGTTCTGCTGGCCTGGTCACACCCATCCTAATCAGCGTCAGTCGGGGGCGGATTGTCCCCGTAACCTCGGTTATGAATGGTTCTCTCGCAGGATTAGTTGCAATTACGGCTAATTGCCATGTGGTGACTGCGACTTCATCCATTGCGATTGGGGCGATCGGCTGCCTCTGGATGTTGGCGGCAGAGGCGCTCCTAGAACATCTACAGATTGATGACGTGGTGGGGGCGATTCCTGTCCATCTCAGTGCAGGCATCTGGGGCACCTTAGCCGTAGCAATATTTGGTGATTTGGAGCTGATTGGCACCGGTTTAAGCCGCCCGGCCCAGTTCGGCATTCAAGTACTAGGTATTGCCGTGGCGGCGGCATGGGCCTTTGGCCTTACCTACTTGGTGTTGTGGAATATCAATCGTCGTTGGCCCTTACGGGTCCGCCGTCGCCACGAGCAAATCGGCCTGAATGTGGCGGAACATGGTGCGGTCAGTGATTTGGTCGATCTCTTTACTACCATGCGCCACCAACAGCGCACCGGGGATCTAAGTCTGCGGGCACCCGTAGAATTATTTACCCCTGTGGGACAGATTGCGGCTCGATACAATCAGGTGATCGCTGCCCTAGAGCAGGCCCTAGCCCGCACCGATGCGATTGTGGAACAGGCGATCGAGGCTATCCTCACTGTTTCTCAGCGAGATTTACGCATCCACTCCACCAATCCTGCCGTTAGTAAGATCTTTGGCTATTCCGATTTGGCCTTGGCTGACCACTCCCTCAGCACGTTGGTGACGATGTCCCAACAGGCTGACCCAAAGGCAGACATTGGCCCTTTGCAGCAGTTCCTCGCTAAGGCCAGCCAAACCGCAACCCCCTATGAGTTGACGGGACGTCGCCGCAGTGGGGGAACCTTTCCGGTGGAGGTGACGGTGGTCCCTCTCAAAACCCGTGAAGATAACTGCTACACCTTAATTTTGAGAGACATTACCCTGCGCAAGCAAGCAGAAGAAGCTTTGCAAGCCGCTGAGGCGCAGGATCTCAAAACGCGTCAACTCGAATCTGCTCTGAAAGAGCTGCAACAAACCCAACTGCAGTTGGTTCATAGCGAGAAAATGTCGAGTTTGGGGCAACTGGTTGCCGGGGTAGCCCATGAAATCAACAATCCGATCAACTTTATCTACGGCAACCTCAACTACGTTGAGGAATACACCCGCGATCTAATGGAGCTGGTGACCTGTTACCAAAGCGAAGTCACGGAGCCAACTCCCGCAGTCCGCGCTAAGACAAAAGCCGTCGATGTTGAATATTTGCTCAGAGATTTGCCTAAGATTCTGACGTCAATGCAAGGGGGAGCCGAGCGCATCACCGAAATTGTGAAATCGCTACGGGATTTCTCCCATGCAGGTGGCGCTGATCTGAAGCGCGTTAATCTTCATCAAGGCATAGACAGTACCCTGACTATTCTGACGAGCCGCCTCAAGGCAAAGGGCGATCGCCCCGCTATCGATATCATTCGCCAGTATGGTGACTTACCGAAAGTAGAATGCTACCCAGGGCAACTCAACCAGGTGTTTATGAATATCTTGACCAACGCTATTGATGCTCTAGAGGAAAAAATTGAGCAGGTGGGCGCGGAGGCAGCTCAACCTAAAATTCGATTGTCCACAACCTTACTGACCGACGAGCATAGCGCTATCGATCCCTATCGCGTCCAGATTCAAATTGCAGATAACGGTATTGGGATTCCTGAAGCGGTCAAGTCCAGAATGATGGAGCCCTTTTTCACCACTAAAACCGTCGGCAAGGGGACTGGCCTCGGGATGGCTATTAGTTATCAAATCGTGGTGGAGCATCACCATGGTCAATTGGAGTGTCACTCCACCCCCGGAAAGGGCACTTGTTTTGTGATTAATATTCCCCTTTCTCAAAGTCTGGTTGAAGCACCCGTTGCCTAGGGGCTGGCATTAATCAAACTTAGAACCCTTGTGGTGGAAAGGTTTTAGCCCCTAGTGATATTAGGGCGGCGGGCGCGGTTCATTTGCCCCGTAAGGCTTTCACCCGGTGTTGATGACGCGCCCTAGGGGCTGTCATCAATTTCAACCAAAATCCCATCACGAAATTTGGCGCATGGGGAATACCCACATTCACCGCAATATTTCGGAGTCTTTATCTGGCGTTCATGAAAACAACATCAAACAAAAAAGCTTTGATGAAGTTACCTGTTTCGTATTGATGGGCTGTAGAGACGAAGGTTAAGGTTCGGTAAAGCGTTGGCCAACCGCTATCAATCGCAGATCTGGTGTGAATCACTCCAGATTTCCTGAGATCGAGCTTTTAGAAATATCGCTTTATGGAGCCAATGTGATGAGCGAGTCCCGATTTTTTCGCATCAATGCGCCTGATGTTGTCAGTGAAACCATTGATGGTGAAACCGTCATCATCAATCTCTACAAGGGTTTGTATTACAACCTCAACCCTGTCGGCTCCTTGATTTGGACGTTGATTGAAGCTGGGACGGCGCAGACTGCTATTACGGAACTGTTGCAGCAGCACTACCCCCAATGGACCGAGGCCGATCGCGCTAGTGTGACGCAACTGTGCGATCGCCTGATCGCTGAAGAATTGATTGTTGCGAGTGAAACATCTATCCCTGCCGCAACTCCAGACATCACGGTTCCCCCGACCTTTGAAGCGCCTGTGCTGTACAAGTACGCAGACATGCAGGATCTACTAGCCCTAGACCCGATCCATGACGTGGATGAAACGGGCTGGCCTAATCAGCCTGCGGAAGTGTTAGGTGCCAGCAATTTCTAGGAGCTGTCATCAATGATCACCTCTTCTCCGGTTGAACCCTTCCCTGAGGTTCAGCGCGATTTGGCTGAAGCATTTGAATATCACCGCGCCCTCGATCGCGCCTTTGAGCAGGCGACTCGGGCAGTCGGCGGCATCGAACAGCGGGACTACAGCGTTGGCGGGTTTTGCATTCGCTTGCGATTTGCTGGAACGGCTCTGGTGCCTAGAATGACGCCTGCTTTGGCTCATCTGGAAGTTCCTGCGGTAGAGTCCCCTGATCTGGTCATTCAACTTTGGGATGGGGCTTCGACCGGGGTGATGACGCCCCAACCGCCCTGGCGTGACGACCCATACGCCTACGGCTCCCACGGCGAGGTGCGGGGGTACGACAGCGATCGCATCCGCATCGTCTTCAACATGTTTTTTGATGCCCTCAGTCTGTTGAATCTAGAACATAACCGAGCCGTGTTTTGGGTACGGGACGGCGACCAAATTCCCTTTTGGGAGACGGCGGCACCGCTCAGGATTTTGCTGCACTGGTGGCTGGGCAGTCGCGGGTTGCACTACACCCATGGTGCTGTGGTGGGGATCCCCGCTGCTGGGGCACTGTTGGTGGGCAAGGGGGGATCGGGCAAATCCAC
>ERZ1740060.1151-NODE-1151-length-10176-cov-12.044264_pt1 | contig 10176 bp, 9 predicted proteins | sample MGYA00581743_ERZ1740060 | MGnify/ENA primary metagenome ERZ1740060 (study PRJEB43018, sample SAMN04849235) | marine metagenome | isolation source: floating plastic debris | place: Pacific Ocean | collected 2008-08-27 | study: EMG produced TPA metagenomics...
GGTAGTCAACCGGGTGTGACTATTTGATCAAATGCACATATTCCTAATTACACCGTCGTAAGCTAGACGCGGTAATACCCGGTGTATATGTGTAGCAGCCTCTACTCATAAACCTGACATCCTGACTGCCAACATTTTTTTGAAAATATTCCGCATCGGCGTAAGTGATTTATTCACACCTCTGCAATCCAGTGTTGTTCGGGCCTCTTGTCATGGCGTCAATGTAATGTTGATGCTGCTTGAAAGTAATAATTATGGAATATCCATGACTAACGAGTCAGTTTAATAGATCTCCGAAGAAGGTTATTGAGGTATAGAATTTAATCAAACTTAGTCAAAATTTTACATTTCAATCCTTCACTCAGGGAGAGTGGGTCTATCCCAGATTGGTACAAATTGAGAGTTGTGCTCTTTTATTTCTGTATCTGCAAGTGTAGACGACTGATAATAAACTCTAGATTACCAAAAAATGACCAAGGACAGACCAATAAAGCAAAGCACTAATACCAATGGGCAGTCTGGATCAAGGTGCCAATGACTTCCCACACATGAAGCTGAAATTCAAAGCTGAGAAAAGATAAAAAGTAACATCAGCATCATTAGTATTGTATTGTATGTTTTGTAGTGAGGAAACCGATGAAGATGTCGATCTGCCGGATATCTCCTTGAGTGACCAAGACAATCCCAGGTTTGTGAGCTGCCAAGTTTTCTACTAAATGACCCTAGCTTAGGGCTGACTTTCTTGGGCTGAGATGGGAAAAGGTTTTGACAAAGGCTAGACAACATCCGAGTCTGAACTCTCACTGTCTTGGCGGCTGCTGAAATTTCCATGGCATGACCGTTCTGTTATGTTTCAAATACCTAGATTCAAATACTTTTATTCAAATGAGGATTGTTTAGATTTGAGTTGTGTTCACTGTTGCTTAGCATTGCCATACATGCCATACATGAGGCTTGCTCCGCTCACCACAGTCTGAGGCCTCAGACTATGCCATACACATTTTTGGGACAAGTGCATATCTCCACGTTTTTGCGATCGGTTTGCTCTTATATAATGCATTAGTACAGGGATTAGGGATTAGGATTAGTACATTATGGGATACTTCTCAACATATATATTTTGCACGCAGCTGGGCTGACAGACGGCTTAGTAAAGTATGGAAATTTCATCTACTGCAAAAAGTCATATGAAGCATCTGAGAACCCTGATATGAATCGGATGCACCAACATAAATTTGTCAAGTTCTGTGCTCAAACGCTGCCCTGAGGGGAAGATCGGTTGTCCGGCTATCTGCATTATCAGCTGTACTCCACATCACCAAAAGTTTTTCACCGTCTAACCTGCCACCAGATGGGTTCAGGATTTGAAAAATGGTGCACTAAATAATTTTACCATGATGAATTCAGGCTCATATACCCCTACACGCAGTCATACACGCAGCACCTCTAGTTAGCAAACGTCGATCGCATCAATGAAGTGCTGTCCGCGCAATGTAAAACTATGCCAGCAAAGTGGCAGTTGGTGCAAACCATCGACTACATGAACATCGCCTTTTGCCTCCTAAGCAATAAACCAGAGGCCGCTACAGCACTAGACGAGCTGAATGTCAATCCTAGCGACCAAAACTGTTTCCATGACCAGAATTGATTGTGTTCAATTTACTCTAGTAAATCAATATTTTTGCATTTTCCTTCGACTGCTCACGAACAGTTTTCTCAACTATTTTGAACTGATGTTTACTCGATATCAAAGGATATCTTTGATACATTGATTGGTAATAGAGTGTATAATTAATTAATTACTGACGGTGGCCATCTCACCACTGACTTATACTCAAGTATTCAGTTTTTTTAGTGCTAAAGAAGACGAAAGCCTGCCCCAAGCTACCATGTCAAGGGACCAACTCAGTAACAGGTTTGTATGATGATGAATTTTCTTTCAATCGAAACTTACCCTAAAGTGTTACTTCAGCAGATGGATACTGGTGGTGATATTATGGTTGACGTGATACATCGCTTTCGTAGTAATTTGCGAGCGGATAAGTGAGGTTTTATAAGTGAAGTTTTGTAATTAAATTAGTTTCAATATTCCGCTAATTTTTAATTTTGCAAAATAATTCATAATGGGTCATTTGTGGTTAATTTTGGTTCATTTTTATAAAGGCATCAACAGGCAGTAGTGCAGGAAAGGTCAGAGATATCACTATGGTGTTTTACAGTGCCATCTCCCGCATTCATTCCAGGCTAACTGCAAGCCTAGCAACCCTTTGCAACCAATATTTGAGCATACCTGCGGTTTTCCAAATACTCATGGCCCCCTATTCAGGAAAATATTGTCAAAAACGGTAGTATGTTGTTAGATTCATGCTTTTACTCCGGGATTTGACTGCTGGCTGTGCTCTGTTGAGTATCAAATGGAGAGAACTTTTTGTGTCATTTCTTTTGTTTTTCTGCTCTAAAATTTGCTAAAATCAATGGAACTGTTCCTATTTGCTTTGGCTAGGTGATAGGTAATTTATTACCGCTCGTGGCACTCCGCACTCTTCATTCACCCACAGTTTTGTTTTCGATTTGCTAGAGCTGAATCTATCAGTGATGACGGGGACGTTCAAGTGGTGGACGAGCAGCCGAGAAGAGCAAACACATCTCGACCAAGACCGAGCGGCACTCTACCTGGCTACGGTTTTACACCTAATGTGGTGTCCAACCAAGTGGCTGCAGCTGAACTTGAAGATTTATCAAATGAGGAGAGAGCAATGCTTCATGCATTCAGAGAGGCCAAAAGGTACTGTTTGTAACAAAACGATTCAGATTTTTCATCTAAGTAGGGCCGAGCCTGTTCATGCTATAGATTATCAACAGGGGAGACCAGGGTAGTGTTGTGTATAGCTGTCAGCAACTACTCCCACCCTGTTAGGGGTAGTAGAGTGGTGAAAAATGCAACACATGATCACATTGGGGGTGGGTTGAGCAATGATGTGGGGCAGGATTGACTACAATTGAAAGCTCTGAAGCCTTGTTATTAAATAAATTGGCTGTTACTGAGTTGTTTCTTGGTTTGTAAGCCTGTCTTGGAATTAAAGCGCACGGCGAAGATTGAGAGGCCAATCTGACCGGTTTCAAGTAGTTAAGTTTTATCTTAATGGAAAAGTTGTAAAGTGAAACTGCTTAGCGGAAATTTCAAGCCCTTATTTAGCAACTGTTCACTCATACTTCTCAATTTTTGCTGTGCGCCTATTTGCGTGACTGCCTAGACTGGATTTGCAGCCTGTAATATGAAATTTCCCACGAGGGGTTTACTTGCCTGTTGTTTGAATTACAGACTCTGTCTTTGTGCTATGTCAATGTCACATAAATATTTCAGGTGAATGTTTCATATAATAGAGTTCACAGCTAAGAAAAAGTAGAGAAATGAGAAATATTTAATTGCAGTGACCATCCAGTCTTATTTTATTGGGGCACTCGCAACATTTTCATGGTTTCCGCATATTATAATTTGTCCTGAAATAACTTCATAACCTGCCATACTACCAACATAACCTTTTGACTAGTAGGTATTTTTAAAAAATTGTGGGAACATAGTTCTAATTGCACAGAGTTGATCATTGGCTCATATAAAAGCTATTGATCTGCTCAATTTATCAATCCGAGTTTCAAATGTAGATCCTGTAGCGTCAAAAGTGCCAATGTGTTCTCTTTGTTTTAGAGTGAGTGCTCGCTGTTCTAGGCCTGATGCAGTGAAGGTCCTCCACGCTTATAGAGAGGCTGTGTGGCGTCTAGATGCTAGACCACTTGATCTGGCTTCTACACTTGAAGTTATAGAGGGAGCAACAGTACCAATCATGGTCTCTAGGAGCAATATAGTGATCTCAACTATAGACGAGATACTCGATGCTGATCAGCATCGAACGACAGAGTGTTTAGACACCAGGGTACCTCTTGAAGTCTCATTCCGGTTGGAAGGTAGCGTATATAACATAGGCGATATAGCACTTCCTTAGCTAACTTGAAAACTCCTAGTCGGATTCAAAAAAGTTTTTCACTACTTATTTTCCCATGGCTGATATTATTTAAGTAGTTGATGATCACCTCATCGTCTGATCTACCATAGGCCCCATCAATTTTGCAGTCACCAACTCAAAAATAACACCCAAAGCAACGGCTGTTTTTGCTCTGTGCCAATTTTTATGTGCTGCCATGTTAACCCGCCAAGAAAGGCAGGATATCACTGACTGACACGTTCTATGTTAAAAAAATACTGGAAAGTAGGTCATGTTAGCCCTTGTTTTTTTTGTGATCATGACTTTATAGTTGAGCATAGGTGGATTGGTTTCTCACTTATTTTACATCCATATTTCTCTTACACTCATTTATTATTATTGTTTATTATTCAGAAGCCGAGGATTATGGAGGACCACGTAAAGAATTTTTTCACCTGTTCCTGACAGAAGCGAGGGATATGCTGACAGAGAATGATTGTGAGCTTGTCAATATTGATGCACATGTGGACAGTCAGCTTTACTATGTTTACGGCCTGATCACAGGTAAGGAAAATTTTGAATGATTGCATTTATTAATAGTTTAATAGATAATTGCAATGTTAGCATGTCAGCGGGAATTTTTGATCTGTAATAATAATGTACAGACTAGAAGGATACTAGTCCTCTACATTCCTGACAAGGAAAGGACATTTATCAACTTCACAAATTTAGCTATTTCACAAACTTGTCCTCTCACGTAAAAAGAGGGCATAAACCCTAAACTTATAACACTGAGTTAATGAGATAGATGTAAAATATATAGCTATTCCATTGCTATAGTAATGACATATATAAAGCGTCATAGTTTTGCGGGCCTGTGAACAGCGGAAGCCTCATATAATTTGAATCCTTATCATTCAAATTTGAACTATTCATACCCACCAGGCGATATCTGGGACAGTACTACGATAGTGTCCAACAGAGGATTGGTTTAAGGTTTCATGCTATTTTTTGTTATGGAAACATCGGTACACTGACAACATTGAGGCTTTTACCCCGTAGTAGACATAATCTGTGTTGGAAATTGGAGTTGTTGTTGCTCTGCAGGACTGAGTGTGCTACAGGGAGGGCCTGTATGTACGGTTCCGCCGATGAAGGATGGAGAGGAACATTATGAGCAGTACAAAAAAGGACTGAAGCGCTCAGGCATTTGGAAGGTGGGTCGTGGGTACTACTAAGGTCGAGTAGTGTACTTGGCATTGATTGATTGGAAATAGTCAAATTACAGATTTTGATTTTTGAATATGCTTGTTTGGGAGAGCATGAGAATATTATCGTCAAACCCCAAATGCTAAATTTCATGCCAAAATCCTTTATAGAACAGCATTGGTTTTTAATATGATGCCTCTAGTTCCATTTCCACTAGACGCGTCAAACTTTCTTGCTCATTTTAGCACCAGAGACACTCAATATTACAATTTCTACCTAATCAGAAATGTAGAAGTATTCGTTAAGCTGAAATGGCCCAGATTTAAAGGCATAGCACATGGTCACACAAGCAAGCTATGGAAGCCCGTAAAATACGTTCTGTCCATTCCAACTCCTGCATTCCAACTCCTGCTAATTTAGACAAGTCGTCAGTCCGGTGGTGTTTGCATTAAGCTACTTAAACTGAATAGGGCATGTTTGTGTTCAAAGTTGACTTTTCATTATTTTCTGCTATCAAGCAATCACCTCGCAGTACTCTTGACTGAGTGCTGAACAGCCAATCAGAACTGACTGAGTGTTGTAACATTGGGGACAAACAGCACCAGATTTCACGTGGAGATAACTATAATAAATTTTATTTACTATTATTATTTGACCATAGGGGTTTGGGGGTTTGAGTCTTAGGGTTTTGGGTGTAATTGGTGGGTTGTACGTACACACACTTGTTTAAAATTTACTCATTAAACTCCTTATGATGCTATTTTTAGTGACAGTTTGGTGCTGTTTGCCTGCTTGCGTGTTGTAAGCATCATTTGGAATTTCCAATGAATAAGAAGATAATTCCAATTTTAACATGCCCTATTTAACAATCCTTTAAGGGAACCTCATACTCGTCATTGCTTAAGTATACAGCAACAGTGGCTACCAATACAAACACTGGTGTGAACCAATGCATTTTTCAGCATATCGAATCATCGAGTATGACCAATTTTGGGCGTCTGCGGCCTGAAATGTCATAGCAGTGAAACCGCTTCAAAATCAAAGTTGTATTTTCCGACCAAGATGAGATTTCAGGGCAAGACAATAGCTGATTTAACGGGGCAAAATAACGAATTCAAACTAAATCTCTTGTCCTTCAGGTGATGTGAACAAATGCCTAATTTGTATGGTGATATGAAAAAATTGTTACAAGTCATTGAGGTTTTGAGGTTTGTTCTTTCATGTTTGCTGCCAACGTTTGCCCACCAACAGACAGAAAATAAGTTTTCCAATTGGTTAGTTACCATTTATGCAATACTGTGCCAGTGCAGGTTTTGAGCGGTTTCAAGTCACTCATTTCCTCAAGACTGTTCAGAAGATATTTTGCGGCACTGGTCTTTCTCTCACATTAGACAGTTGCTTTATGGCTAAAAAAATTGACTGTTGAAGGCTAACAGTGTAATTTTGAGGTCAGATTCATGCCTTATTACTAACTATGTACTATTGTAGCTGATGGAGATAGAAGAAATAAAACACCTAATGATGACATATAAACAGATGCATGAGACACCCTCCCGCTTTATAAGGATATTCACTACACATTCTGATGCTGCACCAAGTAGTAATATGAGAAAGCGACATGATCAAGCTTATGGACTGTTCAATAAATACGTCAGAGAGGTCTTTGGTGAGTGAGAATCAAGCCCCACTTCATTTTATAACTTAGAATTATTGGAGTTGACTTCGCCAACAAATGAAATCGAAGAATTATTGGAGTTGCTTTGACCAACAAATCAAATGAAACCTCAATCAGATTCCACAAATGCGAATACTGATGACTTGAGTGTAGCCTTAGCATATTTCATGTAAAAAAATGGAAAAAATCAAACAGAAGTTGAGAGATTAATTTGTAGTAGCAGTTGTAAGAGGGTTGTGCGATTGCTCGCTGAGTCCTTACTGCAGGTTGGGCAATAGATAAAATAATGTCATCAAAATGGTAATGCAAAATTCCTCCCATGAGCAGTAGAACTTTTTAATTGGAATATGTAGTCCTAGAAATTATTTCGCTACTTTCAGGTGGTAATAGAAAAGGAATGAAGGGCAAAATCACACCAGAAGACATCTTGGAATTTGCCACCGGAAGCAGGTATGAACCTGTCCTAGGATTTAAACTGAAGCCAACAATAAATTTTCAACCTCATCCACAGTGGCTTCCTACAGCTTCAACATGTGCTAACCAGTTGTATCTGCCGGTGCCTCCTGATGCTATTACCCCTTTTCCCCCGGAGGAAAAGCTCATGGCCTTAATGGACAATGGTTTCAGCACAAAGCTTTTTGGCATAAATTGAAGTTCAATGTCAAAATAGTTTGTAATTGTAGCGGTATTAGCCGATGTTAAATTTGTATCACATTGCAGCGCAGGCTGGTAATCTCCATAAATAACTTTTAAATACATGTTTGTCACATTATGGAGGGGCATTAGTGGTTGGGCCAGGATGTTAAATCTGAAAGTCAAAAGAGTGAATATGTACTTGTACGGTGGGTGGTCCAGGACTATTTAGAGAAGTATCAGAAAGGTGATCATACTCAAGTATATTAGTACTTTGTTATATTGGCTAAAAATTGTGCATATATCCTCCATTGTGTTGTGTTGTCCTTTTGTATTGGCGTATACATATCATGCTGTACAAATGTATGTATTTTGTAAATAGTGTATTGTATTATTTTTTTGCTTTCTACATGGGAATTTGTAGATAAAGGTTTGTGTTAAGACAACATTTATATCATAGCCCACAGCTTTGGAATATTGTAGTTTCTTAGAAAAAGTATAATAATAATATTCCATTATGGATACGAAAAGCAATACAAGTGGTGTTACTTTTTCAGTTGAATGCAGTCAATTTAGCTGGAACACTTATTACCAAGAATTTTCTTTTACTCAATGATATAACCTCAGAGAGGAAAGCATTAGCAGGCAGTATGTGAAATCTCTATCAGGGCATCAGAGGGTACATAATCCTGAAGCCCTAGATCTAGAAATTTGTCATAGTCTGTCAAAAGAAAACTAGTCATCATAACAATAGGCATGTAGGAATTCCCTGATTGCCTCATAAACAGTACACCCATGATCATTATCAGCTGTAAGTGATGGTACTCTATTAACCATGTGGTCAAAGTATTCAGGATGAATGAGCTGCTCTCTTTCATTTTCATTCCGAAAAATCGGTGTCATATCCATACTTTCTTTGTTGAGTGGTACATTAAATCCTTCAGTCGCAAGCATTTGATATGGAGTCTTGTTTCCCTCCGAGCTGACTGCGTGATTGTTGTGTGAATTCATCAGTATTCTCAGTGATTCGTTTATTCGGGGCAAGAACACATAATGGAGGGCAAAAATGTCCAGTGAGTCTTCAACATTTAGAATGCCTCGGGTCTCCAACATTGTGAAAAGCGGACCAAACTTGTCTTTAATATTTTTATTGATTTCACGATTGAATCGTTCTATTCTTTGGTTATGTACAGATGATCCAAGAAAGATTCCTGGACTTCCAGTTAAATCTGAGATCTCTTGCATAAAATCCCATACTCGAACATTCTCAGTTCCATAATCTGACCTTACACGTGTAGGAATGATGTTATATCTCTCAATTGCCTCTGCGAAGAGCTGATACACAGTGTCGGCCAGGTTGTTGCTATGACATTCCAAGTAAAGGCAGCATCTTGAGTAACCATCTATAGCCCCGTGAACATATAATCTCCAGCGATTCATCTTGTGGTTGCCGTCGATGTGCCATATATAGTGAGGATGTGGGACGTTATAAACACGCCTGGTGATCCTGCGCTGTATCATCTGACGGCGGTGCTCAAGACCAATTGGATCCACACGTTTGATCGATTCCCTGAGTCTCTGTCTTTGCACCCGATGCCCTAGTGACTTGAAATGACCCATGAGCATGCGCTCTCCGATGCCCGGTAATGTGACCATAGCTTTCTCTGTAATATTGTCTATTTCAGCATCAGTTAGCCTAGCCCTAAAATAAATATATATTGGTATACATAGGTATAGAGGGAATGTATGTGAAAATTGTCTATACCACAAATCAGCGTGTTTAAACTCAATGGAAGGCAAGTAAGCAATAGAGTTGTGTCCTCACATTGTTATGATGAGACAACTCCCACCAATATGCTATAATGTAGCCAGAGACCTGGCTAGGCAAAATCTAATAATTGTATACTGTCGCACAGGTATTTAGAGTGATTAATTATGAACATGAAAGCTGTTTGTTGAGTGTTTACAATAATTGCATACAAAACATGTATTGGGTTAGGATATGTAAAGAATTGAATGACACATATGAGTCATGAGCTCACATTTCCGCAAAACATCAACTTCTGGATAAAGTTGTGATAATTGTTTTTTGACTGTGCATCACATAATGCTGACAAATGGGTAGACAGCTTTTACATTATGCTAAATGCGCCCAGTGTTGCATTTCCAAGAATACGCCTATCATTGCTGATAAACGGCCATAACAGAGATGAAAACAAAGCTATCCAGTAAATTTCTGGTTCTCGATGCGTTGGCGACATATGGCAACATAATGCAAATGTCACTGTAGCAGGAATACAACCCTCACAACTTTTTGCAACTGCAGTCTGATTGTGAAGGAGGTCACAAGCATGCAAGTGTAGTCTAAGAGCCAATGGCGCTTACTATCAAGATTTTTGTATCGAGTACCGGTAGCTCCATGCAATTCTACTTAATGTCCAGGTGGTGTCTTAGTCTGACACTAGCGCCGAGGCTGGATGAAACAAACAAACACTAATGAAAAACCTGGAATTTTACCTGCGAAAATTGGAAAACGTTATTTTGGTTAGCAATTTTTATACCATTCGCTGAAATCCCGGATCATTACAAAGACTGAGGGTGCAGTTACCCTACGCATAAAAACCCAATCGTATCTCCTCCCATTCCTAATGTAATGATGAATGGGGTTGTGTACAGTTT
>ERZ1740060.1153-NODE-1153-length-10168-cov-3.518145_pt1 | contig 10168 bp, 8 predicted proteins | sample MGYA00581743_ERZ1740060 | MGnify/ENA primary metagenome ERZ1740060 (study PRJEB43018, sample SAMN04849235) | marine metagenome | isolation source: floating plastic debris | place: Pacific Ocean | collected 2008-08-27 | study: EMG produced TPA metagenomics...
TACTTCTACAGATCAGCAGCGGTATTTGAGTCAGCCGATCTTGAATACAAAGATGCCCGGGAAAATTTATTTAGGGTTTATGGAAATCTGGTGGATATTCATTTAGACTTGAATAACTTCGATTCCGCCTATCATTACCTTGGACTTAATGAACAGTTTGCAACTCAAAACGAGGATTATCAACCTGCTCTTTCAAATGTCTATGGCCGCGTAGCCTGGTTAGAGGCTAATCGAAGAAATTATACTACAGCCATTGAATACTATGAAAAGTCCATAGCGGCAGTTCCGGAATCAACGGCTCCGATATTTTTAGCCATAAAAAAAACGTTTTACGCCAGGTTTTTATGCTATTATGATGTGAAAGGTTATGAACCCAAGATCGATTCGCTTTATACTTCTTCTTACCAGATTTTTCTGAAAAATGATTATAATAAGCTCAGAAAAAATGATTCTGCGACTCTAGTAAATTTTATAGGTATTTTCCATATGGATCTTGATCGTTTAGATTCAGCGCGATACTATTTTGATAAGGCTTTGGCCATTAACCTAGAACTCTTTGGTGAAAATAATTTGGCTACAATGGACAACATTAATAATTTGACAGTGATTCGGTTAAAACGCGGGGACTATATATCTGCGCGTGAAAAATTTAAAGACCTCTGGCTTAGGGCTAATAAGGTGGGCGTATTACCCGCCAGTCGGCTTGTTTATTATAAAAATTACGCCCGCACATTTAATGAGACCAAAGACTTTAAAACAGCCGAATTTAAATTTGACAGCCTGGTTAATTACCGTAACAAGTATGTCCAAAATGATCTGGTCAGATTGATCGAAGCAAAGGAAGGCCTAGTGACGGCATTGGTGGGGCTGAAGAAATATAAAAGAGCTGAAAAGCTTTTATACGAGATAATCAGTGATCATGAAAAATCAATGGCTGAGAGTGGGGAACAAGACTTACTAGCTTACATTGAATTGGTAAAAATTAGAAAATTACAAGGTGATGAAGAAGGAGCTTTGACTTTAAAAAGTGAGAACAGAGATAGAATTCTTGAAAGACTCAGCGCTGATTCTGAGATTTATGCGCTTAACGAGGAACTTTGAGATGGTCAGGTTTGCTATATGCCTGGAATCCGATGCCTTTTTCTCAATCCTGGGAAATAAATCTGAGAAATTTAACGATGGTTTTTAACTGCTTAAATTGAAATATGTCACTGACTTTAATTCTTTTACTAACTCTTTTGTTTGCGCCTGCAGAAAATACAAACCAGACTAGCGATAATCACGAACCTGTTGCACTACCCACTACCGTTCATAACGAATTTGAATAATTTGTTTTTGCTTGTGAAGTAGTCAGTTGCGGCTTTAAGCGTTAGATGAATGAGCATTTTCAGATATCTTAACTTAACTCCTAAATTGGGACTTAAAGCAAAAAGCCCTTGGAGATTAACTCCAAGGGCTTTTAATCGGATGACTAAGATTTTATTTATCTCCCACTTTTCTCCTTAAACTCATCAAACTTAGAAGATTCAGCTTTCCTAGGGAATACGTTGTCTTCCTCGTTCGTGTCAGCCGTTTCTTTATTCGGATCAAAAACGATGTTAGTGACTTGCTTGTCAAAGGCAAAAACCTTTGTGGCAGACTGCTCATTGTACCTCCATATCTCTGCCGGGATGCGTTCTACCTCTTTACTACCATCTTCAAAAGTAAACTCCACAATTAAAGGAGTGACAAGCCCACCTTTGTTTTCAAATTTTACCTGGTAGAAGTTTTTGTCAGCAAATTTGGCCATGATGGCTTTATCATCTACTCTATTCTGGAACTCACCATAGTATCTTGGATCAGTCTCCACCAGTGAGAATGGCTCCGGTGAATCACCATATTCCATCATTTTGCCTTCGGTGTTCGTAGCATTAAGGTCGCCTTTTTTTACTTTTTTGCCTTTGTTCTCAATATCCGCTTCTTCAGAACGCATTCTAAACCACTTTACATCGCTCACCGTAACGTCTACGTTATCCACCGTGTAGAACCAACCTCTCCAAAACCAGTCTAGATCTATGGCTGATGCATCCTCCATAGTACGGAAGAAATCGGCCGGTTTCGGATGTTTAAAAGCCCAACGTTGAGCATATTCCTTAAAGGCTTTGTCAAATAGCTCAGGACCCATGATCGTTTCTCTTAGAATATTAAGCGCTGTAGCAGGTTTAGCATACGCATTCCAGCCAAGATTCGTGACTTGCTCAGAGTTGGTCATGATAGGGCGGATCAAGTTTTTATCCATCTTCATGTACGGTACTATCTTATCGGCAGGCCCTCTTCTTGAAGGAAAATTCTCATAGGCTTCTTGCTCGGTCCGGTATTGCATAAATGTATCTAAACCTTCATCCATCCAGGTCCACTGGCGTTCATCTGAATTAATGATCATCGGGAAGAAGTTATGGCCCACTTCATGAATAATCACACCTATCATTCTGTACTTCGTTCTATCCGAATATGTTCCGTCTTTGTTTGGCCGCCCGAAATTGAAACAAATCATAGGATATTCCATGCCTATACTGGCAGAATGAACAGACGTGGCTTGCGGATAGGGATAATCAATAGTGTACTTTGAATAAACTTCTAGGGTGTTTTTAACGGCTAAGGTGGATTCTTTTTCCCAAAGTGGATTACCTTCTTTTGGGTAGTAAGACATCGCTAGAGGTGTGTTGTTACCCACTTTAACAGCCTGCGCGTCCCAAATAAATTTACGAGAAGTGGCAAAGGCTACATCACGTACATTTTCAGCATAAAACTCCCAGGTCTTGGTTTTTTTTGATTTGCTTTTTTCCCTTTCTAAGGCTTCAGCTTGGGTGGCAATAATGACCGGCTTATCAAAAGATGTTTTAGCTTGCTCATACCGGTTAAGCTGCTCTTTAGTTAGCACTTCCTTGGCATTTTGAAGCATACCTGATGCCGCTACTACGTGGTCTGCGGGTACCGTAATTTTCATGTTATAGTCTCCAAAGGTTAGGGCAAATTCACCGCGACCCATAAACTGTTTGTTTTGCCATCCCTCATAGTCATCATATACGGCCATTCTTGTGAAGAATTGTGCAATAGTATACAAGTAATTATCGTCCTCGGGGAAATATTCAATGCCCCCACGGCCCCCCAATTGCATTCTATCGTTGATGTTATAATACCACTCGATATTGAATTTGACATTTCCACCTGATTTTAAAGGCGCAGGTAGGTCAATCCTCATCATGGTTTTATTGATAGTATAAGATAGAGGTTTACCGGCGGCATCCGTCACAGTTTGTATTTTAAAACCGCCATCATAATCAATAAAGCCCAGACTAGCAGCAGCGGATTTGGCAGGTAGAGAATCCCTCAAGGCGCTATTTCTAGTTTTTAATGAGTTGGTCTCACGTTCACGAACTTTAATGCGTCCGGGGAGTTGTTGAAATAGGTGATACTTTCCTTACCGGAAAGTCGCTGATTTTCATCATCGATCTCAATTTCCATGTCGTAGTCAGCCTTTTGCTGCCAGTACGCGTTGCCAGGAGCCCCGCTGCCGGTGCGGTATTCATTGGGCGTAGGCAAGTTGGTGCCTAATTGCTCAAATTTTCCCTTCCACTGGTTATCCTGTGCTACGGTCATATGCAACAGGAATAACCCAACCAATCCAAGTAAAATCTTCTTCATAATTTATTTAGTTATATATTACCAATATTTACTTTCAAACAGCAATACCAAGGCTATACCTCCTACTGCTGATGAGATTATCAACTTCCAATCTCTTCGTTTTACTCTTAAGAGATCGACTAAAATCAATGTAGCACCCAGAAAAATAGCTACGATAATGATCTGGCCAATCTCTAAGCCGATATTGAAAGCTAAGAGTTGCGTAAAAATGCTTTTATCTTTTCCCAAAATGCTTCTTAAGAAATTAGAGAAACCCAAGCCATGGATCAAACCGAAAACAACAGCTAAGAGATAATTGGTTTGAATTTTGCGTGCTTTGAAACTATTCTCCTTTTTAAAAAGATTAGAAAAAGCGGTCAAAAAAATGGTTAACGGTATTAAAAACTCTATGAGGTCGGAGTTAAATTTTATGATGTTTAAAGTGGCCAGAGCCAATGTTATAGAATGCCCTATAGTGAATGCTGTAATAAGGATAAGCACTCGTTTCCAGTCAGAAATAACGTAAACGGCACATAAGGCAATAACGAACAAAATATGATCATAGCCATTCGTATCGAGGATGTGCTCCATTCCGAGTTGGAAATACAAACTAAATTCGGACATATGACCAGTTTTGTTTTAGCCCACAAGTATAAATTATAATTTTGATCCCTTACTAAAGAATTACATCAATGCTTAAGATTTTAATTTCAATGGCGACAATGCTACTGTCAGTTCTCCACCCATTGCATGTAAGCATATGTGAAATTGAATATGACCCATCTTCAAAATCACTGGAGATCATTCAGCGTATTTTTCTGGATGATCTTGAGAGTGAAATCAGACTAGATCTTGGATTGCCAGAGTTGGATATCACCGTACCAGACAATGGTTCAACACTGGATGATATGGCGGAAGCTTATTTATTAAAGAGATTAAAATTCGAGATTAACGGGAAAGAAGCTTCTTATAACTATCTCGGGCATGAAATTGAGGGTGAGGCCATTCTGTGCTACATAGAAATTGAAAAAGTTAAGAAGTTAAAAAGCATTAAGGTACACAGTGATATTCTTTTAGATTTTTTTGATGACCAGATTAACATTATTCATGTAGAGGTAGAGGATAGGATAAGGAGTATGAAACTTACGCCCCGAAATCGAAGTGAAGAGTTTCAGTATGACAAGTAAAGGGGTAGTAAATTCCTATAGCTTAATGCTTTGTGAAAGGCTATTTTATTTTCATCCAAATAGTCAGCACGACGGCTACGGGAAATACAATTAACAATAACCATATCCAACTACGGTCGGCTTCCCCGGTATTCCATTTGTCCGAACTTATGACAAACCCAGCCCAATAATAAGGATGCTTAAGATTTTCATCTTGACTTGAAATAAAATCAAGCTTGGCCTGTCTGAGTGCTTCGGAAACTTCTTTACCCTTCTGCAAATAGCTGTAGAAACTGGTCATTATTACAGAAGTAGTTTGGTCAGGTACCGGCCATAGACTCATGACTATATTGTCTACCCCAGCCATGTTAAAGCCTGTAGCTAGACTGATCATACCCTCACCTTCGTAGTATTTACCTACCCCGGTATTGCATGCACTCAATGTAACCAGGCTGGCATTGAGCTTCATGTTCAATAATTCGTAGGTATGGAGTAATCCATCTTCTTCGTTCTGATTATTTTCTGAAAAAACGATTACGCTATTCATTGGATTATTGTGATCTACCAGCGAATGTGTGGCCAAATGTATAATGCCAGCAGATGGCGCATGTTTTCGAAAAGCTGCCTCGGTGGCATCTTGACCTTTAAAAGTTAATCCCGGCCATAATTTGGAGATATTATCTAATTCTTTAGTTGACCCTGGTAGCTCACCCAGATTATCTACTAGACTCGAACCACGCAACTCTGAAATATTAGTATTAGTAGTAAACGGTGCAAAGCTCAATAACTTAGGATCTTTATGTTTGGAGGCTCCTTCAAATTCCATTAAGCTATTCATGTACATGAAATTATAGCTATCTAGAAGATAGTGGTCATTTTGGCGTAGGATAGAGAAAGGGACTTGTGCGAGACCTTTATCCGTTAATATCCTTACTTTTCCTGGCTTTATATTAAGATCAGCCCATTGAAGTGCTTCAAGTAGGTCCCCAGATAGTTCATTTATATCAGTATCGCCATTTCTTAATGATGCTATCACCGCTGCTAAAGTTTCTTCTTGCGCATCTTCCCAAGGAACGGAGAAAAGTCTGGAACCATCGTTTGCTGAAATCAATATATACAATTTCTCTTCAGAGAATGAGAATTGGATCATGGATTCATTTCCACTTAGTTTATTTTCAATGATTTTGAGGTCCTTAGTATCCGAAGAAATAGTCTTTGCAAAGTTTTTGTTTTCCTTTTTGATAAATAGATGTATACTCTCTAATTGTTTTTGAAGTTGGGTCAACTGCTCCATACTTCCGGATTTAGATCTTAACTCATTGATCTGAGCTTGTAGATTTCTCCTTTCTATCAATAGCGAATCAGGAATACCGACTATTCTGCTTTTTTCGAACGCAAAATCTTTCTTAAAAGAGTTCAATCTTTTTACTTCCATGATTTGACCCACATTATTCAAATATTTATCGTCTTTTGAGTGAGCGTACAGCTGAAAAGATACTTCAATTAGAATATCAAGGTATTTTTTCTTTTGGTCAAAAAAGCTGGCTGCGCTGGCCAGGTCGAGGTGCTCATATCTATCTACTGCTATTTCTTTAACAAGATATTCGTGATCCGCTTCCGCCTCCTTCAAATAGTTGATTTCTTTACTTTTTTCATAGATTTTCATCAAAACTTGCATCTTTTGTAGCGCAGCGTTTTGCAGCAATAAGCTTTCAGTTACAGGAATACTTATATCTGATAGCACTGAGTCGTTTGAAAACCTGCCAATAGCTTGTTTGTAGAAATAAAGTGCGGAATCTAATTGATCCCGTTTTTCATAATACAAGCCTTGCTGTACATCAAGTTCAATGACTTTTGCGCCTTCAAATTTTAATTTTAGTGCAGCGTCTATTTCAGTTTTTGCCATATCCATCATACCCAGATATAAGGCCATATCAATAATAAACCTTCTGGCGCTGGCATAGCCAGGAAGGCTCAGGGCTAAGCGGTGAGCTTTTTCCATGGATTTTTTGGCATCCTCTATGTTGCCCAAGTTCTTGTTAGTTGAAACCTGATTAGTTAGCAATACGATTTTCAGTCTCTCGTACGTAAATTTATGCTCAAGAGAATCTACAAAGTGTAGACCTTTTTCAGACCAGTAGAGCGCGGAATCAAATAGATAGAAATTATTGTATAAGTCTACAATGTTATTCATGGTGTAAGGTGACCATGCTGGCGCGTACTCTTGCCTTAATTTTAAACACTTTTGAAGATAAGAAAGCGCGGCTTCTTTGTTCCTTAGCCTTTTATGAACTAACCCAAGCGAGTTTAACGCGTGGGATTTATTCAAAGAGTCTGTTGGATAATCTAAGGCTTCATTAGCGTATTTTAGTGCCTCGTCATAAAAGCCAAGTATCCTAGAAAGACTTGACATGCCGCTGGTAATCTCATATCTTAAAAGTTCAGGTGTATTTTGATTAATCAGGCTATATGCTTTTAAATTGAGCTCATATGCCTCAAAGTATCGTTGTAATCGCCCTACTGCTGTAGCTGATTTATCGTAATAATAGATGCCTAATCCATTGGCTTCTAGTTCATCGCCATATTCGGAAATAGTTAAGGAAAAAGCAGAATCAGCTTTTACGAAATCATACGCACTTAAGTAAGTGGACGCGGCCTGATACCGTTCATCAAGGAATTCATCTATAGCTCCGTTTTTGAGATGGAGGTCAGCTGCCTTTGTATATGCTACCCTCGCACTATCCCACTGCCCGGTTTTTTCGAAGGCTACACCTTCCTCATGAAAATTCTGCGCTGAATCAAGGTAAGTCTGGCCCACCAAACTCACTGGTATACAGAAAAAAATTAACCCGAGTACCCTCATAAAAAGTAAAAGTACTCGACACAAGACTAAATCGGAACCCTTCTTAGAGATTCTCTTTTAAATCAAGTGCTCTCTTTTTGTAATCCCCTTTTGCAGTGATAATGAAATCCAGTTGTTTTGTTAGTGCAGTTGTATCTTGAATATTCAAATGAATTAACGCTATATACCACTGAGAGGGAGCATAAAAACGCGAATTCGTAGATATTTTATGGGCTTCTAAGAGTGCCTTGTTAAACTGCCCTACTGCCATGTAGGTTTGACTCAAATAAAACCGTTCTTCTTCCGTACGCTCTTTATCCTCTAAGGCATTTATCACTTCAGTATATTTTTGTTCTTCGTAAAGTTGAAAAAGGCTACTACTATTATTTTTTTCAGACCTGCTTACGGGATCAATAATATTCGGGTAAGGAGAATAATACTCCTGATAGAGCTCTTCATAACTTTTTTCAGATGTAAATTGGTTTACAATAAAAGTAGCGGCTACTACAAAAATGAGAGTAGCAGCTATCTTATACAACACAGGCTTTATAGAAGGTGTACTTACATATTTTGATTCCTGCCTTACCAACTTTTGTTTTAGTGCATTAGCTCTGGAAATCTTTATTCCACCAACTATAACTTTATATTCTTCAAATCTCTTTTTTAATGAAGCATCGGTTTCAAGCCTTTGCTCAAAAGCACTTTTATCTTCTAGAGATAAACTATCAGCTATATATCCGTCAAATAGTTCTAAATCGGTATTTTCCATAATCAAATATCATCCTGGCTAAAACGTTCAAGAGCCAACTTTTTGAGAGTATTAAAACATCTCAATTTCTGCGATTTGGCTACATTCTCATTTTTATATCCTAACCTGTCGGCAATTGCATCCATAGTAAATCGATCAAAATAGAATAGTTGAAGTAAGGATTTGCAAGGTTCTCCCAAATGTTCCATCAATTCAGCTACAATTTTTTTCCGGTCGCTCTCTTCAAATAGATCCAGATTAGTAAAGGCTGCATTGAGCTCTAAAACTTCATCATTCATTACCATTTTCGCTTCTTTTCTTATTTTTTTTAATGCCAAATTTTTACCAATTGCGAATAAATAAGTCTTGACACTACTACTTAATTCTCTAAGTAGGCCATTGCGGATATTGTAGTAAAACGCAATTACCGTATCTTGAAAGATATCTGCAGCGCTCTCTTCATCGGTGCTATAATTAGTAGTACACCAGTGAATAAATTCACTACGGTACAAGTCATACACATTAATTATACTCCCTTCGTTACCTGCCTTCAATCCCTCAAATAACTCTAACTCTAACTCTTTCTTCTTCAATCGAAAATTCCTGCTTTATACCTCCTCAAAATAATAAGTAAACAATACCAATAGCAAGAATAACAAGCTCCCATTAATTTGAAAACTTTATCGGCACCCATGTTTACAAGTAAAAATCCTGAGGTATGAAGACCATTTTGAAATTGACAAATCAAACAAGTTAAATCTATGAAACATTCAAAATTGTTGATGTGGGCTTTAAATGCGTCTTTAATTATAGGGTTGCTGGCGTTTTCCGGCTGTGGAGATGATGAAGACGATCCGGCCCCAAATGGTATTACAGTGGATGCTGGTCCCGACCAAACAGTGGATTTAGGAGTAACAGTCACTTTAGCTGGCTCGGCTACAGATGTCTCTGGAGGTTCTTTAATTTTAGCATGGACTATTAGTAACCGTCCTGCCGGTAGTGTTGCTATAATTCCTAACCCGCTTATTGGCAACGCTACTTTTGTACCTGATGTAACAGGCGTATATACGCTAACGCTCACGGCTACTAACCTTGATGGAAATTCCGCCACAGATGATGTAGTGATAACTGTGGAGCAAGGTGAGGCTCCTGAAGAAATAGGTGGTACTATTTCTGCAAATACTACGTTAATAAATCGCATTTCAAACCCGGCACTACCTGATTATATTGCTTCAAGTAATGTTAGCGTAAATGCTACGCTCACTATTGAACCAGGCGTATTAATAGCTTTTGCAGAAAATGTAAGCTTAAATATAGTCAATGGTAACACAGCAATAGTAGCCAATGGAACCAGCACGGAACCTATCACTTTTACCTCACAAGGTAAGACAAATGGATTGTTATGGAAAGGAATCTATGTTGCTTCAGGAAGAGCTTTAAATTCAATTGACCACGTAATAGTTGAGTACGACGGTAACTCAGATTTTAACTTTACGGGAGAAGATTTCTCAGCTAATATAGGTGTGGAATCGGGCGCTAAAGTATCTGTTACTAATTCCACTATTACCAATAGTGGTGAGTATGGATTGTACATTGAGGAAGGAAACGGCCAGCTGGACGGTTTTGCCTCTAATATTTTTAACGATAATGTAGTTGGCGTAGGGTTACCGGCCGATGAAGCGAATGAAATTGATGGTGCCACTACATTTGGTAATAATTCAAAAGCTGCAGTAGAGATATTTGGCTCTA
>ERZ1740060.1154-NODE-1154-length-10168-cov-3.007021_pt1 | contig 10168 bp, 8 predicted proteins | sample MGYA00581743_ERZ1740060 | MGnify/ENA primary metagenome ERZ1740060 (study PRJEB43018, sample SAMN04849235) | marine metagenome | isolation source: floating plastic debris | place: Pacific Ocean | collected 2008-08-27 | study: EMG produced TPA metagenomics...
GGCTGAGGTTTCAGCTGGAGATTTTCGATTTCCGCCATCGAAATCTCACTCGACTGACGACGAGCAGGGGGAACATCTTTAGGGGGGGGAGTGCTCACAGACACAGAATTTTAAGGATGATCTACTACAGCGGGACAAATAAGTCAGAGTGACGGGCTTTAGTGTATAGCAATTTTGCTGACAAGGAATAAGAGGATATACCTATGCTGGCCTGTGCTGACCTGCATAATCTATAGTTCATCTGAAGATAGCTGCTCGCCAGAAGATAATCCTTCCCAGCTCATCTCTTCATATTTCTCAAAAGGCTGATGAATCCAGGGATTATCTTCCAGGTGGTGTACCGCGTAATCGGGCTTGATGCAAGAACAGGCCTTGTGCCACAGCACCGCCGTGCGAATCTCATCAATATAAAAGCCATATCTGTGCTGTAGCCACGAAATGCTTCGCTCTAGGCTTTGTCCAGAATCGACCAAATCATCGACCAGCAAGACGCGTGATCCTAAGTTAGCCGTTGTCATGCTCAAGTCTTTAGAAAATGTTATGGATCCTCGGGTGCGGTTGCCTTCGCCACCGTAGGAAGCCGTTGAAAGAATGGCCAATGGCTGCTCAGAAACGCGACAGATGATATCACCGATGCGCAGCCCGCCCTTCGCCAAACAGACAATTTGGTTAAACTGCCAGCCGGAGCGGTGTACCATCAAAGCCAATTGCTCGATAGTTCGGTGGTACTCTGACCAAGATACGTAAAGATCTGACATTGCTTACTTCAGTAGTCAGCTTTGAAAAAAGCGATGAGAAGGACTGCGGAAATTACTTATGTTTACTTATTTATACAGGGTTTTCTAATGGCTAATTTAGAACCTCAGCCGCACGCTAAAGTCGATTATCCTGCGCCTAAGCTCTCGCTGCCTGTGAAGTTGGCTTATGGTGCAGGCGATTTTGGGGCGGGGTTAACGTCTCAGTTTCTAGCTTTTATTCTACTGTGTTTTTTAATATATGGGGTGGGGATGGATCCGCTGGTGGCCGGTTCCGTGATTGCCTTTGGCAAAATCTGGGATGCGGTGTACGATCCGCTGGTGGGGCTGTGGAGCGATCGCACCAAAACACGCTGGGGTCGCCGCTATCCGTGGATGTTTTTGACCGCCCTTCCGTTTGGCATCTCCTATTTCCTAATCTGGATTACGCCCTTTTCAGAGGGGACTAGCGACACCACAAAGCTGATTTATTACGTGGTGATCACCACGATTTTTCAGATCTTCTTCACCACAACAAACTTGCCCTACACAGCCCTCACGGCAGAAATGGGGCGGACCTATGACGAGGTGACTGAGCTGACCTCTTTTCGCCTAGCGTTTTCAGTCACTGGTGGTGTTGTTATTTTGCTCGCGGCCGGTATTGTCGGTGGCATATTCCCTGACGATGCTCAGCGGGCACTGCGCTACATCATCTTGGGCATATTTGGTGGTGGCATTTCTATGCTGTCGATTTACTGGTGTATTTTTGGCACCTTCGGCTACACAAAGCAGAATGCGATCGCCGAGGGGCGATCGCTCAACGCTGTTGCAGAAGTCGAAGAAATCCCCTTCTTTCAGCAGCTTAAAGACGTCCTAGGGAATCGCCCGTTCTTATTTGTTATTGGCATTTACATGTGCTCCTGGCTAGCACTGCAAATCACGGCCGCAGTACTGCCATTTTACGCAGTGTCTTGGATGAACACAGATGAGAACTTGGTGGCGCTGCTAGTTCAGGGGCCTGCGATTGTGCTGATGTTCGTCTGTGCGGGTCTGAGCAAACGCATTGGCAAAAAAAAGCTTTACTTTCTCGGTTCTGCCATCTGGATTCCGGTGCAAGCCGCCCTCTACTTTTTGTCTCCTAGTCAAGTCAGCATCCTTTTTGGCCTTTGCGTGATCGCTAGCTTTGGTGTGGCGGATGCCTATGTTGTCCCTTGGTCACTCCTCCCAGATGTCATTGACCTTGATGAGCTCAAGACGGGCCGCCGCCGTGAGGGCACCTTTTACTCTTTTATGACCCTCTTGCAGAAACTGGGGCTTGCCCTTGGTTTATTTCTTGTTTGCGCAGCGTTGAAAGCAGCTGGATTCATCAGAGTATTGCCAGAAGAACCCCTACCAACCCAGCCAGATTCAGCCCTCCACGCCATTCGCCTATTCATGGGTCCAATACCGCTGTTGTTTGTTATCTGCGCGGCCTTACTGGTGTTTTTCTATCCACTCACTCGCGAAGCCCACACCGAAGTCATGCTCAAGCTAGCAGAGCGAAAGCGCCTAAACGCGCCAGAGTAAACCTACGCTTGGAATATTCCTAGACTTACAGTTCAACAAATCACAAAATCAAAATGACGGATAGTTTTTTGCTTAGTCGCGTTTTGCTGCAATTCGACAGTGAATCGGATGATTTGATTCAGGAGATTTCTGCGATCACATTCACTCCCGATGGCAGTATGTGGCTTGGCTCCGACGAACTCCTCTCCGTCGAACGCCTTTCTCCCATCGCCCCCTGTATTTACGGTCAACACAAAAGCTTTCAGTCATCCGACTTTGTTGAGCTCTTTGACCAAGACTCAGAAATAGACATCGAAGCCATGGACTATTCAGAAGGCTATCTATGGCTTGTGGGCTCCCACAGCACTAAACGCAAAAAGCCCAAGGGAAACAAAGCCGAAAAAGACATTCAATCACTCTCAGAAGTCGAATCAGAACTCAACCGATACCAGCTTTCACGTGTCCCTATAGTCAATGGCCAGCCGGTAAAATCTCATCAAAGCGACACCCTTCCCCTCACTGCCGCGACGCTACGCAGAACGAGCCCATACAACCAGCTCATGGATGCCCTCATCCATGACAAGCATCTAGGGCCTTTTATCGAAGCGCAGATTCCTTCAAAAGATAATGGCTTCGACATCGAAGGCCTCGCCGTTTACGGCAAACGGGTATTCCTCGGACTGCGTGGACCTGTTCTCCGCGGGCGAGCGGTCATCCTTGAGCTTGAAGTCGAAGAAAAAGAACCCGGAATCCTGGACCTCAAAGCCATCGGCGACAACAATGAATTCTATCGCAAGCACTTTGTTAACCTAAACGGCCTCGGCATTCGCGAACTCTGCCTCGACGATAACAACCTCATTATCCTCGCTGGACCCACCATGCAGCTAGAAGGTGCCACGCAGGTGTTCCAGCTCAACAATCTATTGGCCCATAGCAAAGACACCATCTGGGAACAGTCTGAAAACGAGCTGAGGGTACTGTTCGATCTCCCTTTCGTTCCAGGGGTGGATCATGCTGAAGGATTGGCTCTTATGCCTTGCCTAGGCTACGACAAAGCTCTCATCGGTGTTTATGATGCGGCTAGCGACGAACGACTAATAGGCAGGAAGTCTATGTTTGCAGACGTCTTCCGATTGCCAAGCTAATCCTTCACGCACTACGAGAGAAAAGCTGACGGACTGCGTTGCTTGACAATGAAGCGACTGACGGGTCTTAGCAAGTGTTTGAATCGACCTCGACCTATCCAAGTTCATTTACAATACCTCTTAAATTCTCTTTTCTCATGTCATGCACGCTAATTTGCTTCATCCCACGTTAATAGCCTTGCTTCCAGATCTTCCCAAGCTGTACGAGAGACACGGATGGCGGACTGCTTACAGCTTAGAAGAAGCTCTACAACACAGAGATACTTGCTGAGCGCTTCAATTTCTTCTTTAGAAAAAGTGAGAGTTTCCAATGAGATGCCAAACGCATTGATCCAGATATTGTCTAATTGGTCAGCCCATACACGCCAAGCATGACCAGATGCCTGCCAATCAGGTATCGTTTTTTCTTGTTGAGATAGCTTCTCCGCTAAGTCAGTGAAAGCATTAGCCGATAAACAGTGATGATTGATGTCACGCGCGCTGTTGCTGTCGCTGGTGATATCGCTAGCCCTAGCTATGTCGCTGATGATATCGCTGGCTCTGGCTATGGCTCTGGCTATGATGCTGGCCCTGGCTCTAGCGATAATGCTAACGCTGACTCTGACTTTGGCGCTGATACTGGCGCTGATACTGGCGCTGGCAATGTCTCTGGCTCTGGCGCTAGCTCTGACACTGGCGCTGGCTCTGATTCTGGCGCTGGCATTGGCGATGTCGCTGGCACTAGCAATGGCAATGGCAATGGCAATGGCGATGTCGCTGACTCTGGCTCTGATTCTGGCTCTGATTCTGACGATGTCGCTGCCACTGCCGCTAGCACTGCCGCCAGCGCTGCCGCTAGCTATCATTGTTGCTCTTTGGTACAGCTCAGAAGCACCGAGCTTATTGACAGCGGCCCAGTTGATGAAATCCTGAATTTTTGGATGCGGTTCAACGAAACTTCTAGATTTTTGCTCCATAGCAGCCATCAATAAAAGCACAGGACGTTTCGTCAAACCGGCTAACAACAAAAAAACTTCGCGCCAGTGTTCGTCTAGGACATGATTCTCGACTACGTTTTCTTGCAAACGATTTTCAACAATATGCTGCGCTGTCAAATATTCTTGCAGCGTTAAATGAGAGAAGGAATAGGCATCTGTCGCGCGCTCCACCAAAATACCTTGCTGAACTTCAATCGCACTCAGCACCGCTTCTGCGTCTAGATACTTGGGATTATCTAGCGTGTCAGCTAGAAACGCCGATATATGCTCAAGAATCATCTCCCGAGAAAAAAAGAGCTGGTCTTTCTCAAAGCTTTCGTAGGCAATTTCAGCCAGCAACTCCTTTTCTATTTCTGGATTGAATCCCTTATAGATAGGATCTCGATCTAGCCGCTTCTGTGCAGACCACTCACTCAAAATAATGTTGAGTGCCTTGCCATATAGCGTGCTACGCTCATTTGGCAAAAGCTGCTCCCGGTCATACACCAAGCATAGAAATCCAGCAGTAAAGGCGTCTGAGCCAGTTCTTTAGTCGCTTTATAATCATCCTGATTCAGCAAGTTAAAATATTTTTTAGCGGTACCGAGGTCTTGATCTTCGTCCGAGCCAAACCAACGATCGATAAACTGTTGAATTTGTTCATCATCAAATTCGGAAATGGTGACATCGGTAAAGCGACGAAAACTACTCCTATAGGCTGCGATGCGACAGGAAGCGACAAAGCTATTTTGCTTCTCTGTTCCCGCAGCATTTTGACTATGCATATCTACAAAGTCTTCAATCTTCTCAATCACCTGATTGAGATTTTTGCTCGGCACCTCATCCAACCCATCAAACAGCACCAGCAGCTTACCTTGCTCCAATGCCGACGTCACAAAAGCCTCAGCTGCCGGGAACCGGCAAACCTCGAACTCCTCAACAAATTTTTGCTGAATATTAATCGTCTCTTCTCGAAACTTCTTCAGCTCCAAAAACACTGGAATACACTCTTTCTTCAACGCTCCATCTTTTTTCAGTGCCTCCAGCCCAATCTTCCGCAAAAATGTAGATTTGCCTATCCCCGGCCCACCCAGCACCATCAAAAACTGCTTAGCATTCGCCACTGCCATTCCATTCAAGCGTTTCGCCTCACTCGGCCCAAATTTGCGACTCCCCTTTTCCCGGTACGCACTTTCCAGCTGCTCTAGCCCTAAAAAAGCCCAAATGCTCCTATTATCCAGAATTTTCACATCCGTATAAATAGATACTAGCTCCCGCGGCTCCTTCATCAGCCCCGGCATAATCTTGATTTGGCAGTGCCGATTTGCATAGTTATCTACATAAGCCTTCGCAGCCGCCATCAATCGCTGCGTATACTCCACCTCACTGTAGCTACCCCGAATTTCCTTCGCGGTATAACGGCCCATCTTGATTGCCCCATCGAAAACTGAAGCAGCAATCCCACCAATCACAGTTTCAAATAAAGGCATGAGGCATCAAAGAATTATGATCTGTAAGGTCTCTACTATTTCCGATTAAGTCTAGTACACTTAACCAGCTCACCATACACCCATGAAAAATATACAGCTCAAATCTGGCCAATCTCTTCCTATGCTTGGTATGGGTACATGGCGAATGGGCGAAAATAGCCAATACTTCGAAGATGAAGTAAACGCCCTACGTCACGGACTGGACTTAGGCTTTTCGCTGATTGATACTGCTGAAATGTACGGAGAAGGGGGTGCAGAAGAAGTCATCGCTGAAGCGATCAAAGGCCGTCGTCAGTCCGTGTTTCTTGTCAGCAAAGTCTACCCACATAATGCTTCAAGAGAAAGCGCGATCGCAGCCTGCAACCGCTCCCTCAAACGTCTCAACACCGACTACATCGATCTCTATCTTCTCCACTGGCGAGGCACCTATCCCCTCTCCGAAACCCTAAAAGCTTTCCAACAGCTCCAGCAGCAAGGAAAGATCCGCGACTACGGCGTCAGCAACTTTGACACCGACGATATGGAAGAAGCACTAAAAACCAACGGCGGGGAAGCCATCGTTACCAATCAGGTACTCTACAACCTCAGCAGACGCGGCATAGAACGAAACCTTCTCCCCTGGTGCACAAACCGCCAGATTCCCATCATGGCTTACTCGCCAATAGAACAAGGTAGAATCCTCAAAAATAGCGCTCTACAAAAAATCGCAAAAGAGAGAGCAGAGAGTACAGCGCAGCTTGCGATCGCATGGCTTCTACATCGACCCAACGTCATCGTCATCCCAAAATCTAGTCGACTAGAACACATCAAACAAAATTACGCTACTCAAGAAATCGCCCTCAGCCCACAAGAAATAGAAACGCTAGAAGCAGCTTTTCCTGCACCTAGTCGATCTATCCCATTACAAATGCTGTAGCGCATAAAGCTGTCTTTCTTGTCAGGATTCGAGCCGCTTACAACTGTTCACGATGCCCTACACTCTTTGACTACCAAGGATTTCCAATCATTGTGAACGCTGACCAATAAAACGGATGAGAAAAGTCCCAGTTACCGCTTTCTGCCAGTTCAGGAATCTCGGCGATCACCTCACCACTTTGGCCCTTCACCTGTCCATTTTCAATCCTGATCTCACCTTGTAGCATGCTGACTTGCGCCTGCCTTACAGACTCAGCCCGGAGTCTGCCGCCAGAAAGCTGTTGATAGAACTGAGTCATAAAGCCCAGCGTCCCTTCGTCGCTCACCGGCCAAAGGCTAGCCAGAGCAGACTGAGAGCCCGCATTTACGGCAAACCCTGCAAAGCCATATTCCGAATGGCGATCGCCTAGCGCCGTATTACACGCACTCAAAATAATCAGCCCAATATCACTACTCGCTAAGTCCAGCTCGTGTAGCTCATTGAGCGTAATCTGCTCATTCCATAGTTGAATGTACGAATTGTCCCAGTCGCCTGAGTTAAACACCGCGTGGGTTGCCAAGTGAATGCCTAACCCTGCCACATCTCCTGCGAGACTAGCGAAAGCTCTGCTTCTACCACTGGCAGAGGAGGCTGCGATGAGAACCGCGAGGCACCCATGGCCAGCACTTGGCTCTCACGACTCGCGAATGGAGCCTCAACCGTTGTTACCAAATCAGTCAGGCTGAACGTTGGCATCAGCCCAACACTATAGCGCTCTACCAGAAAATTGTCTCCATCGTGGAGAACGGCCAACGGGATAGTCCGCAGGCCATCATCCAAAATAAACGCCAAATTATCGACCTGCAGATGACCCAGCTCATCCTCAAAAGGCTGAATCATCCAACGATACAGCTGCTGCGCGGGCGGTAGGTAATCTTCTGGCCTAGAAAACTGACTTGTGGCCTCATAGCGCAGTGTTTTAGCAACAGCCTCCACCTGTGCACGCGTCACGCCCCACTGCCGCCGCCGAACAGGGGTACCCTCATCAGAAATCAACATCATCTCCAGCCGATCGCTAGGATCTCCCTCATACAGAAAAGCTTCTGAATTGTCTTCTGAGCTACCTTCGCTCACTTTCTCATCGTCAGCTCTAGCTGCATCGGGCACAAAATATACGTATAGGAGTGCTGGCGTCACCGACAGATTTTTTCGCGTTGCTGAAAGCGTATCTTGTACCTGTTGTAGAGTGGCCACTCTGGTGGCCACCTCACGGTTTTCCAATGAAAGGAACTGATTAAACTGCGCACTTGCTGCTGATTCAATCCGGCTAAAAATCTCTTGTGATGTCTTCTCTTCTAAATTAGGGGAAAGAACGCTGAGACGACTGCCACCACCGCTGTTATCGGAATTAAGATGCGACAGAATTTGTAGCGCCTGTGGCAGGTCATTAGGCAGCTCTAGCTCTGGTATTTCAATATCTAACGTAGAGATACTAATATCACCATGACTGTAGCTACCAGGGAAAGACTCATTCTCAAGCGTATCGGTCTGATTAGAGATTGAGCCCACCGTTCCATTAGCACTACTGGCTCCAATCCTAAAGGGAACTACACTATTTCCACCATGAGAAATAGCAATCGAATTATCTTCGTTCGTTTCAATGCTCGGACCACTTGTGTTGTCATCAACTCGCCCAGTCACTTGAACGTATCTGTTTGCAGCGATGTCAATATCGCCGCCCTGCTCGCTTCCGCCCTGTCCTCGTGCATCAATAGACGTTGCTGTAATATCGCCACTCGTACTCACGAGCGAAATATCTCCCCCTTCTGTATCGATATGTCCTGCGGAGATATCCCCAGCCGCCGATATATTTAATGCTGAGTTGCCTGTTGTCGCCAAGGTACCGGCTGTCGTATCAATGCGATCGCCTGAGAGCAAGGTCAACGGAATATCCGTGGTCAACTCGCTGAGCAGCGTAATCGGGCCACCATTGTCATCTCCAATCGTTAGGCTGTCAAAGTCAGCACTCAAAATTCTCGATAATTCTACATCGCGCAAATTCAGCGTGTTGGGTGCTCCTGAATCAACCGATCCCAGCTCAATCGCAGCATTTTGTGAGATTGTGCCAATAAATAAATTACCTTCTCCTTTTATCTCCGTAGGGATGTAAATATCATCGCCTAGCAAGGTCAAATCGCCTGCACCGCCGTCAATTGAATCATAGATCAGGGCTCTATAATCAAGAAAATTAATCGTGTCGTCTTGACTCCCACCCGTAATCTCATCTATCGTCCCAATCAACACATTGTTGTAATTTGAAAGTTTGTTGACCGGATCGCCCGTTGAAGAAAAATCAAGAGTCCAGATAGAGTCTAGATCAGGCCCTGCGATCGCTAGATTACTCCCAAGGATATGAGTCTGGCTCTTGAATCCATTTCCTGTACTATCCGCAGCATCAGCACGAAATATAATGCTTCCAGTTCCATCTACACGACCAATAATGATCAAGATAATGCTGTCAGCCAAGGCCGCAATATCTATCACAGATAGATTCAGCACATCTACAGCACTACCTTGACTTCCAATAACAATATCTGAGTTCTCAGAATCTGGCTGAAGGGTAATACTCTCGGCACTAATAGAATCAGCACCACCTACAAATTCTATGCTGTCACTGTTAATTTCAATAGCGCCGTTTCCCGCATTCAGACGACCGGCTTTAACGCTGTTTTGGGCTTCCAGAACAATATTTCCATCTACCCCTGTACTTGTATTGGCGCTTGTATCTATATTTCCTGCAATGAGAGATACATCGGGATTGTATCCAGCGCTAATGTGTACAGTTCCCCCAGGTGCTCGAATGGTATCTCCGCTATCCATCGAAAAGCCGCCGGTGCCAGAGTCGTTCACATCAGCCTGAATACGAAGACTATTACCCGGCTGGAGCAGCAACACATCATCTAGCAAGTCTTCGATAACAATATCAACAGTCGCCTCCAAAATAATATCGGTACCCGGTGAGATCTCTTCTAATGTCTCTTCGTATAGCGTAAAGGAAGTACCTGAGTTGAAAAATGTTGTTAATATCTCCGGCAAACTAGGGGTCGTAGGCGTGTTGGTTCCATCGCCATTTTTAATCGTGATAAATGAAGGATCAAACAGCAGCGTACCGTTTTCTCCTTGCGGCGCCGACAAATCTACTTCGCCGCGATACACCAAACCATGCCGGCCAGAAATATCCGCAAAGCCACCATTCCCACCTAAATAGCCGCCCCGAGCACTCAGCGAACCATAAAAGTTGGTTGCCTCATCCGACCAAATGTATATTTCTCCGCCATCTCCTTTATGCATCGCATCTACATCTAGCACGACGCCGCTACCCACATACGTCTGTCTAGCCCTT
>ERZ1740060.1157-NODE-1157-length-10152-cov-3.319600_pt1 | contig 10152 bp, 11 predicted proteins | sample MGYA00581743_ERZ1740060 | MGnify/ENA primary metagenome ERZ1740060 (study PRJEB43018, sample SAMN04849235) | marine metagenome | isolation source: floating plastic debris | place: Pacific Ocean | collected 2008-08-27 | study: EMG produced TPA metagenomics...
GCGCGGACATTTCCGCTCGCTCGCTGATCGCGCTGCGGCGATTTTTACGCCGGCGGTGCATATCATTTCGGCTGGCGCCTTCCTGGGGTGGCTGGTTGCCACCGGGGACGTGCGCATGGCGCGCAATGTGGCGATTGCCACGCTGATTATCACCTGCCCCTGTGCGCTTGTGCTTGCGGTGCCGGCTGTCGCCGTGGCGGCCACATCGCAGCTTTATCGCCATGGATTACTGTTCACCTCGGATACCGCGCTGGAGCGGCTGGCCGGGGTGGATATGGTTGTCTTTGACAAGACCGGCACTCTGACCGAGCGGCGCCTCACGGTGCCACCCGCGCTCTGCACTGAGGCACGATCGGTGCTGCGGGCGTTGTCAGAGGCCTCGGATCACCCACTCTGTCGCGGTGTTGCTGCCGGGTTGCAGGATGTGTCCCCTGCCCCGCTCACAGACATTCGCGAAGAGATGGGCGAGGGCGTGCGTGCGACCTGGCGGATCTGCCGTGTTTTCCTTGGCCGCCGCACGCCCGCTGATGCCACCGTCGTGCTGCGCATCGACGAGGACGTGACGGTGCTTCCTGCTGTCGAAACGCTGGTGCCCTCGGCCAAGGATGCCGTCGCCGGGCTGCGTGCGCTCGGGCTGAAGACGGCGATGCTGCCCGGCGATACCGCTGAAAACGCTGAACGCATGGCCGAAGATGCGGGCATTGATCGCGTGTGGTCGGGCGAGCGGGCTGAGGCCAAGCTCGACATTATTGAAGGGCTGAAGGCTGAAGGCGAGCGCGTGCTGATGGTGGGCGATGGTCTCAATGACCATGCCGCGATCAGTGCCGCTGACGTCTCTATCGCGCCGGGATCGGCCTTGGATGCGACGCGCAATGCGGCCGATATCATCATCGTCTCGGGCGACATGACGCAGATTCCCGATGCGATCCGGACCTGCCGCCTCGCGTGCCGCCGGATGAAGCAGAATTTCGGGATCGCAGCCGGGTACAACTCTATCGCCGTGCCGATCGCGGTGTTGGGCTTTGCCACGCCACTGGCCGCCGCAGTTGCGATGTCGACGAGTTCCATTACAGTGGTGGTGAACGCAATACGGGGGTTTAGATCATGAATATCCTGGTTGTTTTGGTGCCCTGCTCGCTGGCCTTGGGCCTGGGCGCGCTGGCGGCGTTCATCTGGACGATCCGGTCCAAACAGTATGACGATATGGAAGGTGATGCCGCGCGCGTGCTGCTGGACGACGACTGAAGTTTCATTCCAGTTGACTTTATCAAGCCGCGCCTTTGGGCGCGGTTTTGCCGTGTGGGACATCCGTCTTGGCAGATCCCCCCCGGGGGGTTATGATCCCCTCCATGAAACACGAGATTCACAAGAGCATAACCAACCGTCTCAAGCGCACCGAAGGGCATCTGCGCAAAGTCATCGAGATGATGGAGGGTGGACGCCCCTGCCTTGATCTGGCGCAGCAATTGCACGCGGTGGAGAAGGCCGTGCGGGCGGCCAAGAGCACGCTTATTCACGATCACATCGATCACTGCCTGGCCGAATTGGATGACGATCCGGGCACGCGTGAAACCCAGCTGGTCGAGTTCAGAGAGATCACCCGCTACCTCTGACAGAGAAGATCGGACCCCACTATGAGCATCACAGAGATGATAGAAACAGGCAGCGTCAACCCGCTGGTTCTGTTTGCGGTAGCGTTGATGCTGGGGGCGTTGCATGGGCTCGAGCCCGGACACTCCAAGACCATGATTGCCGCCTATATCATCGCCGTGAAGGGCACAGTGAAGCAGGCCGTTTTGCTGGGGGCTTCGGCAGCCTTCAGCCATTCCATCATCGTGTGGATCCTGGCGTTTTTGGCGCTCTATTTCGGAAACGAATTGATTGGAGAGCAGCTGGAGCCGTGGTTCATGATGGTCTCCGGCGTGTTGGTCCTGGGGATCGCGGTTTGGATGCTATGGCGGGGACTTGTCCCGGACAAGCATCATCATCACGATCATGCTCACAGTCACGGGCATAGCCACAGTCACGATCATGGCCAAGAACACAGTTACGGGCATGAACATCGCCACGCGCACGCCCATGCTCATGCTCATGCTCATGCGCTAGAACACGTGCACCATCACAGCGCGGAGATCGATGGACTGGATGAGGCTCACATGGATGCCCATGCCCGCGCCCATGCCTCTGAGATCCGATCTCGCCTCTCGGACGGGCGGATCGGGACGTGGCAGACCGTGCTCTTTGGTCTTACGGGCGGGCTGATCCCTTGCCCTGCGGCGATCACGGTGTTTTTGCTCTGTCTGCATCTGGGGCAACTGACGCTGGGGATCACACTGGTCAGTGCGTTTTCGATTGGCTTGGCGCTGACTTTGGTGGGTGTCGGGATTGCCGCGTCATTGGGGATGGGCGCACTGATGTCGCGCTCGTCACGCATGGATCGGGTGATGACCTACGCGCCGTGGATTTCGGCGGCGCTGATCGCGGCTGTGGGGGTATTCATTATCTGGTCAGGATACTCCCACCTTGGAGAGCTAGGGCATAGCCACGATGGGACGCATTGATGGGCAAGCGCGTGACATTGGATGAGGTGAAGCGGCGGTATCCGGACGCGGAGACGTTTTCGTTTGGTGGCGGCGAGAGCGAGGAGCTGTGTGAGTGGCTTTTGTCTTTGATCCGAAACGGCAAGAAGACGGCCACCTGTGGGGCACTGCGGGATTTCGGCCAAGGCGAAAAGATCGACGGGGTGGAGGCGTTTCCCACCGTTGGGCGGCGCGACATCGCGCTGAACTGGGATGGCACGCCTGCCATGGTGATCGAGACGCTGGCAGTGGAGACCAAGCGCTTTTGTGATGTGGACATAGATTTTGCCTTGGCAGAAGGCGAGGATAAGACGCTGGAGAGCTGGCAGGCCGGGCACCGCGCCTATTATGAGCGCAATGGCGGGTGGCGTGCGGACATGATGGTGGTGTGCGAGCGCTTCGAAGTGATCGAGGACTTCGGCGCGCATTGACCCTTGCCTGCTCAGGGCCATGTCGTTGCATATGGATACTTTAAAGGTCGCTCTGCGATCTTGTCTCAGCCTTGGATTGATGACAGCGGCGGCCTTGCCCGCGGCCGCTATGGATCTGCGCGAGCCAGGCCGTAAAGCGCTGAACCGCCCGGCGAGCCAAGAATATGCCCCCACCTATTGCGGGCTCTGGATTGCCAATGAAGGCCCGGTGGCTGTGCTCGTCACGCTTGAGGGCGAAGAGCTGCGCCGCGTGACGAGTGATCTCTCGCGCATCAAGGCGATTGCGATTGAGGGCGATCATCTGCTGGTGGCAGATGGGTTCGGGGGGATGCAGCGGCTGACAAAAAACGGCGAGATCCTAGGGCCGTCTTTCCGGCTGGCGGGCGGATTTGCCGATACCGAAGGCATCGCAATTGCCGAGAATGGCGATATCATCACGGTAGAGGACGATCCTGAGCGTCTTTCGTGGTTCGATGCCTCCGGCGGGATCAAGACACGGGTGAACACGCTTGAACTCTCCTCACCGCTGACAGAAGCCCAGGGCATCGCCATTGATCCACGCACGGGGCATCTGTTGATCGTGGATGATTGGGAAGGCTCCAATAGCCTCTATGAGTTTTCCGCGGACGGGGAACTGCTGGCGCAGGCGAACCTTTATGAATACGGCACCGACCCCGAAGGCATCGCCATCCGGCCCGGATCGAACCAGCTTTTCATTGCTTTCGACATGGGCGCGCAGATCGTGACCTTTGACTACACGCCCACCCTGCCCGAGGGCTCGGCGTCTCTGCCACCCGGCGCGGATTGCATGATGTTTTAAGCCGCCGGGCATGCCGCGCGCATCAAGGTGTCGGATAAGACGAGTGTGTGAGGCTCTAAAACAAGCTTGACCTCAACTTAAGTTGAGGTCGTAGGCTGGCCGAAAATCCAGACACGGTAAGGAGTGGCGCGGTGGCAAAGTATGTGGTGATCGGCGGCAGCCGCGGCATTGGAGCCGCGACGGCAGAACATCTTGTTGAGCAAGGCCATGAGGTGCTTTCGGTTTCTCGCACACCGGCGGCTGCGGGAGAGTGGATTGAGGCGGACGTGGCAACGGATGCGGGCGTTCTGGCCGTGCGTGCAGCCGTGGAGGCGCGCGACCAGGGAAACGGCGCGGCGGCGGGGCTCGACGGTCTGCTGTTCCTGGGCGGTGTCTGGGAGAACGGGGCCTTCACGGACAACTACGACTTTTTCGCCTCCCCCATGGAAGAGACGCGTTTTGTCCTATCGGTCAACCTGACGGCGCCTATCCTTCTGGCGCAGGCGTTGACCCCGTATCTCGCCAAGGCGGGCAACCCAAGGGTCATTTTGAACGGCTCTGAATCCGGGCTTGCCAATTCAGGATCGTGCGAAGTCGCCAACACTGCCTCGAAATTCGGGATGCAGGGCATGACTGAAGCGCTCAATCAGGTGCTGCGGGGGCACGGGATCGGCGTCACTGTGGTAAATTTCGGCAATGTGGCCACGCCCGAAGTGTTGGATGACATTGAAACGGGCCTCTTTAGCCCACAGGTTCCCATCCCGATCGAGGACCTTCTGGCGACTTATGATTACCTGTAGAAAATCAGCGCGGCCACGGTGCCACAAAGCATTGATCTACGGCAGAAAACACCGGGCGGGATTGGCGAGTGCTCGCGTTGAGCGCATCCCTGCCCTTATCGATGGCCGTGTGTCTAGACGTCAGCAACGAAAGGGGCGCGTTTTGAGAACGATGGGGGAAAAACAAGGTTGTCGAGCACCTGGCACACCGCATGTCGCCGACAATCAAATTGAGGCCGGACGCCGCCCTGGCAATCGAGCAGCCGTGACCGGGGACTCTCATGTGGCAAACGAATTGACGGTCGGTGAAGTGGCCAAGCGGACAGGCGTGCGCGTATCAACCCTGCATTTTTATGAGCGCAAGAACCTCATCCAGTCAGAGCGCACCGCAGGAAACCACCGGGTCTATCCGCGCAGCATCATCCGCCGTGTCAGTATCATTCAAATTGCGCAGCGCGCCGGGCTGTCTCTGACAGAGATAGCGCAAGCGCTTGAGAGCCTGCCACCAGACAGGGCCGTCTCTTCGCGCGATTGGGATCGGGTGTCCACCGCCTGGCGCGATGAACTCACTGTCCGCATCGCGCTCTTGACCCGTCTACGGGACGAGTTGACGGGCTGTATCGGGTGCGGATGCCTGAGCGTCGATGAATGCCCCCTCGTGAATGCGGACGACAGGCTTTCTGCATTGGGATCAGGGCCGCACCTCGTGGGCACTCCGCGTTAGAGACCCTATGAGCAAAGCAGGGCGCATCCGGTCGGTTCTCCAAGATCACGGCACGTCGCAGGGGCTTTTCGCTTCAACCTGTCTGCTGGCATAGGCGACGCAATATCGACGGGCCACACAATAAACCCTTTAAACGGTTGCCAATAAAAAATTATTCTCGCTTCCCTGGCAATCCTTCCGGCAAAAATCACCCAGACAAAAAGGGTTGATCTGGATCAATGCGGCCCTCGGATAGGACATGCATAAATGGGCTCAAGATGAAGACCAGGCTACACAATCAGAGGCGCTAAGATCATGGAGACCAGCGTCTGATGTTCAGAAGGCACCTCAGTTGAGCGCGAATGATGCAGATGTGCCTAAGGATGCAACACGCATGTTAGAAGATCCCGATACATCAAAACCACAGCAGCGGTCTCCGCTGGCACACGTCGCGGAGCATGCTAATCGGGTATCACAAATGTGTGACATGCTGGAGGCGTTGGCAGATGACCTGCCGCGCCGTCCCGCCCCTGTGTGGCGCGAAGCCACCCGCATGTGCAATGACGTTATTCCCGGTCACTACCACGATGTCCTGTGTCTTCTGGTCCCGATCCTGTTGAAACGCACCGAAGGCGACGTGGATTGCGAGGATCTTTTGCAACGTTTGCGACTGGACTTTGAGGATGAAGCCTATCGGTTGACGGAGCTCAATGATCTTATGGTTGATGCCGTCGGAGCAGACGCCAAAAAGATCGGGCCAGAGGCTTTGGGCTACGCGTTGCGCGGGTTTTTCGGAGCGCTGAGGCGCAACACCTCCTGGGAAACAGACGTCCTTTTGCCGCTTGCAAAAAGATACCTGAATTCAGACGACTTGGAAGAAATCTCGGGTCAGTTGACGCCGTTCGAGGTTGCCAAGCCCCATTGAACCGCTGTCAAAACTAAAATCCGGCCCGCTTTTCCAGCTCTTCGCGATCCACATAGATGACGTGTTTTGTGCCCTCAAAACCGACAACGCCGTCTTTTTTCAGTTTCGAGATTTGTCGGCTGACGGTCTCAAGTGTGAGGCCGATATAGTCTGCGATGTCGGCGCGGCCCAAAGGAAGATCGAAATTGGTTTGGCCCTGACATCCCAGATTGTTCATCTTCTGTGTCACATAGAGGAAGAAACTGGCGACACGCTCTTCTGCAGTTTTGCGGCCCAAAAGCACCATCCACTCACGGGCGATTTGCAGCTCATCCAAAGTGCGGCTCAGCAGTTTGAATTCCAATGATGGATAGTCACGCAAAAGCTCTTCGAACTTCAGACGTGGAAAGATGCAGAGCTCCAGCGACGAAACAGCCTCAATTGAATGTGGCGCCCCGGCAGGTTCGCTTTTGCCGAGCGACCCATAGATGAAATCGGACGGGAACAAGAGGCCGACAATCTGCCTGCGTCCATCCTCGGCGCCGCGGACAAGCTTTGCCACCCCGGAAGTCACATTGGCGAAATCATGGGACGCATCACCTTCCATCACATGCGGCTGGCCCGGATCGAGGCTTTTGCGCCGTGCGATGGCGTTCATATCGCTGAGTTCTCGGCTGGATAGTACGCCACAGAGGCTGCTGTGCCGAATGCTACACTCTGCGCATTGCGCCGGGTCATGTATCGACCCGATCAGAGGGGAGATCGTCGTCTCTTTCACCGTCGGCGCTCTCATGCAGGGGCTTGGCGTGGATATTTGGGCGTACAGATTTGGGTGTATTTCAGCATGGAACCCATATGTTCCGCGCTGCACCAATCAGTAGAAAAAGGTAGTCGCACCTTTGCCATTTTTCGAAAAACTCCCGTTAGTTGACTATACCATGCGGGATGAGGCGCTCTTTGCTCTTGCGCAATGAAGCGGTGCGAGACGGGCCAAAGTTTCCCGGCAAAATGTCGCAGAAATGCAGTCACAGTAAGTGTCTCGGCCGTTTCGAGCCTGTCACACTGGCAGAGATTCTGGCTGACGGACGACAACGCGGCGTCGTTCACTACGCACCAGCCCGTCTCTTTGCCACTTGCTGAGACAGCGGCTCACGGAATGCAATGTCGTTCCCGTCATTTCCGAGATGTCCTGACGCGTGAGCGGGAAATCAATCGCAACGCCATCTTCGGTTTCTTTTCCAGCCTGCTCCAAGAGGCGTAGAATGGCATGGGCGATACGTCGTTCGACCTGATGCGTGGCCATGCTGATCAGCTTGTCTTGCATCTCAGTGACGCGGGTCCCGACAGCCCGACGCGTCGCTTTTTGAAAACCCGGGTAGTCCTGGATGAACTTATCCCACAGCTCTGAGGGCCACGACAGCGCAAGGCCCTCCGACGCCGCTTGCGCCGTGGCGGTGTAGTTGACGCTCTCAAAGGCTTTGGCGATGCCGAACATCTGACCCGGCGCGATATGCAGCACGACGACTTGATCGCCCTCTTTCGTGGTGCGCACGATGCGCAGAAAGCCATCGATAAGGAGGAAGAAGTTCTCGGCCCTGTCGCCTTCGTCGAAGTACGTCTTGTTTGGCTTCACGCGGTGCACGGTCGCGAGATCAATCATCTTACGTGTTTGATCCTCGTCCAGAGATGCAAAAGGGAGCAGTTCAGAGATATTAGCCTGCAAGAGTGCTTCCTTGCCAAATTGGGTCATGGTTTCGCGCCGGTTCATAGCAGTCCCTTTCCTAGACGACCGAGTTGCGCCATGCGCCCGGAAAACCGTATGGTTTCCCTCGCGGCTCAACCAACTCACGAGGAGGGTCCTCGCGCGGTCGATGCCTCACTTTTTACCAGCCGAAGCGCGCCGCAAATTTGCGATAGATCAACTTTGAGCGCGAAATAGCGGATATGCACCTGCAGCAACGCTGGTTCGGCGCGGGGCAAATCGACGGGAGGCAAGCCCAGAAACAGCGGCGCGCTTAAGGACGGCGATACCGGGTGCCGGTTGCAATCGTCTGAAAACATCAAGACTTGACCATAACACATTGCTCAAATGCTGGACTAAGGCTTGCGTCGCAAACACGTCCGGGCATCCGACCGGATGGACTTGCACCATGTCTATTCCGGTAGACCAGATCGAAGGCAGGTGGTGTTTCGAGGAGCTGAACTCCCAATTGCAATTGAGCACTTTGACAGAGAGCTTGATCACAGAACTCGGGATCGTGACGCGATGGGCCACAGCCCTGAGACCGGAGCCACAGGCATGGTTGAAGCCCAAGGTGGCACTTTCCACGAGAAGGTCGGCATTCACATGCGCGAACCGCGCCAGGCTCTTGCCTTGTGCGGCGGTCGCCATCTGACCGATGATGGTCTCGGACACGTGCGCCTTCTCAACGCCAGCGCGCTCAACCACAGCCTCAAGGCAGCCCGCGCATCATGCACAGGCGCCCCCGCAAAAGATCAGTTAAGCGACCCAACCGCCGTCCGAGCCGCAGACGCTATAACCACATTCGTTATGGATTTACTTCATCACCATAGTTTCTGGCTTTCGACATTTTGCCGCTCCCAGGGTTGAGCGAGTTGGTGGGATCGCAGGCCCGGTAGTGGGCTGCGAGTTTTTCCTTGGCCTTGTAGAGGTGGCCGACATTGTGCTCGGCGGGGTATTCCGCCCCGCGCTCATCCAGCAGCTTGAGCATGGCCGCTTTGATTGCCTTGGGATCTTCGCCTTTTTTCACCACGTAGTCATGGTGGAAGACGTGGCACATCAGGTGGCCATAGTAGATCTTGGTCACCAGCTTGTCGGTGATCTCGGAAGGCAGTTCCTCACGCCAATTCAGGTCATTGCGACGCAGCGCGATGTCGAGGGCAAGGATGTCTTCGACCTCATCGGCATGAACATGGCCGTAGCGCACGGCAGCACCCGCGGCGGCAAAGCGGTGCAGGCCCGCGATCTTGCCGTCGCGCGCGTTGCATTCAATAAAATCGGCATCTTTGCCGTCCAAAAGTTCCGGCAGGAGCCTGGCCGCCTCATCAATGCCGCCATCGTGCATTTTCAGGATCAGGTGATGCTCGTATTTGTCACGATACTCGCGCAGGAACTTGGGCAGATGCTGGGGCCAGAGCTTTGCCGCGACCTGCATGAATTTGTCCGTAAACCCGCATGTGAGTTTGATCTTGTTCAGGCGCGCATCGACCGCGCCTTTGAGCGCGAAAAACATTGGCAGCCTGTCGGTGCCCAGTTTGTCGATCATCACCAGCGTGTCCTTGCCGTATTTGGCGGCGACATCAAAACATTCGCGGTGCATGTATTCGGCGGAAACCGGCAGGGTTTCGAAGTCTTTGAGGATCCGCCGGCGCAGCTCTGTCAGGTCATCCGCATCATTGGTGCCGATATAGAAAACCTTCTCGGTGCCGTTCTCGGGATAGGTGTCGAGCCGCAGTGCGAAAACGGCAAGCTTGCCCGCGCATCCGGCCGCCTCAAAGAGCAGACGATCATCGTTGTTGTAGCGCGCAGGTGTTGGCGCTTCGACGTCGCGCAGAACGGTGGTGTAATCGGTGTCGGAGGCTTTGCGGCCCGGAGGCGTGGGCGCGGTCTTGTCGAAATCGCCCTTTTCCAGACGGGTCAGGATCTCTTCAGGAGAGTTGCCCAGATCAAGGCCCAGATGGTTGATGAGCTCCAGCTTCCCATCCTCATTGATCCGGGCATAGAGCGCCAGCTGCGTGTAGCTGGGCCCGCGTTCGCAGAGCGCGCCACCAGCGTTGTTACAGACGCCGCCGAGGATCGAGGCGCCGATGCTGCTTGACCCGATCACGGAATGGGGCGTGCGGTTCAGGGGTCGCAGCAGCTTTTCGAGGGAAAAGAGCGTGGCGCCTGGGAAGCTGAGCACCTGGCGGCCCTCTTGCAGGGTCTGGAGGCCATCA
>ERZ1740060.1158-NODE-1158-length-10147-cov-3.222156_pt1 | contig 10147 bp, 10 predicted proteins | sample MGYA00581743_ERZ1740060 | MGnify/ENA primary metagenome ERZ1740060 (study PRJEB43018, sample SAMN04849235) | marine metagenome | isolation source: floating plastic debris | place: Pacific Ocean | collected 2008-08-27 | study: EMG produced TPA metagenomics...
ATACGCTTCCCAAACCGGTACAGGAAGCGTATCAGTGATGTGGTGGATTTTAACCGTTCTGTCCTTAAAGAATAGCTCGCCAGCCCAAACCATGAGCAAAATCATCACAAATACCCCGAAGGATAACCTAAAAAATGTCATGGTGGAGGTTAGTGCTACGGTCGGTCCGATGTAGTAACTCGCATTCCAAAACATGTTTTGTAGGATTACCATTAATAAGATAATGCCCAATATGATTTGAAAAGAAGTGGGTCTTACTACGTTCTTGAATTCCAAAATGGAAAGGGAAAACAGTTTTTTCAAAAAATCAATACCCTTGAAAGAAAGTCTTGGCTTTTTTATTTTCTGATGAAACACTTTGGATGTTGCAAACTGTCTTTGTACGGTTTTTACACTTTTCTTCTTATTTTCGTCTCCCAGGAACGACTTGAAGCCAAAACGCAAATATGTTAGTAAAAAAAGTACTAGGGAAAACCCTAACCAGATTAATCGATTGATAAATAAATCACCAGAAAAAGGAATATAGGCCGAGTTTCGTTCCGCTGTGGGGAGGCTCAAAATCATGTTGTCGGTTGCTACATAACCAAAAGGGTCGATAAGGGCCAAAGTTTTGGTAATACCGCTACTTTCAGCCGTGGTTTGCATGACCAAAAAGATAATCACGGTTATAAAGATGGTCAAGTAGCCCGCGGCCATTTTACGTGTAAGTACCAAAGCAAAGAAAAAGAGAGCGGTCAGCATGAATAGGTTTGGCATGGTCAAAAAGGCAAAGCCATGGAGCAGTTGCCCTATAGGTGCTGGTCCGAAGCGATGTTCGGGACCAATTACAGAGTAGGGTACCAGTAGCATGCCCACGACATAGCCAAAAGCGATAATCACGTTAAAGAGATAAGCTGAAAAAAACCGACCCAGAAAGAAACTTTTTTCATGTATGGGCAGGGTGTAGACCCATTGTCCTGTTTTGTGTTGTAGATCTTTGTTTAAGGAAGTTCCTGTTATGATAGCTATTATGATAATCATCAGCATGCCACCCGCTGCTAGGTTTTTGTAGAAAATAGCGGCAGCATTCATTAGCAGGCCTTCATTCACATAGTAATCAAAGGTGCCCTTTGTATACCAGATGCCTTGAAAAATCAGCATCGCAAAAAACAGTACGGTAGTCCAATGGAAAATTCGGTTGTGTATTTCGTGAAAGATGATTTTAAAAATCATAGAGTCAGTGTTATTTTTTCATCTAATAGCAAATTGAAATAAGCATCTTCCAAGGTTGGTGCTTTTTTGAAAAAGGTGCCGTCGGGTACATCTTCAGAAACCACGGTAATCATCATTTTGCCCATGTGAAAATGGTTGGATATAACCTTGTACCTTGTGGTGTAGGATTCCAAGTCTGCCTTTTCAATGGCCTTCTCCCAAACTTTTCCATTGAGGGAAGCTTCTATTTCATCAGGTTTGCCTGTCAGCAAAACTTCTCCTTGACCAATAATGGCCATATCGTTGCAAAGGGTACTGACATCTTCCACGATATGTGTGGAGAGTATGACCACAGCATCTTCACCCAGTTCGGAAAGCAAATTGTAAAATCGATTTCGTTCCATAGGGTCCAAACCTGCTGTGGGTTCATCCACTATAATTAATTTGGGATTCGCCAGCAACGCTTGTGCGATTCCAAACCGTTGGCGCATCCCTCCCGAATAAGAATCTAGTCGCTTTTTACGTACTTCAAAAAGGTTTACCTTACTCAAAATAGCATCTACTTGTTCTTTTCGTTCGCCTTTGCTGGTAATACCGCGCATATCCGCAATATGAAGCAACAGTTCCTCACCACTAACGTTGGGATACACACCAAACTCTTGTGGCAAATAACCAAGGATTTTGCGTAATTCTGAAGGTTGTTTAAGGATATCGATATCATTAAATTGAATATCTCCCTCATCGGCATCTTGAAGTGTAGCAATGGTGCGCATTAATGTGGATTTGCCCGCTCCATTTTGCCCTAGAAGACCAAACATGCCTTTATTGATGGTGAGCGATACGTTTTTTAGCGCTTGTACGCCATTGGGATATGTTTTGGATAGATTGTTTACGGTCAGTTTCATGTTTCAGATTTTTTAGTGGTCCAAGCACTGTAGATAGAGGTTTGAAAAAAGCGTGTTGGCGGTTCAAATCCAGCTCGTACCAATAATTTGTTCAGTTCCTCCTCTGAGGTGAGGTGCAAATCTCGCTTGATGCGTTCCAGTCGTTCCTCAATTTCGGTTTCGGGTACGTCTGTTGGCAATAGAAGTCTCAATATTTCCAGATTGTTCCGTATGTCTTGTCTGCTGCCGAAAATGCCCATGAGTACGAAGGTTGCTCCCGGTTTGAGTCGTTTTTGTATTTCGGTAAGCAATGCCAAGCGTTCGTTTGGATATTTGATAAAGTGCAGCACCAACACCAAAGTTGCTGCGCCATACAACGGCTGTAGCGGAAGCCCATCAACATATCCTTCAAAAAATTGTATGTCTCCGTACTTTTCTAGTTTTTTCCGAGCCAGTTGAATCATTTCAGGCGATGGGTCAACTGCCATAAAGGACCAGGTGTCGTCAGCGTCTTTCAAATGTTGTATTTCGGTACCGGTTCCACAGCCAACCGAGAGCATATTTTTGTCTGTAGTCCCTTCAAAAAGTCTTGGAAGCATGGACATGAAATACGGGTAGTTGGGAAGCCATTGCTTTTCAAAATTGTCATAATTATGGGCGCGCTTTCCTTCAAATATCCCTAGGTTTTTGGCCGGAACTTCCATATCAAAATAAGTTTGGGATTAAACGTTTTGTGCTTTTCATATAGGAGATATATTTTTCTCCAAATTGAAGTTTCATCATGTTTTCTTCTTTTCCAACTCTCAAGAAATAGAGCAACCCAAAACTGACTATTCCAGATAGTCCAGCGATGTAGTTTTGCAAAAGCAGCGCCTGACAAATCACCCAAATCCATATGGCTGTATACATGGGGTGACGGATGTGTTTGTATATGCAGGATACGACTAGGCTATGCTCTTCACGAATTTCCAACGTGGCAGACCAATTGCGTCCCAAATCCCAATGCGAACGGTAGAACAAAATACCAGCGGGAACGAGTAAGTCAATCCCCACGTAGCTAACGACTACGGGTAAGGTATAGATGGCAAAATTGAGGAAAGGTGTTGCGACGAAAAAAACCGGAAGCAGAATCATCCCTAAAGAAGTCATGGCCAACAGTATTTTTTCCTCACGGGTTTTTCTATCTTTTTGTATGGTATTGCCCTTGTTCTTTTGCGCATGGGGATAGCGGATGATGAACATACCAATCCAAAAAACCATAAAAGCTATTTCAAATATCAATCGCATCATATCCAGGCGTTTTGTTTTTTGAGAAGTACAGGGCCCCATTCTCTGGCACGGCTCAATAGCAATATCAAATTCAAACCAAATACAACGCTGTCGAAAATGATGAAGACATGGTACTTTGAGAAGAAGATGTGGGTCATTAAAAGACACAGGACCAAGGGCACCAACATGATGCTTCCTATAAGATAAGTGCGTTTAAAAATCAACAATAGCCCGCATAGCAGTTGAAAGAAACCCACAAAAAAGAGATAGCCCGAACCTTGTAATAAATCGTAATAGGTGAAAAAAATAGGGTCTGCCTGGGCGGCATCCGTTCGAAATACCGAAGGGTCGTAGGGAAGGAACAACTTTTCGATTCCAGCATAAACAAACATGAATGCTAGCAGAAATCGTATGATGTAAGAGATAACGACCATCGGTAAATACATTATTCTTTTTCCCTGCTTTTTCGTGCTGCAATAAAGCTTTGCACGAACGCAACTAAGGCCCAAATGGTAGTCAGGAGCATTACGACCACACGCCCTAGGGCTATCATATCCCCCCTCGCTATGGTACCGGAGAGTGGCTTAATAAGCCCGATAAGTACCAAAAGGGTCAGTACCACAGCGATATGGGCGATAACTTTATTTTCTGTTTTTACGCCTCTATTGCATACCAACAAAAACACACCGATTATCGCAGGGATAAGTGCGGTGACCGAAGGTGTTTCTGAGGAAAAATAACCCCAACTGGATAAAGCAATAAGAACCAAGGCGTTGATTAAACTGACAGTGTGTGCTTTCATATTCAAGAATTTAAAATTTAGCTGTTAATGTTGCCCCATAAGTTTGTGGTAGGGCAAAAGATGCAGCATTGAATCCTCCAATGCCATATCCGTAGCTAAAATACACTTCGTCCGTTAAATTCTTTCCCCAAATAAAAAAATCGAGATTCTTTGAGGTCAAACCGATTCGTCCATTCAATAGGCCATAGGCTTCCTGCAACAATTGATTTTCCGGTGTGGGTGCACCTTCGGTTGGAAATTGCCCAAAATCGAAAAACATATCGGATTGGTAGTTATAGTCCACGCTAGTTTCCAAATTAATTTTTTTGGAAAGGGGTTGAATGTAGTTCACGTTCAAATTCCCAGAAAACTCTGGGGAGTTGGGTAAATCATTTCCTTTAAAATCAACCAATAACCCTGTGGAAGGATCTCTTGTTTCATACTGTGTAATCTCCGTATTCAAATAGCCAAGATTTAGGGTGAAATTCAGCCCTCGAGTGGCAGCCCACTGACTTTCAAGCTCCAATCCGTAGCTTCGGGATTCCCCAATGTTGTCTGTTCCAAAATCAAAGGCTTCCAAATCCAATATGGTAAAAATCTGCTGATCGCTGTAATTGATTAAAAAGGCGGTTAAATTGAACTTGAACCTGTTTTCAATAAGATTGGTTTTTAGTCCGACTTCGTAATTCCACGTACTTTCAGGGTCAAAAGGGGCGTTCTCAACATCTGATACAAAGGTGTTTACGCCTCCAGGTCTAAAGCCTCGGGCGACATTTGCAATAAGAAACACATCATCAGTAGCTTGGTACCCCAAAGCTACTTTTGGAGAGAAGGCATCGAATGTAGCACTTTCCGCAAAACTACCTTCCGGAAATGCCGGACTGGTGAATACCCTGTTGACAGTTGCATCAATCTCTTCATGATCATAGCGAATACCAGCGGTTAGGGTCATTTGTGAAGTAAGGTCATATGAGGCTTGCCCAAACACGGCAACCCCCTGCTGTTCCACATTGGGCCTGTCAATTTGGTTGTAAGGAACTAATGGTATCAGGTTGGGGTCTAAAATGCCTGCGTCGTTGCCAACACGAAGCTGATCAAGATTTTCACGGTCAGTTAAATACAAAAACACTCCAGTGGTCCAATTGAACTTGCTTTCCCCAAGAGAAGCCAGACGTAGTTCTTGGGTCAGATTTTGCAGGTCAAAGGTGCTTTGTGCCGACTGAATGTCGAATGGGGTGTAATCGAATTCGTCCAACCGTGATTGGTCAGTTTTTTGATATGAGGTTATGGCGTTTAGGCTAAAACCGTCGAAATCATATTTCAAGTTCAACGCAATGTTCTGCGTGAGAACATTTCTAAAAACGTCTTCGTTGAAGTTAACTTGATACAAGCTGTTTGTCAAGATATCTCGAAAGGTATTGCTTGGAGGGGTAGCTAAAGAAAAAGCGTACGCGGCAGACTCCCGACGTTGTAAATTATAGAGCAAGGATAAACTCAAACGGTCATTGGCATAATATTTCATTTTAAAGTTGGCGTCAAAAGCTTCTCGGTCCTGCAAATCCTTGCCATTAAAAACATTTCGAACAAAACCATCACGTTCGGTAATGTTCGCGTTGGCCCTGAAATAGAGTTTGTCTTTTACCACTGGTGTGTTGATTCCAAAACCAATTTCCTTGGAGTTGAGATTTCCAAAACCGACGGTAGCAAAACCAGATAGCTTTTGGGAAGGTCTTTTGGTTGTTATTTTGATAACCCCCGCGAGGGCATTTCTCCCATAAAGTGTTCCTTGCGGTCCTCGTAAAATTTCAATTTGCTCCACGTCGCTCAACGACAGCGGAAAGGCAAAAGTGGTGAAGTAGGGGACATCGTCCACGTATAAACCAATGGTGGGTACAAAATCCACCGTCGAGATTCCCCTGCTGGCAATAAGGGTAAAAGAACCTGTGCCACCATCATCATAAGAGCGAAAGTTTGGCGCAATACTATTGAGCTCCGTGAATTGTTTTACCTGAAGTTGTTCTACTTGTTTAACTCCAATCGCCGATACCGAGGTGGCGGTTTTTTGAATATCCTGTAGACGACGATTGGCTGTAATCACTACTTCGTTGAGTTGGTCCGAAGTTGGGGATAGTTGAAAATCTTCAGAATCGTTTTGACCGACAACCACCTTGCGGGTTTGGGTTTCAAAGCCCAGATAGCTGACTCGAATAAAGTAGTTTTGACGTTTTAGATTTTCCAGACGATAGGTGCCGTCATCTCCCGATGAGGTTCCTTCTCTACTATCCAATATATAAATGTTGGCGCCAAGGATAGCATTGCCTTCGGTATCCGTAACTTTTCCAGAGATGACCCCTTCCTGAGCTTGAGTAAAAAGAGTTGCCAATAGAAAGGAGAGTGTGAAAAGCAAGTGTTTGTTCATGGTAATTAGGTTGGAGGAAATTATTTAGATTGATTATAAATAATTAACTTTATCAAGCAAATGTAGGCGTCACCATAAGAACACCAGCTACGCAAAACGGAATAAAACCTACGCAAAACGGAATTATGAAGACACGTATTTACGGTGAAGATTTGAATGAAATGTTGTTGGAAGCGGAATACCCAGATTGGTTCAAAGACCCTGAAGCAACCGTATTGGAACGTACCTTTTCCGCAGATATCTTTTTGGGAAAAGGATATTACAAGGAGACCTATTTTGAAGGTGTTCACATCGGGTATGGCAACTTGGAACTTTCCAAGAATACCATATTGAATTTTGAAAGCGAGTTCGAAACCGTGGAGATGCATTTTACGCTAAACGGTCATGTGGTAACGGATTCAGATTACTTCAAGGACTCGATTAGTTTCTCACCAGGCAGTCATAACGTGTTTTATACCAACGGTTTTAAGGGAACAACAAACTGGTCTTCGCGATATCCGCTACGCATGTTTGAAATCAATATGACGCCCGGATTTGTAGAAAAATATATACCAGAAGGACATCAGCTATTCGACGCCTTTCGAAAGGCCATGGAAAACCAACAATCCGCGATGCTCTCCAAACACAATTATCCAATCACGTTGGATATGTACACCTTAATCAATGATATTATCCAATGTACGCGTGTAGGACTTTTCAAGAGGATTTTTCTGGAATCCAAGGTCATTGCCTTGTTACTCTTGCAATTGGAGCAAATCAACTCTTTTGATGCCAAAGGGTCATTTAAAAGCCTCAAAAAGGAAGATGTTGACAAGATGTATGCGGTAAAAGAACTTTTGGACATGAATTTTAGAAAAATAGATACTCTCGAAGATTTGGCCAGGAAGGTGGGAACCAATGAATACACCTTGAAAAAGGGATTTAAGGAAATATTCGGCATATCTGTTTTTCAATATTGGAAAGGACTGCGTTTGGATACCGCGAAGTCCATGCTGTTGGATGAAGGTGTGATCTATCAAGAAGTCTCTCGATAATTAGTGTATTATATCCCGCTACATTTCTGTGCCGCTTTCATGATACAATTCGGAATTGTGCCCAGTGCGGTTAGGAACTGAGGCGTGAAATCGTTGGGGGAATTACATCACTGATCTTTTTGGCATAAGTGGATTGTTAAATTCCAGAATCTTGCCAATACCGAAGCCTTATTGATTTAGATTTATTAAGAATAATAAGTATGTTTGTTATTTATGTGGTAACGTAAAAATCATTTTAAGCTGGTGGGTATTGTACTGATTTTTTTGGGTTGTTTTTTACTTTATGCGAAATCAAAGCATTTCCCTAAACGTCTTCAACATTTGGGAAGTCGTTTAAGAAAAAATGCACTGTTTTTGGGAGCATATTTGATATTGGGTAGCCAGTTTGGCTGGGCAACGGGATTTGTGGTTTTTCTGATAACCATAACCCTTGGGTTGGTCTTAAATATCATGCTATTGCCTCTGAACCAAAAATATGCCTATGTCCTTGCCGGGTTGAGCCTTTTGGTCATTATAATCGATAATATACTGTAATGCCTGCCAACAAAAAACATCTGAGTAGTCCTGGTCAACGGTTCTTAAAAATTACCGCTGGTTTGTTGGGTGGTTTTGCTGTAACGATTTTTTTTCACAATGCCTTGGGAAGCCTGCTTGAGGAAAAGGGAGGGTTGATTATTACCTCGGCCTACACCTCGTTTTTGCTTTGGGCTGGATTATTGGTTTTGGCCTTTATGGCGAAAAACGGCTGGAAAGTTTGGGGAATCTATATTCTTCTCACCCTGATTTTTGCGGCCATAATTTTTTTGAGCAAATAGGAGGAATATGAAACTGAAAGCATTAAAACCCCGACTCTACAATGCGATGTTCCATACACATACCGTATCTGGAATAGTAATTAGTTTCGCGCTTTTCATTTGTTTTTATTGTGGAGCGGTGGCTTTGTTTTTGGATGAATTGTACCAATGGGAAAATCCACAAGCCCGAGTAGAATACGTTCCTGCTGATAAGGTTGATTATGACAAGGTAATTTCCGTGGTGTATGAAAACACCAAGGACTTTGATAAGAGTGGCTTTTTTGGCATTGTGCCCCCTTCAAAAAAAAACCCGACGGGTCACTTTTTATGGTAGAAATAAAAATGAGAAAGGTGGATTCGATAGACATCAGGAAATTTTGAATACCCACACCAACGAAAACCTTTCCGTTGGAGAAGAGCCGAATACCCATATGGCTCGTACGATTTATGAACTACATTATTTTCATCAAATACCAGTGGTGGGGATTTACCTATCGGGTTTGGTCGCTTTTTTCTTTTTGTTTGCCATCATAACCGGGGTTCTTACCCATTGGAAGAATATTGTAAATCGATTTTATGCCTTTACTACGGAAGGCAAATGGAAACAGATTTGGGCTAATGGACATATTTCCTTGGGAATGATTACCCTGCCTTTTCAAATCATCTATGCCATTACCGGAGCGCTGTTGGGCTTGTCCATTTTATTACTGGCTCCAAGTGCTTTCTTACTTTTTGATGGAGATACCAATGAAGTAGTCAAAGCGGTGGTACCCGAGGCGGGAATAAAATATGATGAGGATGCTGCCCTTGTTGAAAATGGGGTCAGTTTCACAGATGTCTTCCAAAAAGTTAGTACAGCTTATCCCGAAAATGAAGTCACCTACATGTATACCAATAACTACGGGAAAGAAGATGGTACGGTTACCGTTCGCGTAGATGACCATGTCGGGTTAGCCGGGGATGGAACCTTTGTTTACAGTTACAAGGAGGGTAAGTTGATTGGTGCTATTGAGCCCAACAATAAAACCTATGCCAAGGGTGCCTACAATGTACTTATCAAGCTTCACTACGTCACTTATGGTGGTATATTTTTGAAAATCATCTATTTCATTTTGGCGATGATAACATGCTACATCATTATTAGCGGAGTAATGATTTGGCGTACAGCCAGGGATAAACCTACGTATACGGATAAACAGAGACGTTTCCACCATCGGGTAACCAAGTTCTATTTGGCGATTACCTTATCATTGTTTCCTGCGGTGGCCTTGATATTTATAGCAAACATGATAGTGCCCATGGACTGGGAAGAAAGAGTGTTTCCGGTCAACGCCATTTTCTTTTCAGGTTGGTTGATTTTTACCGTCATTGGATTATTCTGGAACAATTACCGTCAACTCAATCGCAACTACCTGCTTATAGGTAGCGTATTAGGGCTTTTGATTCCCATCGCCAATGGTTTGGTCACAGGAGATTGGGTATGGCATAGTCTAATGAACAAAATGTATTTTGTTTTCGGTGTGGATGCCACTTGGCTTGTTATTGGTGTTGTTGGACTTTTGGTTTGCAAATATAAACTCGTCACAAAGTCAGAAGACGATAGGACTGCACCTTTAAAGATTCTTACCAGGGAAGAGGAGCTAGTCGATATGGAAGAGCCAACCCCCGTTTTGCAAATGGTTCCAAAAAAAGATTGAGCACAGTTTCGGATTATAATTAATTTTTATTTAGAATAAATTAAAATTAATTAATAGCTTTGCCCCCGAAATTGTAGC
>ERZ1740060.1159-NODE-1159-length-10145-cov-4.216650_pt1 | contig 10145 bp, 10 predicted proteins | sample MGYA00581743_ERZ1740060 | MGnify/ENA primary metagenome ERZ1740060 (study PRJEB43018, sample SAMN04849235) | marine metagenome | isolation source: floating plastic debris | place: Pacific Ocean | collected 2008-08-27 | study: EMG produced TPA metagenomics...
CGAATGTCAGAATGTAAGTAATGAGTAGTGATTCAATACCCCGATAACTGGTTCCTAGTCTCTGACTGGGAACCCATAGCTTGAGGCTCTGCCTCAATGGTAATACGAGGCAGAGCCTCGTGAAATGTATTCCCAGCCAGAGACTGGGAACAAGAAAGGAAGAGGGGGAAGGAGGTAGGTTATAAGGAAATTGGTGAAGAAATATGTTGATGAACTATTAACCATTTACCATCACGTTTTTCCCAAATATCGGTTTGTCTACCGTCAGCTTCAATTGGACTTCCATTGTTTAATTCTGCTGAAAGATGCCAGGTAAAAGTTGTCCACGCAAGGTTATCTTGCCGATGACTTTGAATATCGTCGTTTGCTGTTAGGGTAAATTTGGGCATATTATCAAAAAGATGTTGTTGAATACCAGTTTGATAATCTTTCCATCCTTGATATTGCATTGGTAGAGCATCATAAAATTTTAATTCTGGGTCTTGAGCGTAAAACTTTGCAAGATTCTCTGGTTTGTTAGTATTCCAAGCTTCAAGACTGTTATTGATTAATTCTTTAAATTCAGTGTCTTGATTGCTGATTTGAATTGCTTGGGCTGTGATATTTTCAGAATTTATTAAACTAAATTGAGCAATTAGTATTATCGCAACAGTAATAGCGACAGATGCACATTTATTCAAAAAAGTTGTAAATTTCATTATTGTTTTCTCCTGATAACAATTACTGCTGTTGATTTCTGGGTAAAAAGAGTATTGAGCCAATAGTAAATAGCAAACTAGCTGATAGATGAATTATTGAATGTAATGAAATACCTTCGATAATTTCCAAGCCAGAATCTAATACAAATAGCAACGAGCCAATTAAAAACAACCAGCTTACGAGTGCAGCGCTATCAACTTTATTCTCTGTTTTATTGGTCTTGTTTCGAGTTTCTGGCACAAATAAATTAGTTAATAACATTGTATTCTTTCTCCACTGTATTAATTTACTGCTATTAGTTGAATATTTGATATTTAGTTATTAGCGAAATCTCTCCACATTCCCGTCATAGAATAGGAATCGCTAATTTTAATTGGACAATATTTCTGAAAACCGTGTCGCTCGTAGAATGAGATATTACGAGAATTAGAAGAAACAAGATAACAACCAACCTGTTTCGTATCAGTGTAATCAAGAACGGGTTTTATCAAATTCTTACCTATTCCTTGTCCTCGTGCTTCTGGTTTCAAACCAATAAAAAATACTTCACAATGGCTTCTTTCCGGTTCCTTTTCACCCATTGTGTGGATTAGATGCTCAAAGCGTTTACCCGATTCCTCACCTGCAAAATGATAGACAGTCGAAGCAATATCAACTAATATTTGTTCAAACTGCTCGTTAAAAATTTCTACCGACTCTGGATACCAAATGCAAACTCCTTGGTCTTCTGGAGCAATGATAATTTCACCTCGCTCGATTATATCGGGGATAAATAATTCAAAGAAATCTTTTAAAGCTGGAAATTTATTCTCGTTTTCACCAAAGATAAATTGAAAACCAGGGTCATCCATAAAAGACTCTGCTAAAATTTTGGCGATTCTTTTAATTTGTGTTTGAGATTCCAATATCATAATTTTACTTTTTCTCTATAAAATACTCTTCATGTTGTTTATCTTGATAATTAGAGAAGCTGATTGATTATTTACTTGCTCTGAATCACTAACATTAATTACAATTTATAAAGATTTGATACTTAAAACTATTTGAATTTTGCCGTACTATCAAAATCTTGCTGCGAGTTTTTGATTTGGATAGAATTCCCATAAAAACTGCCATGAATAAAGTTCCCAGCACTAAACCAGCAACAATTGCTTACTCATCCGATGAAGGACTAATTGCTTCGAGTAAAGATTTAGGCTGGGAATCTATTATTCTCAAAGAATATCTGTTACCACCTGCCCAAGGTTCCTATCCAGCTTTTGAGCAGCATGATTTAACTTTGTGTTTAACAACACGTCCTCACCGGATTCATCAAGTAATAGGAAAACAGCGCTATGTAGGAATTTACAGCAAGGGTGATATTTGCATTACACCAGCAGGTACCCCAGGTGAATATCGTGCTGAAGGTGACGACCATTTCTTACAAATTCAAATTGAACCAGAATTTTTAGAAAAAGTTGCTCAACAAACTGGTGCTGACGGGAGTAGTCTGGAGTTGATTCACAAATTTCGCGATCGCAATCCGCAGGTTGAGCAAATTATCATGATGCTGTATTCGGGACTCAATCAAGGAAGCAGTTTGGGAAGCAAGCTTTATATCGAATCTTTGAGTAATGCTTTAGCTATAAATTTACTGCGAGATTATTCGGTTAAGAAAACAAGCTTGAATTTAAGTTCAGCAGGTTTAAGCGATAGCAAGCTACTTTTAGTCACCGATTATATTAACGATAATATCGCTTCAGAAATTAAATTATCAGATTTAGCTAATTTAGCCGGAATCAGCCAATATCATTTCAGCCGCTTGTTTAAAAAGTCTTTGGGAATCTCACCGAACAAATATCTGATTAAACAAAGAGTTGAGCGAGCAAAATCTTTATTAAAAAATCCAGAATTATCAGTGACTGACGTTGCTTTATTATGTGGTTTCAACAGCCACAGCCATTTTGGTCAATATTTTCGACGATTCACTGGATTCACACCCAAGCAATATCGAGCAAGTTAGAGATTGACTATTATCCCTGCCCTACTTGAAGATTAATCATTTGAAAAAATAATTATTGTTATATCGCAATAGTTTTTTATCTCAATACAACCACTAAATAGAAATAGTGTTTTGATTTTTATTTTTATCTAGTTGAAGTTGAATTTTTTTTTGAAATGATGAAAATATGGGATAATAAAAAAATAGATAATTATTTTTCATAATGGGAATATAAGCAAAATTTTTATTTTGGGTATGCCTCCCCATTATGAAAATTATCTCTAAGAAAAATATTATCATAAAATCATTACTAATATAGAAAAAATCGCGTTATTTTTATCTCGATTAATTTTGAGCAATTATATATACTCGAATAACTAAAAAGTAAGTAATTGTCTCATTATAAGCGAGATTATATCAGGTTATATAAAATATTCCCGTAATAAATAAAACGTCTAGCTTGTTAAGTAAGGTAATAAGTTTACGAGTAATTAAAAAATAATCAGATTAAATCAGCAACTATCTTACTTGAATTTAATTATTTTGTTATCGCAACGGTTTTAATTAAAATCGAAACCGTAAATCAATTATAAAAACAATTATTGCGACATCGCAATAGTTTCATACAAATTAAAACAACAAATTGATTTAAATTATTGCGTTATCGCAATAGTTTTGGAATAAGAGCAAACCCTTCTCTTCAATACCCTTCACCTTATTAAAGAGAAGGGTTTTTAGAAGAAGAAAAGAGCAACCCCCTCAAACAAACAAAAACTGATGGGACAGAGCATTAATTTCGATTTAATTTGAATCGTATTTTTGACCTGTGACTTGATAACGAAAACGAGCCAAAAATAATAGCGCAACAATCCCAACTCCAACAGACTGTCCCAACCACAAACCAGTACCACCCCAATCAAAAACAAATCCGAGAATATAACCACTAGTTAATCCAATACCCCACAATACTGGAACGCTTAATAATAGAGGTACTTGAGTATCTTGAATTCCTTGTAATGCACCGTAAGTAATTTTTTGAATAGCGTCTAAAATTTGTGAGAGGGTGGCAATAGTTAACATTGGTAATGCTAAATTTATGATTTCAGTATTGCTAGGGTCATTAATATCTAGATAAAGTCCAATTATGAACTGGGGAAATAACAACATGAGAATTGTTAACAAGATTGTAATTCCCAGTCCGATAGCAATACTGATATATGTAGATAACTTTATTCCCTTGAGATTTTTTTGTCCAAACCACTGTCCAACTCTTGCCGTTGTAGCATAAGACATTCCCAAAGGAATCATGAAAGTGACTATCACGGTTTGGAAAACAATTTGATGTGCTGCTAATACTTCTGTTCCCAGGGAACCCATAAGAAAGGTAACTGTGGTGAATAGTCCTAGTTCAAAAGCGATAAATATACCGATTGGTACGCCAATTTTACTCAATTCCAGAATAATGTTGGGTTTGAATTTATGCAGCTGCTCGAAAACACGATAGATTTTCAATTGTGGATGTTTCAGAATGTAAATTACTAAAGCAATAAACATTCCCCAGAAAGTTAGGGAACTTGATATAGCTAAACCAGCTAATTCCAATCGGGGAAAGCCAAACTTACCAAACCCCAAAATATAATTACCAATAATATTAAACAACGTTCCCACAATCACAATAAACATTATCGGACGAGTGTGGGATAATCCAGATAGAACACTCCGCAGCATTGCAAAACCTAAAGCTGGGAAAAAAGCCCACAGAATTATATCTAAATAGCTATTAGCTAAATTAACGGTTGTTTCTGTTTGTCCCAATTGCAGCATAATTGAATCTAATTTTCCAATTGCTAACATAGTTGGTATTGACAGCAATAAAACTAACCAAAAACCTTGACGAGCATACTTTTCAATCTTTGTTTTATGTCCTGCACCATAAGCTTGTGCAATAGTTGGACTAACTGCTGAAACTATCCCGGTCGCAATATTTAATAAAGCAAAAAAAGTTAAAGAAGCTAAACCACCAGCAGCGAGGGTTTCTGCTCCCAATCGACCCATCATAATTGTGTCAAAAAACCCTGTGAGAGATTGGGTAATTTGAGCGCTAACTAAAGGAATAGCTAATTGCATAAATTGTTTGCTTTCCTTACGAATAGCAAGACCTGCGGATTCATTCTTTATACGCTTTTTTTCCAACAACATTTTTACCTCTAAAATTAAAATGCTATTCTTGCAAAACTTTGATTTAACGAAATTAATGGTTTCTTGGCTTGGGTAAGCTACCAGCGTTAATTAAAATCTATAAATATTTGAAACATAAAACTATATGAATCTTGCGGTACTATCAAAATCTTGCTGCAAGTTTTTGCTTGAATGCAATTTATTTAACGCTACTTGTAAAGATTGTATGATTGAATTTAAAATTGTCGATAATCCCGAAGCGATTTCCCAAGTTGCTAAATTCGCTGAAGAAATTTGGAATCAACATTACGTACCAATAATTGGAAAACAACAGGTTGATTACATGCTGGATAAGTTCCAAAGTAAAAATGCTATTAAACAACAAATAGCTGAAGGATATCGATACTATTTTATTTATGACGACCAACTTGAAGCTGGATACTTTTCAGTTAAAGATAAGGGAGAAAAATTATTTTTAAGTAAATTATACGTTCTCGATTCCCGTCGAGGTAAAGGTATTGGTAAACAAACAATGAATTTTCTTAAAACCAGTTTTGATAATCCCATTATTCAACTGACTGTCAATAAAAATAATTCTGACAGCATCGCTTTTTATCAAAAGGTTGAATTTAATATTGTTGATTCTGCTGTGATGGATATTGGAAATGGTTTTGTTATGGATGATTATGTGATGGAATTTAGTAATGGGTAACTGGTAATAAGTAAAAGCATATGTTTATCACTATTATTTTTCATGCTGTTCACTATTCCCTGCAAACTCGAAGAAAAAACCCGATTCTTTCGAGAATCGAGTCATAATTAATAAAAATATAAATAATTTAAGCTATTTTCAGCACTTTACGTAAAACTAACTGGTCTTCTATTTTGACTTTCAGACGACCGTTTTCGATATCCCGAATCCAGCTTTGACTTTTTCCCATCAGTCTTGCTAATTCCCTTTGAGAAATACTCAGGTTTTTTCTTGCTAAACGTATTTGTTCACCAAGTAGACCACCTGCTGTTTTAATATTTCTTCTCTTGCTAGTGCTGTTAGTTCTCTGCTGTTTTTTCCTTGCTTTTAAATTCGGCTGATCCCATTTTGGTGACATTTCAAATGCTAAAATTCTTGCATTCATTAGCATTTTCCATTTACCACGGGGACTAACATCGGTTAATCTTCTTCCTTCATCACCGTCGTTAATCCAAAATTCTATCGCTTCATCTGGGTCTTCGGGAATATCTGCTAATTTCGACCACAATGGTTGAATTGCTTCTGGATAACTAACCGGGTCAAAGATGGGTTTCATTCCATGGTGTGACAAAGTTTCCAAATCACTTTCATAGGTTCGTAGCAGTCGTTTCCGCTCTTCCCTCTTCCGACAAGCAATAGCAACTTTGCGTTCTCCGTAAGCAACACGCATTAATGTAGGTATGGTAATCCGTTGTTGCTTACCCATTTTCGCTTTGAACATTAACCACATCATAAGTCTTGCAGCACCCTCATGCTGCTGCCAAATACTCATGACTGTAGTCAGCAAAGATTTAGGTAAATTACCATATTGATAAAAAGCTGTTCGCTCTTTACAAGCTTCTTTATTCAAGAAATACTTAGCCCAATCTCCAGCTTGAACTCTAAATGTTAAGCCAATCAAATATTTACACCCAAGTTCGTCATGTTGAAAATGATGCTGAATTCCTAGCAAATCCCAAAGTTTAGTTTTTTCTAAGGAAATTGGTTTGATACGTCCTTGCTCGGGTAAATCAATAGAAAGCATTAAAGAAGAAGCTTGTAAAACTAAACTTTTCATCAAAGCCAATTTTGTAGTTTTATTCAAGTCCTTGCGCTTCTCTAATCCCAAATATTTCTCTATTTGCTTATCATCTATAACAAATTCTTCTTCCCAAGGTTTTTCAGCAAAAGTCGCATAAGCAGCAAAAATTAGATGGACGCAAGCAGCACGAATATCAAGAGCTTCTATTGCTTCCAAATCTTTTGCAAATCCACATTCTTCTGAAGACGAATTAATATGAAAAGCGATTTTACCTTTTCCTTGATTTATTTGTTTGCTATAAAAAATTTGATTGTTTTCATCGACTATCCAAGGTAAAGATGTTCTTTGAGATAGCACATTACAAGCTTCCCATATTGGAATACCCGATGCAAATGGATTACTTTTACCATTAAAAAATAAATCGGAACTAGTTAATTCTCTATCGTCAATTTTGCACCTTCCTTTTTTTACTTGTAATGGCATCGGGGACTTACTTGGGCAGGCAGATGCACATTGCGGTTCGGAATAATAACCCTCGCAATTGTTACATAAATGGGGGTCAATCCAATATTCACCATTATCGATTTTGATAGCACCCGTTGGACATTGGAAACGACATTTGTCACATCCAGCACAACTGTTGTTAGAAATTGTATAAGGCATAAGGCTATTTGCCACTTCACTTCTTGCGTTGTTTGGCTCAAGTCCAACCTAGATGTGTTTTTCTCATAAATTTATTCACCACACTTTACGACAAGAAAAAATTTTACTTACCGCAATTTATGAGTCACATCTATATATGTACTTCCGATTTTTCATGGAAGTTAATTTCAAGTATTAACCCGAGCCTGTACTTCACACTTCATTATTTATAGTTTTCATAAAGTTATTAAAGTTTTTTGTTCGTAATGAGCTATGAACTGTTTTTTATGATATTTAGGCAGGTTTATCGAGAAAGCTTAAGAGATTAGCTTGGCTTAATAACAAAAATGTTCTGTAAGAACACGTTTAATATAAATGTTTTCGTCGCAATCAATAATTGATTTCTTTTGCGTCTATTTATTATCTTAACATATGCTTCATGAAAAATTCATAATTAACTTACATTTCATTTTACAAAAATGTTAAGTATTTAATCCTAATCATAAAATGACATCTTGCATCGGTATTATAAACTCGGTTTATATTAGTGAAAGCCCGCACCCTTACGGATATCGGTGTCTACAATATTGGCTTTATTGTTATACCCGCAGCATTCTATACTGCGGATAATTAAACGCAACCTCATACAGAATTACTGTAAAAAAAGCTCGCGTTAAACAAATTAACGAACATCAAATATAATCAAACGCACAAATAAAAAATAGTAAATGGTATAGTCTCGGAAAAATATAAATATCCAAAAGTGATGATTAATGATTTAAAAAAAATCAAAATTACCATTGACAAATTTAACTTTTAATTCATAATCTAATCAGCTTAATTAAGCTATTGTGTAATTAACCTTAGAAAAGGTTTAATCACAAAGCTTATTCCATTTGGAAGCCTTTGGAATAGATAGATGTAAATGGATATCAAATAAACGTGTCTTTAAGTTATTACACATTGTTTGATTATTTTTGTGTAACCAATATTATTGACAGTAAAAAGTATTTATTTATATCTATCAACTTGTTCAAACAGAGGATATTTTTGCAAAAATACTGTATTTTCTGTTAAGTAAAATCAGTTCACCGTAAATATTTCAATATTTACACACCAATAAATCAATCCTAAAATTTGATTTCGGTTAACAAATGCATAAGTTTTGAAGTTGTAACATATATTCAAAGCGTAGCAAAATAGACTTAAAACTTACGTATATTGTTTTAAATTGGTGTAGCGAAGTAAAAAGATAGCTGATTTTCTCCTTAGAAGTCACGACTCCCAAGCCATCTAAAGAGATTAATTAAGAAGGGCAATTTTTCCACATAAACGGAAAGTTTAGGGTGTAGATTTTCTTCCCCCCAACTTCTCTTCCCAAAACTTTCCAGCATTACACGAAATTTTATACAAAGAGTGCAGCTATGCAACAAATTCCTGCTTCATTACTAACCTTAGTTGCTGGAGCTTTGGCCACAATTATAGGTATATGGGTCAGTAAAACTCATCATCTATTACCAATACAAGCATCCGAACAAGCACCTTTGGTAGACGGATTCTTTAATTTGATGTTCGCGATTGCGATTGCTTTGTTCTTGATAGTAGAAGGAACTATCTTGTTATTTGCAATCAAATTTCGCAAACCCAAAGATGATGATACAGACGGGACACCAATTGAAGGACACCTACCCTTAGAAATATTTTGGACTGCAATTCCCACAGTCATAGTTTTTGCTTTAGGTATCTACAGCGTTGATGTGTACAAGCTAATGGGAGGATTTTCATCATCTAGTCCTGTAATTGAAGCTCAGAATCATTCTGGTAGTGGAAGTGCTATTGCAGCAACTATCAGCGAAGCTCCGACCATATCAGAAGATACAGCCCCTCTAGCTAATAAAAAGATTGGTATTCAAGGTTCACCAACACAGCAAAATCAATCAGCAGACGTAAATGTAAATGTAACCGGAATGCAGTTTGCTTGGATATTCCAGTATCCAGAAGACAACATTACATCCGGAGAATTACACGTACCAGTAGGTGCTGACGTAAGTCTGAACATCGCAGCAACAGACGTAATCCACTCATTCTGGGTACCGCAATTTCGCTTAAAGCAAGACGCAATCCCCGGAATGGATACCGAATTGCGATTTGTAGCGACAAAACCTGGAGCATATCCTGTAGTTTGTACCGAATTATGTGGTGGTTATCATGGTTCCATGCGAACCCGAGTCATTGTCCACACCCCTGAAGAATACGAAAGCTGGTTACAAGAGAACCGAATTGCTCAACAAAATTCTTTAGAAACAGTAGCAGTTAATCCCGCAGAATTAACACCATCTCAATATCTAGCTGCTTACGATGCGGATATGAATATTAGCTCAGCAACTCTGAGTCAGATTCAGAGATAAGTAGAGAATTAGGAATGGGTAATTGGTAATTGGTAATTGGGAATTGGTACTTGGAAACAACCAGGGAGCAAGATGCTCCCACTACGAGTAATTCCACTAACTCCTAACTCCTAACTCCTAACTCCTAACTCCTCAAGAAAATCCAAAATCCAAAATCCAAAATCCAAAATCGCATGACTCAATTACAACATCCACAACATACGGAACCTACAGGTGAAGTAGCTGCTCATGCTCATCCTGAAGCATGGAAATGGTATCACTATTTCACCTTCAATGTAGACCACAAAGTAATTGGTATCCAATACCTAGTAACAGCATTTGTTTTCTATCTGATTGGTGGATTGATGGCTGTGGCCATGCGTGCTGAATTGGCTACACCGGATGCAGATTTACTCGACCCCAATCTGTATAATGCTTTTCTGACTAATCATGGCACTATCATGATTTTAATTTAGTTTAGCTTGT
>ERZ1740060.1161-NODE-1161-length-10141-cov-4.006742_pt1 | contig 10141 bp, 9 predicted proteins | sample MGYA00581743_ERZ1740060 | MGnify/ENA primary metagenome ERZ1740060 (study PRJEB43018, sample SAMN04849235) | marine metagenome | isolation source: floating plastic debris | place: Pacific Ocean | collected 2008-08-27 | study: EMG produced TPA metagenomics...
TTGATTCTAAGCATTCTAATTCTAAGAATTCTGATTCATCTAATATTGATTCTAAAAGTTCTGATTCATTTAATATTGAATTATCCACAGAAATGGAATCTCAAGAGATAGAAAAACCCCTCTCAGAGATAGAAAACTCGCTCTCCGAATCGGAGATAGAAAAGAATTCATCATTAATAGAAACAGAAAGTGCTTCTACCGAATTAATTACCACACAACCAACAAAACTTTCAGTAGCCAAAACTGATAACAATTCAGTCACCAAAACTGACATTAATCAGCTAGCACCACATGAAGCGATTACGCTTATTCAAGAGATAGCCTCAGACGATACAAGTAGAAACAAACAGGTAGCATCTCAACTACTGGAGCAACTAGACAATAAAACCGATAGCATTGTGGCTTTAGTTGCAGCGATGCCGGATATAGAAGCAGAAATGCTTCGTCGCAAGCTCAAACAAGTTGACCGCAAAGTAGTTGATTACGAGGCTATTATAGGAAGCCACTTTCGCTCAAGCACAACCGAACTTACCAGTCACATCTCAAACCTCGCAGCCGAATACGGCGTTACCCTCTAGAGCAGTTGATGATTATTCGCTCTTAGAATGCATAGGAATTGCGTTTGGGCGCTTCTCCTACTACCAAAAAATTTCCATCTTACTTTTCATAACTTTCGTGCCTCTTACTTCCCTACACTTTGCAGTGTACGTACCATTTACGCGCTATTTCGAGCGCCAGCAATTTGTAGAACACCAAAAAAAGATAAGGGAATACGACAAGCGAATTCACTACCTCTGCACGCATATATATACGTCTAAGCGCAAAGCGCTTTGTAAAAATCATGGGAAAAATGCGACCTCTCAAAATTAAAGACCACGTTTCTAAAAAAACAGGTCGAATTCGTAAAAAATTCAAAAAAACATTTGGTGTTTCTCCACATCAAATAACTTTAGCTTTATTAAATCATGAGAAATCCCAAAATCTCATCGCTGATATGGCGAATGATGGTGAAGTAATTTCTAAATTCGCTCCTAAAGTTTTAGAGCGAATGAAACATATTATCGAAGGAACTAAAGACTTAAATAGAGTGCATTCGGAAGTTGCAAAACTTGGAGGTGATGCAATAAATCAAATCCAAAAATATCAAGATGATAGCGAACTTGCAAACACTAAATACGTAAATACTGCGGAAGAGCAGAAATTAAGTTTTACAAGCGCTAAAGACAAAGAAAGCTTACGTCATAAAAATGCAATCGCGCTCGGGACACTGCAAAAATGGCTCGCAAGGCACACAGAGCAAATTGACGGCGAGTACAAGTACAATCAAACACAACTCAACACCGAAACAAAGAATCAACAAATTAACTTAGAGTACGACGAAAAACTTGGTGAATACCGCTTGGATATGGGAAGTGATTTCAACCCCGAACTTCTTCCTAAAAAACAGTACGCACCATTAGAAGTTGTAAAGCGAATTGCAACAACTATCAAAGAAACTCTTCTAGGATTCTAAAAAGTCATGAATAGTTTTTTTAACGAAGAAGAAGATTTAGTTGAAGGGGAAGTAATACCAGATACCCCACTTCCTCAAGACTTGCACGCACATCTAGAAGAAAGAAAAAAGCAGAGAAAAAAGATAATTGTAACCACTGAAAAAATTACAACATTTACCTTTGCATGGTCATTAAACGCGAGTGGTTACTTAGTTGCTCGCTACTTACTTATTACCGGAGGGGCTATAAATTTCGGATTAGCAGTAAGTTTATGCTTTTCAATTTCTAGCGTTTCTTCAATTGTCGGACTTTCTGGTTTTCGGCTTGGATATCAAGAAGGAATAGAAGTAGAAAATATGCAAAATGCGTTTCGTGCTTTGGGAGGGCTTACGGTTTCTATCTGGGTTACATACTTAGCGGTTAATGAATTTATGGACGTAAGGGATGCCACATACCGAACCGCACAAGAAATACAGCGCGGAATAGACACCATAGAAGGAAAACATCCTCAACTTGACCCCTGGCTGACAATTGCAATTTCCTTTGCAATTATTGCAGTCACTTTATCACTTGTCTTTAGAAAAAGGTAGGGGATTATGAAGGCGGGAATTATCGAATTAGGCGGTGTGTGCTTATTCGGTTTATCAGCAATCGTCGGATTTGGAGCAAGCCAATCTCGCCAACCTTATAACCTTACAGAAATTCAATTTTGCCCACAATCCGTGAATGGGAAGAAGGGGCAAGTAGCCCTTAATAAAAAGTATTGCAACAAGAGAAAGTACGTACTAGCCGACGAGTGGGAGCGGTACGGCTCTTATGGTGGTGTTATTCCCTATAAAGGGGAAGCCATCATGAAAGTACGCGATTTACCTTCTGATAATCCCTATCAGCTACTAGGAAATAGCACCGCTGTGATGAGCTTGTGGGGCGTTACAGGGTGCTTACTGGTTCGAGTCAATCGTCTTAAAAAACGCGATTATCTTTTTAATGAAATTGAAAAAACAGAAAACTATTGCTTATGGCAAGAACAGGGTTCTAAAAGAGAACTAAAAACTCACAAGACTAAACTTAGAACAGAAACTACCAAAGATGTAGAAAGCCAAGTTGATATTTTGCAACGTCAAGAACTTGGACTTACAGATGAAGAGAACGAACAAATCAAGTCCCAATTGGGACTTGAAGATTACTTAAAAGCCCGCGATGCCGAACACTCTGGACTAGAAAAGCAGATTGCGGAAAATAGAAGAGATGCAGCCAGAGCGGATAAAGAAAGAGAGAAAATTCAACGTAAAACATCATCTTCAGAAGATTCAACTACTACTCAAAACAGCAATGAAGCGTGTAAAAAAGCGTTATTGCGGCAATTAAAAGAACATGATGATGGCTGGTTATATTCTATTATCAAAAGTGCTAAACCCTTGTGGTTAATTGGCGCTCAAGGAAGCGGTAAAACTAATACTGCTGGTGCAATAGCACTTATCCGTAAATATTGCTTTGATGCGCCTATTTATCAGCTAATTGATAGGCACGCTACGGGAGAAAACTGGGATGTATGGAAACTCCTTGATGCTAGTTTAAAGGCAGAATCAGAAGAAGAAATAGGACAGGCTTTAGAAGATGCAACCGATAGATGGTTGCAGCGCATCAAAGAAAAACCAAAATCAAAACAGCAAATTATTATTGATGAATTTACTAACCTTAAAAAACTTCCAAGCTGTAAGGAAGTAGCAACCCTTTTCTTCTCAATGCACCTTACCGACACCCGTAAAGCTAAGGAAAATTTTATTGGAGTAAACCATTACTTCACCAATGAAAGCACCGTTGAAGGGACATTTGAGGCACGGAAATCTGGCACAATTCAACTTAAAAAATTCTCTGCCGATGGCGAAATTCCACTATCACGAGTACAGATTGTTCACGGTTTAGTAGATGCTAACGGAAACGAATTACAAGAAGTAGAAAAAACGCTTCCTTCCTGGTTTGAAGTCAACAAGATTTACGAGCATTTTAACGGTAGTCCCATCAAGTTTGAGCAGTAAACAATCACAAAAAAGGGCTGTTTTACATGACTAAAAAGGTACAACTCCCGCCCGAACTACTACAAGAAGCGTGGGGTTGGATATCGGATTGTATTGGCACATGGCGCGATATTCATTCAAAAGAAGATGTCGAAGCTTTAACAATTGAAGAAATATCAGAAGGGATAGAAATTCATTATTCGGGGGGATTAGAGGGCTTTATATCCGCTTGTGCAGCGTTGATTGTGGAACGCAATAACTCTTAAGTTTTAAGCGTTGATTTTGACATAAAGCAATCATTGTCATAACTTCTTGATTGCAACTAATAGCCTTATTAAATACAGAAAAATTAGCCGTTCCTTAATACACAAAAAAATTAGGTTTTTATCAGTAGGAGTAAAAAGATGAATGTAATTAAAGACCTAGAAAATTTTCACAACGGAATACAGAATAGCTCTACTCACAATTCAAAAGCTTAATTAATCTCGCGAATTAATGGTTCATCAATTCAACAATTGGAAGCTTCCTGTTCGTAGCATTGTTAGATTTTAATTCTGAGAAAGGCCCAACGAAGCTTGGTTAAACGAATTATAAGATTAACTATTCTTATAGTTCCACACTCTCCCGAGTTAACTTCTCTCGATTTTTAATAATAATAAAGCTTGGTGGAATAATTCGCGGCAACGTGCCTTCCGGCTTCTTTCTACCATCATGGACGAAGATTAGGAGCCATGTACGTAGAATATTAGCGTGTTCAGAAGAGCGTTGCGTTGTTTCTATTGCCGCGACAAACAAACTGCATTTATCAGAGACGTACTTTAGCTCCCTTACTTTACCCCATGCGTGGGAGAATAAAGTTTGTCGCTAGAAGCCCAGTTCCAGGTATTATTGTGCGTCTACCAACCCAAATTAGCGCCCCCTCTCTTAAACTTGAATCGGCTGTACCAGCTAATTTACACCCAGCTTTGGTTTACTTAAATGGGTTGAGCGAAGGTTCTCAATCTACGATGCGTCATGCTCTTAATTCGATTGCTTCCCTATTAACACAGGGGCAGTGTGATGCGTATTCTTTGGACTGGTCGAAGTTACGATATTCCCATACGGCGGCTGTACGCGGGGTTTTAAAAAAAAAGTTTGCACCAGCGACGGCGAAAAAAATGTTGTGTGCTTTGCGGCGTACTTTGAAGGAAGCGTACAAGTTGGGGTTGATGGATTTTGAAGATTACGTGCGTGCAACAGATTTGGAATCAATTAATACACCGCCAACTAAAAGAAGGGGTCGTGCTTTAAGTGAAGAGGAGATTGCAGCTTTGATGGACGTTTGTCTCCAGGAGAAGCAAAGTCTTATTGATATAAGGGATGCGGCGTTAATTGCGATTTTACGAGGTGGGGGGTTGAGGCGCAATGAAGTGGTGCGGTTGAAATTAAAAGATTTTGAGCCGTCCGAAGGGGCGTTGGAGATACACAAGGGGAAAGGGGGGTCGTATAGAACGGTTTATTTACCCGACGATGCAATCGGGATGGTATCCGATTGGCTGGATGTGCGGGGAAGGAAATCGGGACCGCTATTGTGTCATGTGAGGAAGGGGGGAATTATTGAGATGCGCCCTTTGTGTGCGGATTCTATATTAAAGATATTAAATCGTCGTGCCCAAAAAGCTGGGGTTGATAATTTTTCTCCTCATGATTTTAGAAGGACGTTTTGTTCCGATTTGTTGGATGCTGGGGTCGATATTGCTACCGTCCAAAAGCTTGCGGGGCATTCTTCTCCTGCGGTGACATCTAAGTATGATAGGAGAGAGGAGGAAACCAAGCGTAAAGCCGTGCAGAAGTTGTCAATTCCTATAAAGCGCCGTGCAGAGTAATTGATGGTAAATGCGCTCAGTTTATATGTTTACGCAGGATAATTAAATGTTGAAAGAACTTCACCTCCAGCAAGTTGGTCCGGCTGACCATTTTGATGTTGAATTTGCCGATAGACTCAATATATTTACTGGCGATAACGGTTTAGGTAAAAGTTTTTTACTCGATGTTGCTTGGTGGGTAATTACTGGAAATTGGGTAGACCAATTCGCTTATCCCCATAGACAGACTTCTGAATTACCAAAAATTATCTCCAAAATAGATACTCATAATTGGGGACTACTTTTTAATGAAATAGACTTTGATAGCCACTTTGATTTTTCCGAGCAGAAATGGCAAGGGAGTTGTAATAAGGATAATTTATCAAAAAATTTAGTTATTTACGTGCGCGTTGATGGGGGTTTTTCTGTTTTTGACCCCGCACGTAAACGAGATAATGCTTATAATTTTAATCCAGATACACTTTGGAATGGTTTAAAATTAAAGGGGAAAGTTCTTTGTAACGGTTTGATTCAAGATTGGGTTACGTGGCAAAATCAACCCAATAAATATCCCTTTCAACTATTTTCTAACGTCATTAAAAAACTTGCACCTCACCCAGACGAATGGATAGAAATTGGAGAACCAACGCGAGTTTCTGTGGAAGACGTGCGCGATATTCCTACAGTTAATCTACCTTATGGTAACGTTCCTGTGACTCTAGCTTCTGCCGGAATGAAGCGGATTTTGGGATTAGCTTATTTACTAGTATGGACTTGGTACGAACATAAAAAAGCTTCTGAATTACGACAAGAAAAGCCGATAAATCAAATAGTTTTATTAATAGATGAAGTTGAATCTCACTTACATCCCCAGTGGCAAAGAGTAATCTTACCAGCTATTTTAGATGTGGCGCGTGATTTACAAAAAAATATAAATATACAGGCTTTAGTAACTACTCATTCTCCACTAGTTCTTGCTTCCTTAGAACCAGATTTTAATGAGTCAGAAGATAGATTGTTTTTATTTGAATTAGAAGATAGAGAAGTTACTTTAGATGAAATACCTTGGTCAAAACAAGGAGATATAGTTGGATGGTTGACATCAGAAATTTTTGGACTCAAACAAGCTCGTTCCAAGGAAGCAGAAAATGCCATTGAAGCCGCAGAAGCCTGGATGCGTGATGACGATTTGAATGCTTTTCCAGAAAACTTGAGAACCCACTCACAAATTCATCAGGAATTGCAAAGACTTTTACCAGGACATGACCCATTTTGGCCGCGCTGGATAGTCACATCAGAAAAAAGAAATTCTGCTGGGCTATCGGGGGTATAACATATAGATGCTACCGTTTGACCCTCCTCCAGAACCACCAGATTTTGATAAGAAAGTACGACAGCCAGGAAATGCTTGGTTGGCAAAAAATCCCGACCCCAAAAAAGGAACTAGAGACTATTGGTCGCCTTTTAAAAGTGATTTAGCTGATGGGTTTAATAATCTTTGTGCATATTCAGTAATGTACGAACCAGTTGGGACAGTAGAGCATTATCTAAGCCGCGATAATTATCGTAATTTGGCTTACGAATGGAGTAATTTACGCTTTGCTTCTGCTTGGATTAATAGTTGTAAAGGTACGCTTGATGACCAAGTTCTTGACCCTTTTGATTTAGGAGATGATTGGTTTGAAATTCTGCTTCCTTCTTTACAGTTGGTGTTAACAAATAAAGTTCCGGAGCAACAACGCCAAAAAGCACAATTTACTTTGGAACGGTTGCGGCTGCGGGATGATGAACGAGTTTTGCGCCAGCGTCAATCGTGGTATCAGTTATATTTGGATGGAGATTTGACTCTACAAGGATTAGAAAAAAAGGCTCCTCTTATTGCTCGTGCAGTTAGAAAACAATCTAAAAATAACGAATTATAAATGAATTTATAAACTAATATCGTGAAGTGCTATTATCTGCATTTCTTACAAGTTTTGGGATAAATGCGAGCAAAGTATTTACTAAACTGTATATCGGAGGTTTCTGACTTCTAGCTATAGTGCAGGGGGAAATATAGAACTTTCTCAATTATACACCCTAATATTTCTGAGTTTTTTACGCGAAAAGAAAGCAATTATTATATTTGATTATCGTGAATTATTAATAGTCATTGCTACCATATTATCTCATTACATTTAACTATTTTTCTGTTGTTTTAATAAAGTAACCAGTATTAAAAATAGAAACGAACTAATAATAAAATTACTGCTCGCTGTTATCAATTGATACATTAATTACTATTCGATTTTCTGACGGGTGTTTGTAATGTGGTTGGTTGATTGGTGGACATAAGTAGTCAAATGAATTATCGGTATGTTCTAGTTGCATCCTCCGTGGTGCATCTAAAGCAATAACTGCATCCCCAATTTTTTCGCATCGTTTGCAATCACACGCTGTTGCTCCGGTTGCTAGTATTTCTTTAAGGTTATTAGCAATATTGATAAATCCCCTGGTATTTGTATTTTTAGGTAGTTGAGAGGCAATTTCTACTAGTTGCTCAATTTCTGTGCGATATTGTGTTAGCAGAAACTGGTCGATTTGACATTTACTGCGACAATTTTTAACGTCTCCGAATTCATCAGCAAACTGTTTTAATCCTTTAGCTGGATTTTTTAAGTCAATGTTAAGCGGTACTTTGGCGCGGGTGCAAGCGGTAGAATCTATGTTGGTATTGTTAAACTTTTTACGAGCGAATTAATTCAAAACGTTTAATATAAATTGCTAGGACAGATAAAGCTTTTTCTTTATCTTGGGAACTACTAAAATTAAGTTGGTGCGTGCTAAATAATTGGGGTATAAGCTGTAAAATAGCTTTGAGTTCGCTTGATTTGAATTTATTACTCCATAAAGCGATAGCGTCTCCAATACTGTTGATAGTTTCTAGGCGCAGTACTAAGTAGAAGGAAATAAGATTAATAAGATAACTGCGCTTTATTTCCATCTGCACGTAGTTGGAAATATAAAGTGGTTGTTCTTTAAATTGGTTGTCAAAATACTGCTTGTAAACTTGTGTGGCAAGTAGTAGAGAACGTGCAACAGAAGTATCTAAAAAATGTTCTTGAGTAGATTTATCCTCCATGCTGTATTATTCCGTCGCGAATGAATCAGCTTGATTTAAATCAAGTTGTACGCCAAAAGGTAGGGTATTAAATCCATAATTTTCTAAAGCTATAATTGCTTCTTCTACGGAAGAATTGTTGATTGTTTCTTGAAGAGCTAGGGATGAAAGCAGGTTGTAAGCTTGGAGGTATTGAGAAGCAGTATAATCAATCCAGCGGTTTTGAAAGAAAAGCGCATCGTGAATTGCTATTACTACTTCTGTAATAGGATTATCTATGTATTTATCCCGCAGCAAGTGCATTTCTCGCAGCAAGTTATCTGCATATACAGCTGCCATTGGCTCTCCAGAATAAACGGAAAGTTTTTTTAAATCTTCTAATATATGATTAGCTATTTCTGAAAGAGAAATTTCTAAAACTGTTTGTTTTGCGCTCATACGGGTTGCGAATTGGCTTGTGGGGTTCCGTTTTTATTTTACAAGTGATGTGAAATTTTAAACGAGGCGGACAATATATGGTTAAAAAAGACGCTCCTGGTGATGATTCTCTATTGGTTTTCCAGTTCTTAAATTTGAGAAGTTATACCTTTACTACCTTCACTCTTGGTTTCCACCGATAATGCTTTTTTATAATACCAATGAACTATAAAAGCTCTACAAAAAATAGATAGTAGTTACCACGAAGGTACATATTTTTTTGCACCAGCACGTTTATAAGAAATATTGAGAGTCATTGACAATTTTACTCCCTTCTATATTCTGAAAATTAAACGCAAATATCAATGCTTTAGGAATGCATAAAATAGATACATATGCAATAAGTCCTATGACACTTTTTGCATGTAATTTTGTAGTACGTAAAAATTTAAGGTAAAAGTAAGTTTTAAAATTGGCACAAGAATGTAGTTTTCTTGATATACGGTTGTTTGACAAACCGATGCCGAGCATCCTACCTACCTACCTGTCCAGTTTTTCTTAAAATATCTCTGAAAGCTTTATGCAATAAAGACTTAGGACACTTGTAGCATTATACCTTAATTTTTGCTCGGTATCGGTATTGTCATAAAACAACGTAGTTAAATAGTTAATGCACTAAGTTTTTAGAATAATTTCACGTAGGGGAGAGATAGCTAAGTTAAAGGTGAGTGATTTTGAATACTACGAGTATACGTTAATTGTGTACCACTAGGGGCGCACTGCCCTTCTGCAAACTTTTTCTACACAGGAGGGAAGCGTTTTCCCCAGACAGTTTTTACCCTCGTCTGTACGACTTGAATCACATACATGTTGTCTTTGTGGTAAAGCATTCATATATTTTATATTCCACCAGCAGTCAAAAACGCGAACCATAAAAATATGTATAAAAAATAAAATTTGCTATTAGTATTGGTTTTCATGATATTCTCCTACCCAAAAGGAATCACCAATAACCTACTTTTATTATAAAAACAATAGTCTCCACATTTATGAATATCTCAACTTACATACAGGTATAGTACTAAGGCTGTTAGTGTTTACTCAATTACCCTACTTTTGACTTACTCGTTTAACGCCCACCCGGTAAGACGCAATTGCTACACTAAAAGCTTCTTTAAATTTCGGCATTCGTGCATAGCGGATAACGTTATTCGCTGGTATGTAATTGTCCAAATATCGCAACAATTTAAGCATTTTTCATACAGTGAA
>ERZ1740060.1162-NODE-1162-length-10140-cov-3.388498_pt1 | contig 10140 bp, 4 predicted proteins | sample MGYA00581743_ERZ1740060 | MGnify/ENA primary metagenome ERZ1740060 (study PRJEB43018, sample SAMN04849235) | marine metagenome | isolation source: floating plastic debris | place: Pacific Ocean | collected 2008-08-27 | study: EMG produced TPA metagenomics...
CGAGGGAGGTTGTGTAGGTGGTGTTTGCGGTGCTGGAGGTGCTGGTTGTGATGCAAGGGGTTGCGTGTTTGCTGCGTTTTCCTGTTGGGGAATTTGAGCTTCTGTATTGTTGGAAGCTGGTGGAGGAGATGGTGCAACTGGGGGAACTGTAGGTGGTGTTTGCGGTGCTGGAGGTGCTGGTGTTGGTGTTGGGGGGTGATGGTTTGTTGTTGCTGGGTTTGGGGAAAATTTAGGTAAGCTTTGTTGATTACTATTGCTAATAGCTGGTTGTTGAATAACTGTGGCTGATGGAAAAAATCCTAGTAAGGTGACCTCCAGCCACAAGCGCGGTTGAGTTGTGTTTTTGATTTGTACTTCAGCAGTACGCAGATGCTGTTGTCCCTGTAAAATCATACTTATTTCCAGGTTCTTAGCAATCTCTACAAGTACTCCCCACATAGACTGAGTACAAGCAACTAAATCATTACGATTGGGTGCTGTTTTGGCTATGAGTAAATCGCGGTAGAAGGAAGCGAGGTTTTGCAGAATAATTAAAGGTTCTCTACCACGGTCTAAGATTTCGCGGGTAGAGTCTATTACAGCTTCGGAGTTATCGGAAACTATTGCTTTTAATAAATCTAATAAATCATGCTCGCTTACCGAACCAACTAAATCCCATACTTTCTCAGGTGTAACTTCTCCTGACAATAAACCTAACTGGTCAAGAAGACTCTCAGCGTCTCGCAATCCTCCTTGAGAAACCTGAGCGACTAAAGTAACGGCTTCTTGCGTAATGTTAATATTTTCATTTGCAGCGATTTGAGTTAAATGCTCTACCATCCCATTCATAGGAATGCGCCTAAAATCAAACCTTTGACAGCGTGAAATGATGGTAGATAATACTCTTTGTGGGTCGGTTGTTGCTAAGACAAACACCACATGTTTGGGCGGTTCTTCTAATGTCTTGAGTAAAGCATTAAATGCCTGGGTGCTGAGCATATGACATTCATCAATCACATAAACCTTATAGCGACACTGAACCGGGGCAAATTGCGCTCTCTCAATAATTTCTCGAATATTATCAACACCTGTATTACTAGCAGCGTCAATTTCAATTACATCTAAAGTGGCACCTTTACTAATTTCTTGACAAACATTACACTTTCCACATGGTTGTGGTGTAGGCTTATCGCTGCTGAGGCAATTGAGCGACTTTGCTAAAATGCGGGCACTAGAAGTTTTACCAGTTCCCCGAGGACCAGTAAATAGGTAAGCCGGAGCAATTTTCAGACTAAGAATTGCATTTGTCAGAGTAGTGGCTATTGCCTCTTGTCCAACTAATTCGGCAAAGGTTTTTGGGCGATACTTATGATGTAGCGGTTCGTAAGACATGGAGGAGACATCGCTGTGAAAGCTTCCCACTTAAAGGGATTTAACCTGATATCTTGCACCATTCTCAACCAGAGCCAGAGACTCTTGAACTATTTTCCAGGTTCAACCTGGGAACTAGGATTGTCCCGGTCTGCTTCCGATTATTGCGAGTAGTACAAGATGTGGGTTTAACTATTCTAATTCTTAATTCGTAATTCTTATTATGTAATTTAAACAGATAAGGAGATGACCACAAGGAGAAACAAGAATTCTTAACCCCGAACTCCCAATTCCTAACTCCCAACTGTCAAATTTGTATCTTAAAAAAAATAAACACTTAGAGAAAATGCGTTACAAGTAGCTACAATCTTATGGTAATTAATATGGTTTGGGTGCCCTTATGCTAAAACGGTTGGTCAATTGGTTTAAAAAGTTTTTTCAAGGGTTATTTGGTACAAACCAGCCAAGTTCGCAGAATTTGCGTAGTTCTGCAAATACTTCTCCTTCTTCACCACCACCACCTTTAAATGATACCGATTTGGAGTTTTTGTTTGCGGAACTCTTGGAAGGAGTTCATCAAGCAAGGGGACAAGCTTGGGCTGAAAAATGGTTGATAAATATTGAGCATCGAGTTCCCGAACAACGCTGGGTGGAATGGCTGAAAAAATTTGGTGATAAGTTGTTAGCCGCACCAACACCGAATAATGAACTGGCTTCTCGATTGGTACAGCTAGGAGAATTAGGAGTTGGTGAGGTTTCTAATGTTGCTTACGATATTGGCATGCGATTGCTAACACGTAATCAAGCGGAACCGATATGGGAGTATGAAGGCCCTGATGCTTCAATAGAAGATGCGCAAGCTTCACAAGCTTCTGCTCAAGCTCAAACAGCTTTGGCTCAAGAAGAACAGTCAGGAGTTGCGCCAAGCGATACAGAAGCAGAAGGTGAATATCAAACCATTACTCTGGAAGAGTTGATGGACTTGATGCAGCAAGATGTGAATTTAAGGGCGCAAATTGCAGAGCAACTGGGAATTGAAACAGATGACCCAGAAACCATTATTCAGGCTTTAGTTAATCAGTATCATACAGCTGGATGACATGAGTACAAATATTACTATATTTAAGACCTATGTATTTGACTTTTTGATTCTTATATGTTCATGATGCGGTGGTCTATTTGTTGTCAATATTGTTCTCCTATATACGAAATTGTTGGAGCATTTTATTTTGTTTGGAAAGCGTATCTTGTCTAGCAAGCTATTTTCAGGGAAGTTTGTTAAGTTATCTCAGAACGTAGATTTAATTTTTACCGAGTGTTCCGAAAAATTGGTATTAGTTTTTTATAATGCTGGTTTTTGAGGGACGTAATTGGCTGCATTTGTAGAAAAGTTCACATACTTTGGTAGCCTATTACGTAATTATTCATTTTTTTGATATCGCACTCGTTAAAATCTATGTGAACTATATTTACAATGCAGCAGATGCTCAGGCGGCTAGTGCAGAGGTTCATAAAGTTTATTCAGGACATTTTCGGTAGCAAGCAGACTCCTTCGATGAAAGACAAGGAGATGCATGCTGTTAGGGACTTACCAGAACTGACGAATTCAGACCTGGAATTTTTGTTTACCCAACTTTTAGAGGGTGTACATCAAGCCCGAGGACAGCATTGGGCACAAAGGTGGTTGCAAAATATCGAACACCGTGTTTCTGAACAGCGTTGGTTGGAGTGGTTGGGGCACTTTGGTAACAAAGTATTAGCTTCATCGGCTCCGAATTACGAGTTGGCTTCGAGAATGGTGGATTTGGGTGAACTCGAAATCGGGGAAATAGGAGATGTTTCTTACGATATCGGGGTGCAGTTGTTAACGCGCAATTCTAAGCATCAGCCAGCCTATTCTATTCCTATATCTACTGAATTTGATGAATCTGAAGGGTTAATTCCCGAATTTCCTGTATCTGAAGAATTAATCATTAATTCAGTTGGGGTTAATGGTGAAGAAGAAGATTTTAATTTTCAATCCAAGGAACCGATAATTGAATCAGTTGCGATAGACGGTGAATTTGATGTACCTGACTCTTTCAGTGAGTCTCCCGGACAAGAACTGATTAAGGAATTCGGAGAATTATTGTGGGAAGATTACGAACCTTCTGAAACAGCAAATTCACCTACGAGTAATATACCCGCATCTCAAGCACAGTTTCCCGAAGTTTTGTACGAACAAGTATTTGAGTACAATGAATTTGCACTAACCCCTGAAGATAACAATAAACAAGCATTAGAAGACGAGTTATCTCATATATACGAACAGATATTTGAGTTAGAAGAAGAATTAGAAGCAGAGCAGTTAGAAGAAACAATCAGTTCTGACAATACTGATAATATTGATACACAAGTATCTGAAGAATTACCATCAAGTGTAGAAGAGCAGGTAGAAGAAGGAACTGTAACAGAAACTGCATCCGAACAAGCTATTTCTGAACAAGCTACTCCCGGACAAGATTTGGTTCGCAATTTGGGAGAATTATTATGGGAGGACGAAACACAAGCAGTTCCGGAAAAAAGTTCTTCTGATAACTCGGAACAAGAGTTTATCAATAAATTGAGCGACTTGATATATGATTATCCGGAACAAGATGCCGATGATGATACAGCTCTTTTACCAACTCAAGATTATGTTCAACAAGACGAACCGATAAATACTACTTTTGTACCAATTCAAGATAGCAGCGTTGAAGATGACTACGATGATGAAGAATCATTAGAAAACTTTAATGCTTTATTAGAATTAGCTTCAGAAGAAGATGAAGGAACAGAAGAAATAACAGAAATATTTGACAAACCAGTAACTAATACCGAACCAAGTGAAGCAAAATCTGTAGATGAGCTGATGGTAAGGTTAGATGAAAGTGCTAGTTTGGTTCGTCAACTTTCTTCTGGGTTAGGAAATCAAAAATCTTCAGCTTTAGTTGTCAGTGGGATATCTATTGATAATCAAACAGTCGCACAACAAGCCGAAGCATGGTATTACCAAGGACTTGCACAAGCTAGAGCAGGTAATCTGGAAGCAGCAGTTGAACTCTACGAACAAGCGATACAGATTAAACCAGATGTTCACGAATATTGGTTTAATCGAGGCTTGACGCTATTTCATTTAGAAGATTTAGAAGGTGCAATTGCTTCCTACGACAAAGCAATTGAAATTAAAAACGATTTTTACAAAGGATGGTATAACCGGGGTCGAGCATTAGGTGAATTAGGATTTTTAGAAGATGCAATTTTTTCCTTTAATACAGCACTTGAAATCCGACCTAATTACCAGGAAGCATGGTCTAGCAACGGTTTGGCGTTACTGAAGTTAGGGCGTTTTGATGAAGCTATTTTCAGTTACGACAAGTCGTTGGAGTTAGAACCGTTAGACGCAGAAAACTGGTATTACCGTGGTGTTACCCTATCTAGTAATGGACAATATGATTTAGCGGTTGATTCCTACGACAAAGCATTAGAAGTTGAACCATTTTTACACGATGCTTGGATTGATAGAGGTGTAGCTCAAGGACAATTGGGAGAATGGGCACAAGCTATAACTTCTTGGGATAAAGCTTTAGGAATTAGACCGGATTTCTACTTAACTTGGTTTAATCGGGCTGTAGCTTTTGATAATTTAGGACGTAGGGAAGAAGCAGTTGCATCTTATGACAATGCTTTAGAAATTGAACCCAATTTCCATCTTGCTTGGTACAATCGAGCCGTAGCACTGTTCTATTTAGAACAATACGAACAAGCAATCCTTTGTTACGACCGTGCGCTACAAATACAAGCCGATTATTGGGAAGCTTGGCTTGGTAGAGGTAGTGCAGCAGAGAAATCCCAGAATTTAGATTGGGAATTAAGTTTATCAAGTCCCGTCGCTGAAACAAATCCCGCTTTGAATACACGGGGTCAGGAAGGAAAATTAGCCAGCTATTCGGAAGCTTTAAAATACACAAGTTACGAAACTCAGCCAGAAGGTTGGGGACGAGTACATTTAGCAATTGGTAATTGCTATTACGACATAGGTAAAAGATATTCTAATCCTCGCGATTATTGGTATCAAGCGGTAGAAGAATACAATCAAGCATTAGCGACGATTACCGCAGATGATTACCCCGAATTGCATTTAGAGTTATTACAAAACTTTATTAAAGTCCTGGTTGGTCTAAGAGAAACCACACAAGCTCAGGAATTGCATCAATACAGCACCGATTTCTTGCAGGAATTATTAACTCAAGCAAATCGCAGCGATGAATCAAGAAAGCAATTAACTTTAAAAAATATTGCTTTTGAACAGCTCGCGGTTGAAATTGCCATCCAATATGGTGAAATAGTCCAAGGCTTAGAAATCGCCGAACATGGAAAAAATGCTTGTTTAACTTGGTTGCAGTACGGTTGGACTGATAAAATTGAATCCCCAGATTACAATTCGATTTTACAGTTACTCAATCCCACAACCGCCGCAATTTACTGGCATCTCAGCCCATCAAGCTTACGCACCTTCATTATTAAACCCAACGCACCCGAACCCATTCCAGTATTTACACCAATGCTGAATGTAGCACCCGAAGAATTTCCTTTACCAGAAGCAGTAAACCGCTTAGTCGAATTTGAAGACTGGTTAGAAGATTGGAATCGGGAATATAGCGACTATTGCGGCAAAACCAGGAATAAACAAAGTAAAATGAGCCATTCCTGGCGCAGTGATATGGAACAGCGGCTAGCAGAACTCAAAGAAATACTGAGTATCAGCAGCATAGAGCAGGAACTTCAAGGAATCAAAAATATAATATTGATTCCTCACCGTGACTTAAATAGATTTCCTTTACACGGATTATTTTCCTCAAAATTTGCTATCAGCTATTTACCCAGTATCCAAATAGGATTAAATCGTAAGCAAGAAGATTCTTCTACCTTAAACTCCGAAGCAAAACTGCTGAGTGTTGAGCATCCCGAAACAAAAGATTATCCTCCTTTTAAATCGGCGAAACTAGCAGTATTAGCGACCAGTCTAATGTTTGAGAATCCCCAGCGTATTCAGGGATTAAAAGCAACAAAAGCCGAAGTAGAAAACGCTCTAATCGGAAACTACAATATATTAAACTTTTACGGTTACGCAGCCGATAAATTGAATCCTTCAAAATCAGAAATCTTGTTAGCAGGGGAAGATAAAATTACCTTAGAAGAAATTTATACAAAACCTCTCAACCGCTACAACTTATTTACCCTCTCAGCTTGTGAAATTGAACCAAGTAAGAAAAACATTACTACCGAATATACTGGTTTAGCCAGCGGTTTGTTAAGCCAAGGAGTTAGTAACGAAGTAAATAGTTTGTGGAGAGTAGAATCAACAGCTAATGCTTTAGTAATGATAGAGTTTTACCGTCGATTGCAGTCAGGAAAAACTTCAATAATTGCCTTAACAGAAGCCGTTGAATGGTTGAGAGAATTAACAGCAGGAGAACTAACAAAATGGTACGAAAGCCTGTTAAATCAACTTCCTCCTGAAGGATTGAGAATGAAAGCTCAGTTAGCAACGCAGTTGTATAGAACCAGTCAGATGGAAGCAGATACAAAACTGTACAATCATCCTTATTATTGGGCTGCTTTTGTGATTGCAGGAGTTGACAGTTGACAGTTATCTCAACCTCACCCCCTTCCCCTCTCCTTATTAAGTAGAGGGGTGTAAAACTACTTTTATTCCCCTCTCCTTGACAAGGAGAGGGGTGTCCGGAGGACGGGGTGAGGTTGCAATTAATTTTGATTTATTGTTGTTAACTAAATCTGATAACTTTGTAAATTAACTTGATAACTATCTTTAATTTTTTTGAGAGGAAACTGTACAAAATCAGCTTCTCCGGTTGATTCCCAATCAAATAAATTTAATAAATGAGACGCAAAAATCTTTGTGATAACCATTGCCATTTGCGCCCCTAAACAAGCATGTACACCTCCACCAAAGGGGATAAATTCGTACATTTTACCTTCGTTACGAGGTGCTAAAAAGCGCTCTGGTTCAAATTTATCGGGGTCAGTAAAATATTCTTTCCTAATATGAGCTAGTCGTGGTTCTGCGATTACCGTACAGCCTTTTTTGTAAAGTATTCCATTTAAAACTACTGATTTCATCAAGCGACGATTAGCAGTAGAGCTAGGTGGTAAAGTTCGTAGAGTTTCTTTAATAGTTGCTTCCAGAAATATCATTTTCTTCAGCAACTCTGATGATAAATCTTTTTCTTTGATTAATTCAGATTGTTCTTGACGTAACTTCTTAACAAACTGTGGATATTTTCCTAATTGATAAATCAAGGAAGAAACTAAGCCAGAAATCTCGTAGTGAGAAGCCCATAACTGTAAAAGACATTGATTTTCTATCAAATCATTGTTAAAAACACCGTCGGGGTTTTCCTGCTGACTAGTTAGCATCATTCCTAAAAAATCAGATGTAGGATTTATTTCTGTTTCTTTTCTTCGCTCGATAACTGCACGCATAAATTCTATTAACTTTGCACGTGCTTTGACTCCTCTACCATAAGCTGTGAAAGGTGATTTCCATTTTAATAAACCATAGAAACCGTCAAAATAAGTTTTATATAAAGCTTTGACTTCTTGTTTATTTTTTATCGGTAAATTATTAAAACTTTCGGGATTATCATCATCTAATTTAACTCCCCATAGTATAGGAGTTAAAACATCAAAACAGATTTTTTCAACTTCTGGATAAACTGCTATTTTTCCGGGATTATTCCATTTCTGTAATCCCTTCTTTATTTGATTATTTATATGTGGTATATATCCTTCTAAAAAACGTCCACTTAAACCAGGTCCCAAAGAATTTTTACGCTGACGATGTAAATCGGGACGTTGGAATAAACTATGCTCTCCAAACATATCCATTGTAGTCGGTGGTAAGGCTATTTCTGTATAGTTTGAATCGCCATTAAATACCATCTGAATAGCTTTAGATTCACCGACAAAAATAGTTGTACCCCCAAAAACACCGGTTTTAAAAATTGCTCCGTACTTTTCTAAATTATGACGGCAAAATTTATCGGGATTCGCGATATAGCTAAATGTATCGTACCATTGAGGCTTTCTTACAGGAACTTGGGTTTGTGGTGGTGGGTTTTGTCCTTCTTCTAAGATTAGTACTTCACTATTTGCTTGCTGCATAATTTACCACCAAGTATTGATTTAGATAAATGTAGCGGTTTTGATTCTTGAGCAATACAAATTTTACCTCACCTTGTAAAAGATGGATATCCTTATTTAAATCAATTAAACCAATACTAAACCAACAAATTCCTAATTCTTGCAGAAACTAAATCAATCAGACTTGTTGCAACAACTAAAATAATCAAAATTGTACAAACTTTTTGATATTCAAAAGCTCCAAAACTTTGATACAAAGAAACACCAATACCACCAGCCCCAACAATTCCTAATACAGAAGCGGAGCGTACATTAGATTCAAAACGATATAAAGTAAATGAAGTCCATAAAGGTACAACTTGAGGAATTATCCCATAAATCACTTCTTGCAATTTACTCGCACCAGTTGCACGAATCCCCTCTACGGGACCGGGTTCAATTGCTTCAACTGCTTCGGAAAATAGTTTACCTAAAGTTCCAGCAGTATGTAAAAATAATGCTAAAACTCCCGCGAATGGTCCTAAACCAACAGCAACTATAAATATTAGAGCAAATACTATTTCGTTAATAGCACGCATTGCATCTAAAATCCGCCGAGTTGGCTGAACTACCCACACAGGAAAGACATTATTTGATGCCAAAATTGATAGAGGAACTGCTGCAATAGCTGCTAGTAAAGTTCCCCAAATTCCCATAGCTATAGTGATGAGTGTATCTATTAAATAAATATCTATATAATTATAAAGTTTCCACCATGTATTCCAATCCAACCACGTACTAAAATACCGCCAATTATCAATATCTTGCAATGGATATGGTGGAAAGTATTGTCGAATATAATTAGCTATTCTACTAATACGTTCTGGTTCAAGGAATAAGAAAAAATTAAGTTCGCTTTGTACGGCGGATAGAAATAAAATTATAATAATTGCAATTAAGAATAAAATTCTAGTATTAGTTACTAGTTTTGCTTCCTTCTCTAACATTGCTGCTACAGCGGGAGAGATATTCGTATTTTGAGAAAAGTCTGAAGCTGATTTTTGTTGGTTCATTGCTGATTAAAGTAGATTAAACAAAAATTTTTATCTTATATATTATTTATTATTTATTGTTACGAGGTTAGACCTCACCCCCAGCCCCTCTCCTTATTAAGGAGAGGGGTGTTTTTCTCGTTTTTTCTCGTTACAAGGTTCTACCTTGTAATGCATTTCAAGAGGCTCTGCCTCTTATTATTATAGGAGGCAGAGCCTCCAGAAAATGATTCCTAGCCAGAGACTAGGAACCAGAAAAACCAGAGACTAGGAACCAGTTAAAATTTATGATTACTAATCACAAATTACAGACAATGAATTACTTCTTGATAGCTTCAATTTGATTCTCAAGTTCTTCAAGTTCCTTTGCTCTATCTTCCTCGCTTAATTCTTTGTCGGACTCGACTTCTGCCATTTTCTTAGCAATTTCGAGTTCGCGAATTGTATCCCAAGTTTTATCTTCAGCAGGAACAAATCCTTGCCATTCTAATGGCTTGAGAACTTCTTTGTTTTTATAGTTGTGGAAGAAGTCTTTAATTTTGGTCTTGAGTTCTTCTGGTAAATCCTTACGATA
>ERZ1740060.1163-NODE-1163-length-10128-cov-7.426288_pt1 | contig 10128 bp, 11 predicted proteins | sample MGYA00581743_ERZ1740060 | MGnify/ENA primary metagenome ERZ1740060 (study PRJEB43018, sample SAMN04849235) | marine metagenome | isolation source: floating plastic debris | place: Pacific Ocean | collected 2008-08-27 | study: EMG produced TPA metagenomics...
AATCTAGCCCGATAAAAGATTGCCACTTGGGGCACGCGGGTTGGTTCAATACTCTTCAGTTCAGATACCAGGTAAGATTTATCGTCGATAAATATATTGACATAATTTAAAATATGTATATATAAATATCAACAAACATGAGTATTTTGTCATTATATATGTGAACACAATGAGTGTGCGAGATATTGCTAAAAGGCAGATGATCAACCGGGTCAATGAAACGGCGGAGAACCCTGTCGGTCGCCTAATGGTTCCACGCGGAGGGTGGATTGCCTTTGTTCGCAAAGCTCTTGGAATGTCTGGCGCTCAACTTGGGCGGCGACTGTCATTGTCCCGATCTCGAATTTCTCAAGCAGAGAAAGCAGAGCTAACCGGCCGGGTAACGCTACGCGCAATGGAAGACATGGCGGAAGCCATGGGGTGTAAACTAGTTTACGCAATTGTTCCCGCGACGGGGATTCTCGAAGACGTAATCGAAGCTCAGGCTCGTAAAAAAGCGTCCCAGATTGTGAAACGGGCATCCACACATATGGCGCTCGAAAAACAGGCTTTGACCAATGAGAAAACGAGTGCAGAAGTTGATCGTCTGGTCAACGAATTGATGAGAGCTCCTCCTTCTAATTTTTGGGATAATTGATGCCGATCCAGGATGGGGATCCACATGGTGCGACGACACTCGAGCCAGATGAACTAGCGGGACTTAAACACGCGCATATAAACACACGCGGTGAGCTGGATGAACTTGAGCAAGCCAACGTTCAGCAAGGGTTATTGTGGCTGGACCGGGTTCGAAATCCCGATGTCGTGGATGATGCCTTCCTACGGAAACTGCACGACAAACTTTTTGGGGATGTTTGGGAGTGGGCAGGGGTATATCGTCTTCGTGAAAAGAATATCGGGATCGATCCTAGATTAATCGGGGTCCAGGTTCGTCAGCTCCTAGGTGATGCGCGCTACTGGAAAGAGCATAACACCTACGCTGGCACGGCAGCTCACTGGGTTCACAAAGGGAAACTCGATTGAGTGGGCGAAACGTGTGTATGTGCTCGTCACTGAGACAAAAGCGCCTGTCTTTCTCGTACTGACCTCATACGATCCGATCCTTTGGAATGTTCAACTCGCGCCGGGCGCCGAAATTGATGGGATACTTGTAAGCGCCTATGAAGGCGGCGCGATTGCGAATGGTGTCAGCGAAAAGCGAACTGGGTTTATGGGGTTTGACAGGGCGCCGAACAGGTCTTGCCGACTAAAAGGACGAGGCAAACCGGTGCCGAGCTCAGTCCGGATCGCGGGCGCGAAAGACCTAAACCCTGAATTTGATCCTACTCTATACAAGGCGCGTTGGGACCAGGATTATCAAGATGGCCGGAAGTATTTTGCTGTCGATTTAGCTCGAAAATTTGGTAAGGATCCTGATTGGATTTTGACAGACTCAAAGGGCGAGTCTTTTCAGGCTGTCTTGGTTGGTCCGGTACCGAATACTCCATTTAAACAACAGCCAATTACGAAGCTTCAAATCCCGTCTTACGTGGCCCCATATTGGGGCACCCGGAAGGCGGCGTTCAAATATTTTAAAATGGATTAGTCTTGAGCTAATCCATTGTCGCTCATCGGGTGGCGTTCCAACTGTCGATGCGCATGAGAGGCCGTTTAAGGGTGCCGATTCAACCGATCGACGCGACACTGGCTCAGTGGCCGTTGTGGGGCGAGTTTAAGACACTCGCAATAAACTGAAATCGACCGTCAACAACGGCGCCATTTAATCCAGCATTGCGGAATATTGGATTAGATGGCTTCTGAGAACAGAATTCACTTATTCCACGACAATTGGAATGCGCGCTACAATCTTCCGGTCACTGTAAAGAATGTAGCGTAACTCATAGGTGCCGGGTTCATTCGGACTCGTCAGCGTTACCGGTGCCCCACCCGGTTTAACCCAGTCATAAGTTTCATATCGACCGCCGGTCTGGTCAGAGCGGGCAAGGCTAATGAAGTCTCCGCGATTTGCCGGACCAGTCCATTCTACTGAAATGGCCGCGCCTGCCTCCACGCGCGCCGGTGCGGAAAGCGTTGCTTCTGCTTCAGTCACCATTATCTGACGGCGCGTCATGATCTGGCGATCATTATAGAGCACATATCTGAGCTCATACTCGCCAGGCGTGCCGGGCGCGACGAGCGATACAGAATTACTTCCAAATTTAGCCCAATTATAGGACTCGTAATGACCGCCGGCCTGATCGGGGCGGGCAAGGCTAATGAAGTCGCCTTCATTGGCCGGGCCAGTCCATTGGGCCGTTATTGTTGAACCCGCATCGACCTTGCGAGGAGCATCGAGGGTGGCAATATTGCTTGCAATTGAATACCCCTCAGCAAAACGGATATCACCGCTAAGTCCAACGTCATAGATGCAGTTTTTGAGCGGCCAGTCTTCTAAAACCCCGCTATTGCGGCAGATCGATTCGGCATAAGCTCTTACGTCAGGATCAAGATCACCAATAGAAACAATCCGGTCAGGCACCGTCAAATCTGTAAAAGTCTGCGTGCTTTCGCCAGATGCATAGTCAAACAAACTTTCTTCGTCCGAGATGCGCCAGCTATCTCCAAATATCCGGTAGAGTTCTTCGTATGAAAGACCGCCATTCTCGTGGACAATCTTCTGCCCAGCGCGCGTCATGAAATCATTGCTGGTATCTCCATCGATCTGACCAAGTAGGCCAACAACCTGGTCCTCGACATAGAATGGAAATTTGAAATCGAAGTTTAGGTATCCAGATCCCACCCAAACTAAAACGCGAACATTTTGTTGCGTCCAGATTTCAATCGTACCGTTTCGATGTCGCTCGATGTCGAACCCACCGGGGTGGTAAATTGTCTGATCGAACGCGCTGGGAAAATAAACGGCGGCACCATCGATCTCGATCAATCGATCCCGAGACTTTGCTACATCTATTATCAACCTGGACCCATTCGCTCTAATCGCTAAAGCTGAAACCGCCGAGACACGTTTTGATGCGCCCCAAGGTATGAGGCGGGCTTGAATCTCGGTTTGAAGTAAATCGGATTTGCCAAGGAGGAACTCACCGGCGGCTTGAAAATCGAACCTCACTCCATCTCCTGATATCAGATGAGGATCGCCTTCACCGCAAGAGCCGATGTCTTCGCAAGGTTCGGGCGGTGGTCCCGGAGGGCCGTCGGGGCCACCTCCGCCTCCGCCTCCGCCGCCGCCGCCGCCACCGCCACCGCCGTCAGGGCCGCCAGGCCCATCGGGGCCTGGTCCATCCGGACCGCCATCATCCGGTCCCCTATCTGCGGGCTCATCTTGGCCGACCTCATTGTCATCAGAACCACTGACGTCGTCTTCGGTATCGCACTGTATTTCACCGTTTATGGTTACACAGGTAATCCCGTCATCTTCTGCTTCGCGTGCCTCGATTTCGCGGACTTTTTCCTCATAACGGGCGCACTCTTCAGAACCCGCCCCATACTCGGATCGACACGCAGACAATGCGATTTTTTCATGTTCGTCCGGATCAACCTTGCAATCGGATGGCCTTGAAAGTCCACACGTGTTTGTTTTGCATGTTCGGCTCGTCTGTTGCGCGGTTTTGTAATACCCGGTGCATTGATCCGAGGTGTTTGTGCGACAATCTCTGAACCACCAGCGCCCCTCATCTGACTTGTATGCGTCACGCGCGCACTGATTGGTGCAAGCCTGTTCCTCGCTGGTGCAATATTGAGCCTGCGCGTCCAAGCACAATGATATCGCGCAAGACCCCAAAAGCGCTATGACGAACGAACGTCGAATTCGATTGGGTTGAGCGCGATTGACCTTAGCTATTCGCACTTCAGGAAATGCAACTTTCTGCATTGCGACCTCCGACAAGTATTGAGTTCACTGCGGCAAGATTGAATCGTTTTCTGGCAGATAGAGAGCGCTGCGAGTTCGGGAGCGTCGCACAAAGTGCTTGCCGAGTTCTGGCATGTATGCGTGAGACGAACACAGTTTGTCCAACACGCCGAGATCGCACGTTTAGCGCAATCCGGGACTATAACGTCTGGAACGGACGATGGGGTATCATCCAGATCCAGCAAGACCGCCTGACTCGAAAGCCTGGTTTCTTCCTGAGCTTGAGCGCCAAAAAATGAAACACTCGCAGCTAAAACGAGCAGTGCAGTTCTGAAGTTCAGCTTAGACTGATCACGCAATCCTAGTCCTCCAATTGACAACTAATTTGAAAGGCAAATAGGTCAGCATGCTGGCCGACGAAGGACTTTGTGGTTTCATCCCAACTCGCGCAGGATGTCCCTACACAAAGTGTTTCCAAGGTGCCCACTTGAGGTTTCGCTACGACTCGCAAAAAGGCAATTTCGTCTTCTAGATGAACGATAAATTGTAGGCCATTCGGGATGGGTGTTCTCTTAGCGTCGATTGCAATCGACACCGCACCGCTCACGCCGTTTTCAAGGCCACCGCATGGTTGCTTTACCGCCAACCGGTATTCGACATTTCGCAGTCGCAGATAAGAACCATTCTGATTAGCACCAGTTCCCCATTGTTCTCCTGTAGGACGTGAAGCAATATCGACCACCGCGGAGCCGGATTGAATGACCGGATCTTCCGCTGTTTCTCCTCCAGAAACGCACGACCTGACGCCCCAACCGAGGGCGAGTAAAAAGAAGATAGCTCCAAAAGTGAGTACGCCGCGATTCACGGGTTACACTTAAATTTTACCGAACCTTTTGCGGTTCCGCTTTTTCGCGTCCCCTGATCGGTTTTTTCCAAAAACGTAAACTCGCCGGACCAAGAGAACCATTCACCGTCCTGTTGGACGTCATCGCTCGCCATGTAACTGCCGTTTGATACAGCATAGGTGATCACGGCCTTCAGACCATCTTCTTCGGGAGGAGAGCCTGTCCAACGCAGAACGTCTTGCGAAACATCTTTACCTTTTTTCTTTTGTGCGCGGATTCCAGCGCCGTAAACTCCGTTCGTACATGATATGATCGTTGGCAGATTTACAGTTTGACCATCCAGTACAAATTCGAGATCTGCACTAACGGCGGTAAGATTTGCTTTTTGCGGCGTTTCAGTCGAACCGCCGCAACCGACGAGCACCACGCTAAACAACCAGAGCGACAGCGCGCATGAGCGCGAAAAATTGTGCGTTACGGACATATGACCTCCACCGACATTTGATCGCCGAGCGGTGTTGAGCCCGACCAACTGAATTCTCTCTTTTCATCAAAACCGGGGCGATCTTCGCCAAAGACTGCAAAACCAATTTCATGATCACCATCCTCAAACACGCCCTCTATCCACGTGTGGGGATCTTCATAGGTGTTGCCGGTCCAGCCACCCGCGCCTTTGATCAAAAACGGCGGGTCCGCTTCAAACGGCGAAGCGCGATACCATTTGGCCTCGACATAGGGCGTCCCATCATCAAGCGTGCCGCAATTGGCGTCTTCGTTCATGACAAACTGATATACCGCCCCACGATAATCGACCTTAATCAGCGGGTCTCGAGGAGGCTCCACCTTGGCACTGTCGCAGGCGGTTAGACCGCAAAGCAATAATAAAGTAATCGGCTGCTTCATGAGCAATCCGCGCGCACGATCAAGGTCACCGGTGTTTCGCCGACTACTGGAGTGTCGGTTAAGCCGTCGAAAGTGAATTTATCGCCTTCAAAACGCCCCGTCCGTTGACCGAGACCGTAGTCTTCAAAATAGCTGGTCTTGAAATGAATTGACTCGAAAAATCCGCCTTGTCCGTAAGCTGACGCGCGGCGAGCGTGAAGGGATGGACCTTTACGGCGATGCTGCTCGGGTGCTCCCTCGGCATAGAGTGAAAATGTCTCACCGTCGCGCTCACACTCAATGACTTTGAGCGAATAAGTCTTGCCGTCGACGATCACCGTCGCATTTGGTTTGTCGCCATGTTCGTCATTGAACGCTGCAATATCACGTTGCAAGTTTTGTCTTTCAATGTTCGCGTTCATCTCTGCCAGACGGTCATCCAAGGCTGACATTTCGGAGATCTGAGACTCGGTAAAACCAGCAGCTCGCCGCGCAGCGTCCTCCTCTGACAAGCCGTTTTCTTCCTCGGTTGTCTTATTGTTCGTAAATGCCTGTACGCCGTTCATAGCTTGTAAGAATTGATCAATCGCTTCTTCAGATTGCCCGGCCGCACGCATGGCCTCGACGGCTTGTTGGATCTCGTCATTCGTCGGTCCTTGGGCCTCCCCAGGTTGCGGGCAGATCACCATAGAGAATGCAGCGACCATGCTGATAAAGGCTATAAAACGAGTGAATTGCATCTTGTTGGTCGTGCTCCGTATCTTTGCCAGTTAGTTATCTGGCTCATATTGGTATTACGCGGTGCACCGCCGCGAACCGCCAAATTTCTCAAAATTATTTCCTTGCGGGCTTGAAAAGCTTGCGGTTCATTTACTCGACGACAGATGCAGAGAGGGCACTTGGCCAAGGTCGCAGACATTACCGAACTGGTGCGCGCGCATGCCGCTGGAAACACCAATGCATATGATCAGGCAATAGAGCTTCTCTATGCTGAACTTCGCCGCATTGCGCACCGACATCGTGCCCGAATGGGCGGAAATCCAACTTTGCAAACGACCGCAGTCGTCAATGAAGCCTACATGAAATTGAAGAGAGCGTTTGGCAATGCAGAAAACAGCGCCCACCTTCTCAACATTGCCTCTCGAGCGATGCGGCAGATCATTGTGGACTATGCACGTGCGCGAAAGGCGGACAAACGCGGCGGCAGCGCCGTACATGTTGAGCTAAAAGAACACGATCAAACTGTTGAGAATGAAGCTGAGCAGGTCCTGCTCATTGACGATGCCATAAATTCGCTAGCGGCTCACAACCCGCGACTGGCGGAGGTGTTTGCACTAAAATTTTTCGTTGGGTTAAGCGACGATGAACTCGTCGCGGCCACAGGCGCTACGAAGCGGACAGCACAGCGCGATTGGATGAAAGCACGAGCATATATTGGAGAGTACTTGTCAGATGTCTGACATGGCGGGCGAAGCGTCGCTGTTACGTACTTACAAGTAAGAAACGGCTAGAATAGGAAAGGACGATCGTGGCGAATAACGAATTCAACTATGATGAAACGCTCGATCATTTGCTTTCCATAAGCGCTGAGGAGCGATCGAGCGCGCTATCCGCCATCGCTGAGAATGCCCCTGAAGCAGCTGAACGCTTACGGCGACTCCTTGCGTTCGCTTTGGGCGAACTCGGAATTTTCGACACAATAGGCGAGGTCGCACCTTTTCTTTTTGGTGAACTGTTTCTCGATGAGGCCGCCCATCGAATTGGAACCGTAATTGGGTCTTACCAGATCACCTCGCTCATCAACCGAGGGGGAATGGGCGTTGTTTTCTCTGCTGAACGCTGCGACGGCGCATATGAACAAACCGTCGCCATTAAATTTCTGCCACGCCTGCATCACTCGTCGGAACTGCGCACTTTGTTTTTGAGTGAACGGGCCAATCTAGCTCGATTGGAGCATCCAAATATCGCGCGGATAATCGATGCAGGCCTTACCAAAAGTGATGTGCCCTACTTTGTGATGGAGCACGTCGCGGGGGTGCCTATTGATGCGTATTCAGTAGACTGCACCGAGCGAGAGCGTCTCAGTCTCTTTCTACAAGTTTGCGATGCCGTTTCATATTGTCATCGTTCATTCGTCGTGCATGGCGATCTAAAACCAGATAACATCTTGGTCGCTAATGGTCGCGTTCGTTTGCTTGATTTTGGCGCCGGAAGGTGGACCTCAAATGAACCCGCAGATGCCGCTGTTCAGGCTATTGCGTTCTCTCGGAAATATGCAGCCCCCGAACTGGAACGTGGAGAGCCCCATTCCGTCGCAAGTGACATCTATGCCTTGGGAGCATTACTTAAGAAGCTCTTCGGGAGCGATGAGAACAGGCTGCCGCGAGATCTAGAACTGATTGCAGCCGAATGCATGATGGCAAATCCCTCGGATCGTTTTTCCTCGGTCGATATGCTGAAGCAAGAAATTTCGGCATTCATAGAGGGGCTCCCCATCCGAGCGCGGGCGAAAGAACGCAAATATGTCATTGGGAAGTTTCTTAGCCGTAATCGGATCTCTGTGTTTGCGGCGATCGCCGTCATTGGCAGTCTATGCGCTGGCCTCGCAGTAAGCTGGTGGCAATACTCGCTCGCGACGATCGAGGCGCGCCGCGCAAACGAAACAGCAGAGTTTGTACGGGGTTTATTCGACCGGGTGGACCCTGAGGCGGCTGGCAACGTGGCGATCAAGCTTGAAGATGTGATGGATGAGGCGTCTTTTAAAATAGAGAACGAACTTCAGTCTTCGCCTGAGGTTCGCCATGACCTCATGCAATTGATTTCCGCGGGATACCGGGGGTTGGGTGATGAAGCGCGAGCGCTCAGTTTTGCTCAAACCGTCCTCTCCTATCATGATCGCACCAAACCCATGCCACACGAAAAACGCGCATCTGCACGCGTTGATGTTTCGATACTACAAGCGACGATGGGGGATTATGAGCAGGCGCGAGAGACGATGCGCAGCGCATTGCTAGAATATGAAGCGCTCGACCTACAAGATACGCTTGAATATGCAGATGCCCTTGGACGCGCCGCGATGATGTTTACAGGCGGAACAGGAGACTCTTATGACGCCCAGCGTACATTGGAATATCTCATTCGAAAGGGGCAAATCTTAGCCGCAAAGGCGCCAGAGGATGCGTACACAAACTATATTCATCTCTCCAACTTAGCGAGCGCGCACGACAATATCGGAGATTATGAGCGCGGCGCGGATTTGAAGGAAAGTGCCATTTTACTTGCGGAGCAAAACGGATACGCGTTGCACATGACCGCAATCACATTGTATTGTAATTTGGGGTACTCATATGATGGCCTCGGTCGGTTTGAGGATTCGATCAACGCATATAAAACCTGCATTGCACGCAGGATCGAACGCGTTGGTCCAAATCATGAAGAACTCATTGTTGCGCGGCAAAACTTAGCATCGGTATACATGTCGCTCGGTCGCTTCGAAGACGCCAGGGAGCTATTGCTGCAAAGCTCCGCTCAAGCCGCTAGAGATTTACCCGATCAGTCATTTCGCAGGTTAGCGTTGGAAGCGAATCTGGCGCGGGTTGAGATCTATTTAGGTAACGCCGATGAAGCGCTGTCTATTTTGCCGAGCACACTCACGAGAATGGAAAATACGGCAGGGAGAGAGTCAGCTGCAGCCGGGCGTGTCAAGTCGCTACTGGGAAAAGCTTATTTAGACGCAGGCGACGAAACGACAGCGCTTTTGATGCTTCGCCAAGCGTACGGTATGATTGAACAAAGTTCGCGGTGGCAGATAGAAGGTAATGTTTGGGCATCAGACGTCGCACTATGGAGAGCCGAAGCGGAATTAAGCACGGGTGAAGCGGCTATCGCGAAATCACTCGCAGAGATTGGCATCGCGATTCGCCGAAAAGAACCAAATGTGCAGGATTGGCGATTAAGCGAAGCCGCTGCAATTTTGGACAAAGCCTCAAGCGCGGTGGAGTGAAAAGAAGACCTTAAGAACCAATCGGCGGATTGGATTTGTTGAGAAGTCGGTGTGGTGCGATCACTCGCGACTCAACCAGAGTCCGATTTAGGGCGGTTTGCGACATTGCCTCAGAGGCCGTTTCGGAGCGAGTTTAAGCCTCTGGAGTCAGCCGCTGGAAACAAAATACCCAATTTGAACGCTTAGGCGCCAGCCTATCACGCCGCTTCCCGCTCAGCTCGAATTTGATCCAATATCGCGAGAATTTGTCCTCTGGTGCGAGAGGTCACGACATAAATATTATCTTGAATCTCGTAACAGACCTGTAGCTGCGTCAGCATCACCGGATTCGTCAAAAGCATGTTCCGATCAACGTCTTCGGGTGGATTGGATTGGCCAAATTCGGTTGTAGGGATGTTGGTCACCCTCACCACGATCGCTTCCGTGAGTGTTTGCTTCGCCTCCATCAAAGGCACTGTGAACGTCTCGCCAAACTGGGTTTGAGCAAAATCATTGTATGATGTGCCCCTAGGAATGTAGACACCCTACGTCTTCATGATTGCTGCCATTTC
>ERZ1740060.1165-NODE-1165-length-10118-cov-5.552619_pt1 | contig 10118 bp, 9 predicted proteins | sample MGYA00581743_ERZ1740060 | MGnify/ENA primary metagenome ERZ1740060 (study PRJEB43018, sample SAMN04849235) | marine metagenome | isolation source: floating plastic debris | place: Pacific Ocean | collected 2008-08-27 | study: EMG produced TPA metagenomics...
TCGGTCAGAACACGCCAATCTGGCTCTTGGACATGTTGGGCATTCCCTATGCGCTTAAGCAGTGGGCGGCCGTCCTGGTTGGCGGGTTCTTTGGTGTGATTGCGTTAATAGGCGCAACGCTGCTCCTGCATCGTCGCCTGACTGATCCGAGGATTCGGGCGACGTCCAGCATTGCCGATATCGGGATCATGGTCCTGATATGGCTGCAGCTTGTCATCGGGCTGGGCACGATTTTCCTGACCCTCCAGCACATGGATGGTGCTGAGATGATCCTGTTCATGACGTGGTCGCAGAGCATTGTGACTTGGAACATCAATGCCTGGCTGCACGTGGTTGATGTCCACTGGCTTTACAAAGCCCACATCTCCCTGGGGCTCGTCATTGTCGCGCTGTTCCCGTTCACACGGCTTGTGCACATGATTTCCGGGTTCGTGGCGCCGTTCCGTTACCTATTGTGGCGCCCCGGCTATCAGATCGTTCGCTCCCGCCGGACGTCCGCTCTTCCGGAGAGGAATGGCGTTCTTTTGGGATCGGCCGCCACCGCGTCAGCTCGCGATCTCAATCGTTCCTCCGGTGCCGTCGGCACGCCGGCCGAGTGAAGGGTGAAAGAGCATGACCCAGAACGAACAGGTCAGCGTGAATGGCCAAACCATTGCTCACAAGGCCATCGCCGCGGAAACGCAAAACCATGTCGCACCGCGCAACGCCGCAAGCTCGGTCTGGTCAATGGCGACCAACGCGCTCGTCGTGCGGTCCTTGCTGCTGCAAGAGGCGACGCGACGTGGGTTGAAAGCCGACCCGGTCGAAGTTGCACCCGGCCGGTTTGAAACCGATGAGGAAGCGCGCATCCGCGCGCTCCTCGATGCTGCTGTCATCATCGATCCTGTCGATGAGCGTGACGTTCAACACGAGTGGGAAAAGGATCCTGAGAAATACCGCACACCGCCCTTGTGGGAGGTTTCACACATTCTGTGCGCCTGCGATCAGGCGAACCAGGACGCTCGTTTGGCGGCCTATCGGCGATGCAAGTCGCTTCTAAGTGACCTTCAGACCGAGCCAGGGCGTTTTAAGAAGCTGGCCGAACAGCACTCAGACTGCGGTTCAAAGAGCCAGGGCGGTTTGCTGGGTCAAATGCGGCCGGGCGACACGTTGCCGGAGTTCGAAGCAAGCCTGCGAACGCTCGGCGAAGGGGATATCGCACCCAAGCCCGTGCGGTCGCGCCATGGCTATCACATTGTTAGACTGGATGCCTTGGCATTGGGCAGGGTGCTGCCTTTGGAGGTTGTCCGCCCGAAGATCCGCATGGCCTTGGAAAAGGCGAAATGGACACAAGCGGCATCAGCCTTTGTCAATGATCTCGCGACGAAGGCCGACATTCGAGGTTTGCCAAAGAACCGACCTCTATCCCCCATTCTTGGCACGTCGAGGAGCGCATCATGACCACGATGCCGCTGCTTGATCGACGCGGCGACTGGATGAAGCCCGCCGACAAGCTTCTCATCGCCGACCCGTTGGCCTTTCTGGTCGAAGACCATCTAAGGCATCGCCAGATTTGCAGCTTCCTGATCGTCAATGCGCGCAGGCCGCAGCCGAACTTCGAAACAGTTGCGTTGGCGCTTGCCTTTTTGCGGCATGAGTTTCTGCTTCATGATGCAGATGAACGGGCAAGTCTTTATCCGCTCATGCATGCCAGATGCGAGCCCGACGATGAGATTGAACTTCTGATCCAACGGCTCATGGCTGACCATGACACCGCCCGTGAGATGGCCAAGACGGTCTGCGAGATCCTGGAAGGTACCTTGGAAGGACAGGAAGGCTTGGACAACGGGGAGTCCGCCCAACTGCTGGCCTTTGCCGACAAGGTGAAGCGCTACATCACCCTGGAAAATGCGATCATTCTGCCGCTCGCCCGGACCCGACTGACAACTGAAGACTTGGCGACCATTTCAAAGGCAATGCTGCTACGCCGAGGCGTGGTGATGTCATCTACTGAGCGGGTCCAGCCAAGGTCGAATGCGCTTGTGGAGGCCGATATCGAGCCCAATCGGCAACGCTCCTATGAAGGAAAAATGCGTTGAACAGGAAAACAGCTTTTCGCCAGGTTTCCACCCTCGTCTTCACTGTCGAAGACGTAAATGGGGGCGATCTGCCAGGGGTCCTGGCGGTTGGTCGCTGCAGGGCAGGTGTTGGGTCATGATAGGCTTTACCATGACGCCAGGCCGAGGTGACACGGACTTGCTCCTGGCCACATTGGCCGACGATCTGCAACGCCGAGGGCTATGCGTGTGTGGATGCGTGCAGATCAATGCAGAGCGCCTTGACGGCCTTCCCTGCGACATGCTCGTACGCGCCCTCCCAACCGGGAACGTCTACAAAATCTCTCAAGATCTCGGTGCGGGATCGCGCGGCTGCCGGCTGGATGCGAACGCACTGGAGTCCGCGGTCGGCGATGTCACAGCGGCCTTTGAACGTGGTGCGGACATGCTCATTCTCAATAAGTTCGGCAAGCACGAGGCGGAAGGCCGCGGCTTTCGCGACTTGATCGGTGAGGCCGTGTATCGAGGCGTACCCGTCCTGGTCGGGATCAACGATCTGAACCGCCCCGCATTCCTAGAGTTTGCGGGGGATCTCGCGGCACCAGTCCAACCGACCATTGAGGAGCTAAGAGGCTGGATGTTAGCGCGTACTACGACATGCGCTGGCGTTGAGGACATCGTCTAGCCGTTACGGAGGGCTTGCGGCGCCAACTGGTACTTTCGCTCTTCACCCTCGACCCGTGAGAAGACCAATCAAACAAATCCTGGGAGGTAGGTGCCGGCCAGGGCAGAAGCCCGCTCAATCTGGCTGTTTGATAGCTACCCAGGCAAAGACCGGGCGGCAAGAACGGTGGCGCGATGAACAAACGCCATTACAAACGTTGTCTCATTGCCGATGTTTGGCTTCGAGTCGACGATGAGCTTAGAAAGTCTGTCTAAGAAGCTGACTATGAGCGAGCGGGAACAGTGATCGACCGTTTCCGGTCCAAATCGCCTTTCTTCGTGTGCAATCGTCAACCAGCTAATTCATCATGGCTAAAAACAAACATTGGAATAGAGAAGCAAGAGCGTTTCGGTGCTTAGTTCGCTAGGAGGGTAATCCCAAGATCTCGCGCGCCTGTTGCCAGGATGCGACGGGGCGTTGATGGGCCTCGCAGATCTCTACTGTCCGTTTGACCAGCGCCGCATTGGATGGGGCGAGGGTGTTTCGATCTAGACGCACATTGTCCTCAAGCCCGGTTCGGGCATGCCCGCCTTCGGCTATGGACCATTTGTTGATCTCGATCTGATTGGGGCCGATGCCGGCGGCGCACCATTGCCCATCCGGCACCAGCCGTTTGACGGTCTCGACATAAAAATCAAAGACCCGGCGATCGGCTGGCATGGCCTGCTTCACCCCCATGACGAACTGGATGTAGGGGGTGTCGACGATCTTGCCCTCGCCCCACAGCCGGGCCGCTTCGAAGATATGCGACAGGTCGAAGGCTTCGATCTCCGGCTTGACCCCGTAGGCCTTCATCTCGCTTGCCAGCCACTCGATTAGGTCCGGGCTGTTTTGATAGACCTTGTTGTTGGGGAAGTTGTTGGAGCCAACCGACAGCGATGCCATGTCCGGCTTTAGAGGCAGCATGCCGCCGCGCTCCTTGCCGGCACCAGACCGCCCACCGGTAGAGAACTGGATGATCATGCCGGGGCAATGCTTCTCCAGCCCTCCCTTCAGGCGCGCGAACTTTTCTGGATCGGATGACGGTGTCTGATCCTCATTGCGCACATGGGCATGGACGATGGAGGCGCCAGCCTCAAAGGCTTCCTGGGTCGACTCCACCTGCTCGGCCACGGTGATTGGCACCGCAGGGTTGTTGGCCTTGGTCGGCAAAGACCCAGTGATCGCTGCGCAAATAATGCAGGGCTTCCGGGTCGTCATGCCACTGCATCGGTCATCACGAAATCAAAGCTCGACTTCCAGACGGTGTCGCCTTCCTTGCCCTGTTCAACGGCGGCGATCAGGGATGCCTTCACCCCAAAAACAGCATCCGATGTCAGCCACTCATCGTCATCGACAAAGGTGTGCGTGATGATCTTCTCATAACCCGGTGCAGTCACCATAAAATGCATATGGGCTGGACGGTTGGGATGGCGGCCGAGTGCCGTCAGCATTTCGCCGACTGGCCCATCATGCGGGATGGGATAGGAGACCGGACGAATGCCGCGGAAGCTGTAATGGCCATCTGGTCCGGTCGTGAAAATGCCGCGATTGTTAAAACGCGGTTGAATATCCGGCTGCTGAACATCGTAGTAGCCGTTGGCGTTGTCCGACCACACATCGATGGTCGCGCCTTCGATGGGATTGCCGTTCTGATCGATGACCCGGCCACTGAAGAAGCAACTTTCCCCAACGCCATCGAGCGAAATGTTCTGCCCCATCGCATAGCGCGGTGCATCGGCCACGTGAAACGGGCCGAGCACGGTGTTTTCCGTCGCCCCTGATGGGCGGCGATGGTTGATGGCATCGACCAACATGGAAAAGCCGAGCGTATCGGACAGAAGGATGAATTCCTGTCGATTCTCATCGCACATATGGCCGGTGCGGGTCAGGAAATCGATGGCATAATCCCACTCGGTCTGCTTCAGATCGATGTCCTTGGCAAAGGCATGCAGATGCTTGACCAGCGAAGCCATCACCTCCGCAAGACGCGGATTGATGTCCTCGCCCATGCGCGCATTGACGGCGCCTTCAGATCCATCCTCTGTGAAGTAGTTGATTGAGTCCCGATCTATCATTCTACGACGTCCTTAGTTTGCGCGATGCAAGATCGCGCTCATCACCCGCATCAGTTCGCCCTTCGGATCACCGGCGAGGTCATCGCAGCGCCAGGCGACATGCTGATCGGGACGCACAAGCACGCATCCTGACTCGTTGACCTCGCGTGCCCGCGACCAATCGCCGTGATGGTCGATCAGTTCACGGCGCGGCCCGATCACGGGGGTGACGAGCTCAACACCCAGGGCCTCACCAACGGCCGCGGCAGCAGCGGCCCAAGGTTCACCATTGATGCCGGTCAGGACGGTGAATCGACCTTGACCCACAAGGTCGAGCAAGGAGTGTTTGGCGCCAGAGTGATCGTAGACCCAGGCGTGCGGGATGCGAGCGCCTGGCCATGTCGTGGGTTGATAGTGCAGCTCGGCGTCGAGCTCGAAAGCCGGCTCCATCTGACCGTCAGTCACCACCGCCGAAGACTTGTAGCGTTGGTTCATTTCCACACCATGGGCGTCGAATTCATACTTCTTGAATGCGATGGCATCCCGGATCGCGGATCGCTGCTTTTCTGCATCGGCATTGTCGTCACAGCGCTTGTCCATATTGGCCTGCATGACCTCCGGGTCGGTGGACTCTGTCAGGCCCAGTGACTCAAAAATCGGCCCAAACTCCCCAATCGACTGGTTGGCGCGTGTCACAATCTGTTTGGCAACCGGCGCCCGCTCTGTGGAGTAGCTGTCGAGCAGGCTTTCCCCGGCCTGGTCCTTCAAGACGGCGGCAAGTTTCCAGGCGAGGTTGAACGAATCCTGGATGGATGTGTTCGAGCCCAGACCATTGGATGGCGGGTGCCGGTGAGCTGCATCACCTATGATGAACACACGGCCGGACTGCATGTTGGTCGCGTACATGTTGTTGACCGTCCAGGTCGAAACCGAGGTGATTTCCGGCTCGACATTTTGATCACCCACCAGGTCGCGGACGACCTTGGTGGCGAACTCATCGGTGACTTCCGGCGCAGGCTCGTTGATGTCGTAACCCCAGACGATCAGCCACTCATTCCACGGCCGTACCATGCGCACGAGCCCCATACCGCTGCCGCCGACGTCGGCGCCCGGTTGGACGACCCAGTAGAGGACAGAAGGGCGATGGGCGACATATTTGGAAAGGTCTGCCTTGAAGATGATGTTCATGGACCCGCCGACGCCCATCTCGCCTTCAAAGGGCAGGTTCTCTAGTTCGGCGACCTTCGAGTTCCCACCATCGGCCCCCACCATGTATTTGGAGCGAATGGTAAACTCCTTGCCGGATAGGCGGTCTAGGCACGTTGTGGTGACGCCGTCAGCATCCTGTTCGTGATGCAGATATTCGGTGGAAAGGCGCGCCTGTGTCCCACGTGAGCACGCCGTCTTGAACAAGAGCGGCTCCATGAAGGTCTGCGGTAGATCGTTCATCATGGTCGGCGAAGCGAGCAGGTGTTCGGCCTTCGACATGGGGTGGTTGCCCCAGCTCTTCATACGGCCGATCTCTTCGCCCGCCAGGCTTTCGCAAAACACGTTCTCGCCCATCAGTTCCTGGTGCGCGGCGAACAGGTAGGCCTCGTCTTCGACCTCTTTGCCCAGGTCCCGCAGGACTTCCATTGTGCGCTGATTGGTGATGTGCGCGCGCGGCGTGTTGGCCAGCCAGCGATAGCGGTTCACCGCCATGTTGTTGATGCCATAGGTGGACAGCAGGGCCGCCATAGAAGAACCGGCTGGTCCGGTCCCGATGATCAAAACGTCTGTCGTGATGTCAGCCATGGGAATTCCTCAGGTTTCTTCTTGGTTGGGTTTGGAGTTTGAAAGCGCCCCGCCGGTCAGACGACGGCGGACTGGAAACAGCTCGATACCGGTGCGTGCTGAAATCAGGCCCCACAGGCCTTTGGGCGCGAACAGCATGATGATGATGCCGATGACACCGAGCAGCATCAGGTACCAGGTGCCATAGTCGGCCAGCAGCGTTTGCAGGACGAAGAAGACGATCACCCCGATGATCGGCCCTTCGATTGTGCCAATGCCGCCAATCACGACGATAAACAGAACGAACGCGGTCCAATCGGTCACCGAGAAGGCGGCATCCGGCGAAATGCGAGCCTTCTGCAGGTAAATCAGTGCGCCTGTGAGGCCGGTACCGAACGCCGCGACCAGAAAGACCGTCCACTTCATGCGCACGGCATCAACGCCCACTGATTTGGCCGCTTCAATGTTGTCGCGCACAGCAGCCAGCGCGAGACCTCGCTTGGTGCGCAGGAGCCAATAGATGCCGCCGATGGTTGCCACCGCCAGGATAACGGCAAGCCAATAGGCCAGGATGTCCCGCGCAGCAGCATTGCGGACGCCAAAGACCGTTTCGATGGTTTCCGTCATCCAGAGATCGCGGGTCGCATCGCGTGGGAGCGAGGTGCCTGTGCCGCCGCCGACAGCTTTCCACTGGGACGTCAGGAGCCGAACGACCTCGGCGATGACCCAAGTGCCAATGGCGAAGTAGGCGCCTTGCAGGCGAAAGGCGAAGAAGGCTGTCGGTATGGCCAGCAGGACAGCGACCACGCCGCCCAGAAGGATCGCTGGAACAGGGTCTAGGCCTGCCAGGATTACCACGCCAAACATGGCGTAGGCCCCGATGCCGACAAAGGCTTGCTGGCCGATGGAAACCAGCCCGCCATAGCCAGCAAGAAGGTTCCAGAACTGGGCGAGCACCAGCATGGTCAGGATGAAGAACATATCCTGTATCAGGCTGCGCGATGCGAAAGCCGGAAGCGCGACAAGAAAGAGGATCAAGATCAGCGCTGCAATGCCGACAATGCGGGATACCGGCGTTCCGGTGTGAACAGCGTATGGAATGGTGTGATCGGTCATCATCGACCCCTAGTCGACAGCCCGCGGGAACAGCCCGCGCGGATGGATGAGAAGGACAACCAGGAAGGCGATGTGCCCGGCGAGGATCTGCCACTCGGGATTGATCGCGGCGCCAACGGTCTGGGCGACACCGATGATGATGCCGCCGAGCAGCGTGCCCCAAAGCGAACCCAAGCCGCCGATGATCACTGCCTCAAAGGCATAGATCAGGCGTGCCGGCCCGATATTCGGGTCGAAATTGGCCCGCATGCCGAGATAGAGCGCAGCAATCGTCACGATGATCAGAGCGATGCCGGTCGCCATGGCAAAAATGTTGGCTGGCTTGATGCCCATCAGGCTGGCAGTGGTCGCGTCATCGGATGTGGCGCGGAAGGCGCGGCCCAGCTCGGTGCGATAAAAGATCTGGTTGAGGGCCACGATGACCAGAACCGCTGAGCCGAAGGTGAGCAGCGGCAGGACACCGAGATTTATGCCGCCGACCTCAACCGAAGCGGTGGAGAGGGCGCCCGTGGGAAGCCGTTGGCTGTCTGCGGAAAACCCTTCAAGCAGTGCATTTTGCAGAACGACCGACAGGCCGAACGTCACCAGGAGCGGCGGCAGGATGTCGTCGCCCAAGACGCGGTTGAGCATGAACTTCTGCAAGCCAAAGCCCAGCGCGAACATGAAGGGGATCGCAATAGCCGCCGCGATAAACGGCGAAAGTCCCGTCATCGTGACCAAAAGCAGGATCAAATAGGCGCCCATCACAATGAGGTCGCCATGAGCCAAGTTGACGAGCCGCATGATGCCAAACACGAGAGAAAGGCCAGCTGCGAACAGAGCGTAGAGCCCGCCCAGCAAGACGCCTTGAATGATGGTATCGATCCAGATCATGCCGCTGCTCCGAAATAGGCATCATGGATGGCTTCGCGCGACAGACTGTCGGGTTTGCCGGACAGCGTGATCCGACCTTCCATCATGCAGTAGACCCGGTCGGCGACCTTCATGGCCTGGCCGATATCCTGTTCGACCACGATGATGGATGCGCCGGCTTCTTTGATCTTTGGGACGGCCTGGTAGATGTCGCGAATGACGACAGGCGCGAGGCCAAGAGAAAGCTCGTCGCACAACAGGATGCGCGGATTGCTCATCAGCGCGCGGCCAATGGCCACCATCTGTTGCTGGCCGCCCGAAAGCGCTGTGCCGGGGTTGTTGCGCCGCTCCTTCAGGATCGGGAACAGATCGTAGATGGTCGCAAGGTTCCAATGGCCGTCGGTCTTGCGGCCATAACTGCCGATCAGAAGGTTCTCTTCGACCGAGAGCGACGGGAAGAGCTTCCGGCCCTCCGGCACCATCGCCACGCCCTGGGCCATGATCGCATCGGCAGTTGCATCGCCAATAGGTGCGCCATCCAGCGTGACGCTTTCCTGGCCATTGATGAGGACGCCTGCAATCGACCGCATCAACGTCGTCTTTCCAGCGCCGTTGGCCCCGATGATCGCGACCGTTTCTCCATCTTCAAGCATCATGTCGACACCGAACAGGGCCTGGAAATCACCGTAGTGGGCGGTCAGGTTCTGGGTTGCGAGTAAAGCCATCAGACGTCGATCCCCAGCTAGATTTCTTTGACCTCTTTGGACTCCATGATGGTGTCCGGATCGCCGATGCCGATCACCTTGCCGAAGTCCAGGACAAGCAGCCGATCCACCACCGATGTGAGGGCATGCAGCACATGCTCGATCCAGATGATCGTCACACCTTCGGCATGGATGGATTTGATGGTTTGCACCAAGGCGTGGCACTCGCCCTCGGTGAGGCCGCCTGCAATCTCATCGAGCAGGAGTAGGTTGGGATGGGTTGCCATGGCGCGCGCCAGCTCCAGGCGCTTGCGCTCCAGAAGCGACAGGGAGCCCGATGTCTGGTTGGCGCGATGGATGAGTTCGGTGCGCTCCAAAATCACAGCGCACTGGCGCATGACCTCAGCTTCTGAGCGTCGCCGCCCATGTGTGGCAGCAACCAGAAGGTTTTCGTAGACAGTAAGGTGCGTGAACGGTTGCGGGATTTGGAACGAACGCCCAACGCCTGAGATGCAGCGCTGCATGGCCGGAACACGGGTAACATCCTGATCGGCAAAGTGGATGCTGCCTTTGTCGGCTGGAAGGTTGCCGGTGATGAGGTTGAACAGCGTGGACTTGCCCGCGCCATTCGGGCCGATGATGCCAAGCGCCTGCCCCTCAGGCACGTCGAAGGAAACGTCGTCCGTCACCTTCAAAGCACCAAAGCTTTTTGACACGTTCTTTAGGGCAAGCATGGTCATGACCGGTTCCCAAACGGTGCGGGTTGAAAGGCTTGGCGGGGCGAGGGGGAAGATGAACACCCGAAGCCAATTGGAAAAGTAAAAAAAAAAAAACAAAACCCACGGAGGGAAAAAAGCGAATAGCAGATTAAAAACAA
>ERZ1740060.1166-NODE-1166-length-10108-cov-22.848702_pt1 | contig 10108 bp, 8 predicted proteins | sample MGYA00581743_ERZ1740060 | MGnify/ENA primary metagenome ERZ1740060 (study PRJEB43018, sample SAMN04849235) | marine metagenome | isolation source: floating plastic debris | place: Pacific Ocean | collected 2008-08-27 | study: EMG produced TPA metagenomics...
CATAACGGCTCGGTATAGTAGTTGCTACAACAGCATACTCATTTCCGTAGAGCCGCAATTCTCAATTCTCTAAGCTAAAGAATTTGCTGGCTGGGTCTTTTAGCTCGTCGGTTTTACCCAATGAACAATGGAGTATTCCAGTTGAGCAACGGTAATGCCCTGCTGTTGTTCAAGATGCTGCTGCGAAAGCTTCACAACTTTGGAGATGAGTCCTAGGTAAATACAGGCCAGAGAACGATGTTCGTTCATGCAGTTGCTGAGACTTGAGCTAGAAGACAATGTTTTTGACGCAGCCACCGTTTCGTTGTTCCATAATTTCAAAGCAGAATCAGGAAAAATACTCTGAGGGGAAAATTTAGTGTCGATTCATCAAAATCGACGCTAGAAACTGTGCTCAGATATACGATACTCGGCTTCTTTGATCTCATGCGGCAAGGCTCAGCCCTTGATGCTGCTCACAAGATGCCTGCTCAAAAAAATACCCACTCATTGCTGGCGGCGCAGAGTCAGTACCGTCTGATTCAGCAACGGAGTTGCCGTCTCCATCGCGGCAAGTTGCCACACAAATCGCGGCTAGCTTTCAAGATATGGCAGAATTCGGAATTCGGAATACCCTGCGGGAAGAGCAAGCCCTACGGAATTCAAACGCCTGCCGAATGGTGATTTCAGCTATCTGGGGTGACCTCATCAACTGCGGCTCGCTTTCAAGATATGCCCTTGCCAGTTGCGGTCATCGGTCAAAACTGATCGACGCGATTCACGCTCGATCGCCCCTCTTCTTCCTAAACGCGGTAAGCCGTGACCTAGGGTTCAACATATTCAACCGATCGCTGCACGACTGCAGGCATCGGCTGCGGCTTAGCCCGTAATGGTGAGATCGCGGGCTGGCCAGGCGGGAGCTGAGGTTTAGGATGCAAAGCCCGGAGCCCTTCAATCAAAGCTACGCGCACCAGCGGTTCTGCTTCGTGAATTAGCATGAGCCGCAAGCAGTCCACCAGATGAGATCGCACCGTCACCTCAGTGCCGGGCAAATAGGTGGTTGAAGCTGCCGACTCGCTGAGACATTCCTGGAGCAGCGATCGCACAGCCAGCAGGCGCTTCAGGGGATCAGCCGCCGACAAATCTTGCCATCGACTCTCAGGGGAGACCACCGGGGCAGCGGCCACCGGCGGCACAGCAGCCACGGAGTCAATCGAGCGGACGCTCATCTCTCGGAGGAAAAACAGCAGGTTGCCCGCGCCGAGCCCCAGCAGAGTAATGGCGGCCCAACTGCCGCCGAGTTGTGACCAAGCCGCCGCGAAGCCATAGGTGGTAGCAAAGGCTAAACTGCTGGCCAACAGCGGCGTCTGCGCTAACCGGGCCAGGCGGTGATGCAACTGTTGATAAACCGGCGCGAGCTTTTGCCAGGGGAGCCGCTGACCCGACAGCAGAAAGTGATAGGTGAGGGTGCTGGTGGCGATCGCGAGCAACAGTTTGCCATCGACGAGAGCCGCCAGCCAAGCGATCAAGAACCAGCGGCCATAGCGATTGATAACGACGGCATTTTGCTGATAGAGCGCGATCGCCGCTGGGCTGGCCGACGTTTTCAACGACTTCGCCCCCGAGAGAATCTTGTTTGCTGATGATGCCTGTGCCACGGTTTCCCCAACCCATCGAGTTCTGACATGCTCACACAGCGCTCTGCGAACTGCAACTGATGCCGCCTGTCGCCTTAAAGTGCTCCGAGAGTATTAAAGCAATCGTCGGCCTGACCCTAGGCAATTTCGAGGGCCATCAATACAAAACGCAAGACAAAGATGGCAGCAATCATCCATACGACCCAGCTGATTTCCTGCGCTTTGCCTTGAAAGGCTTTGATCAGCGGATAGGCGATGAAGCCGACCGCGAGCCCTTCAGCAATGGAATAGGTTAGCGGCATCAACAAAATGGTTAAGAAGGACGGAATCGACTCCGCTGGATCAGACCAGCGAATACCCGCCACGCTGCCCATCATTAAAACGCCGACAATCACCAGAGCTGAGGCCGTGGCATAGCCAGGAATCGCTGACAGTAAAGGAATAAAAAAGATCGACAGCAAAAAGCAGCCAGCCGTCACCACGGCAGTGAAGCCCGATCGCCCGCCCTCGGTGATACCAGAGGCCGATTCGATATAGCTGGTGACGGTCGAGGTGCCTAACAACGCACCGGCAGTCGTGCCCACCGCATCGGCCATCAGGGCTTGATTAGCTCGGGGCAGAGTACCATCTTCGGCAATGTAGCCCGCTTGAACGCCGATGCCCGACAGGGTGCCAATGGTGTCAAACAGATCGACAAAAAGGAAGACAAACATGATGACCAGAAAGTTAGCCAAACCAGCGGTCGCAATTTGCCCCATGCCGACAAAAGCCTGTCCGATCAAGTCAGCAGGCCAGAGGGGCAAGCCCACAATGCCGCTGGGCCAAGGCGAAATGCCGAGCAGCCAACCCAACAGGGCGCTGGCCAAAATGCCCCACAGCAAGGCTCCTTTGATTCTTCTGGCCACAAAGGCCGCCGTGATGAGAATGCCGACGATCGCCATCAGCGTTTCGGGTCGTCCGAGGTTGCCTAGGGTCGTCGTGGTGGCTTCTGACGCGACGATAATGCCCGCGCCGCCAAAGTCAGGATTGCCCGACAGGGCAATGTAAGCGATGAACAGCCCAATCCCAGCAGCGGTGGCTCGCTTTAAACAGTCGGGCACGGCGGCAATGATGGCAGCCCGCAAGTTCGTCAGCGTCAGAATGATAAAGAGCAGCCCTTCGATAAAAACTGCGGCGAGGGCGACCCGCCAATCGATGCCCAAGCCCAACACGACCGAAAACGCGAAGAACGCATTGAGTCCCATGCCGGGGGCAAGGGCAATGGGATATTTGGCCACAATGCCCATAATCAAGGTGGCGATCGCCGCTGAGATCCCCGTCGCGACCACCAGCTCGCCGAACAGATCACCGCTCTCTTGTAAAAAAATTGCGTTCGAAAGAATGTCAGGATTCACCACCAAGATGTAGGCCATGGTGATGAAGGTGGTAGTGCCAGCAATAACTTCAGTTTTTAAGTCAGTTTTCAGGCCCGTGAAGTCAAAAAATCGGGCGATCGCAGTTGGCGCTGGAATTGAATCAGGCGACGAATTATTCATGGCGGAGCACTCGATGTCTCAATCAGATAGGTGTTTGATAATTAACCGCCAAAATCTTATTACAGTCGGGGGCACTAGAACTGTTTGAGCCCAACACCGGCAACGTAATTGCCGCCGTATCATCCAACTTACGATCGCGGCTCCGAGCTGATCGCACTGATGAGGTGGTGCAGATGCGGCCTTATCAGTGGGTACCGGCGGCTTGATTGGGTACTTTATGGCTGACGAATGCACCGCTAGTCATGGATGAATCCCTCCGAGAGCTGTATCAGAATGGCGCTTTAGCCCTCAAACAGGCTCGTTATGATGACGCGATCACCAACCTCGAAAGATTTTGCAAAGAGATCATCAATCGTCAGTCCAAAGAATTTTTTCAGGCTCAAATGTGGTTGATTCAGGCTTACCACAAAGACCAGAAAGATCTGCACGCGATCTCGCTCTGTGAGCAGCTGACCAAAAGCGACATTCCTCAAGTCAAGCAGTGGGCCCATCAAGCGCTGAGCAAATTAATGGATGCGGTTCCTCCCGCGCCAGACGATACCGTCGCCGTCTCCAGCGGCTCTTTGGGGGCGGCGCTGAGGGCCGACAGGGCAGCGCCAATGGCCGCACCTGAACCGATCGACAGCATTGTCCCAACTGCCGCCGCCCCCATTAGCACTTTACCCAGACGGGCTGCGGCCCCCAGCCCTAGTCGCCCCCGACCGGCTCAGAAACCTCAGCCCAAGGACTATACCCAGCAAATCATGGTCGCCATCGGGCACGGCTCGATTTCACTGCTTGCGAGTATTTTGCTGTTTCTTTTATTTGGCGATTCGGTGGTGGCAAATGGCCTAGGTATCCTGAGATTCGCTGTACCTTTGGCGATTTTCTTGACCACTGATGATGCGACGGTCAAAGCCAATGCCCGTGAGGCGACCAATTATGCTCTAACCTGCCTAATTCTGTGTATCCCGATCTTGATGGCCTTATTCTTTTTGGCTTTGATCTTTGCTGTCGCTTGGCCAATTGGAATTTTGCTGGGTTTGGGTTTAGGCACTTATCTTTTGATTTTTTCCCTCTATCCCATTTTCGCCACGGGTCTCTGCATCACTCAGGAAGACCATGTTTTTCACTATCCCCATTGGCTGGTTTTGCCTTTACTGAAAGAATGATCCTCTCAGCCAATTCGTCGCTTCAGCCAAGAAAAACGATATTAGGCCTGACACTGATCAGATTCGAGCAGTCCCTGATCAAGCTTGATGACGCGATCGGCCAGATGAAAGTAGTGATCGTCATGGCTGATGACCAGCACTGTTTTACCCCGCTGTTTCAGCTCTGCCAGCAATTGAGTGTAGAAAAGGTCGCGAAAAACCGGATCTTGATCAGCCGCCCATTCATCAAACAGGTAAATCGACCGATCTTCTAGATACGCGGCGAGCAAGGCCAATCGTTTGCACTGCCCCTGTGAAAGCGCCAAGGTAGACAGCTGACCGTCTTGTACGGAAACTTTTTGCTCAAGTTCCAGCGTTTTGAGATAGGCATGAGCTTGCTCGTCAACGGTCAGCGCCTCGGCGGCGATCAATCGCTCAAACAGATAAAAGTCCGAAAAAATCACGGAAAAGTGCTGGCGGTACCATTCACGATTGGTATCCACAATGGGCCGATCATCGAGCCGGAGTTCGCCCGTTTCTGGACTGTAAAGGCCAGTAATTAGCTTGGCCAGAGTTGATTTTCCACTGCCATTGCCCCCCACAATAAACACCAGTTCTCCCGCCTTTAGCGTGAGGCTCAGAGGGCCAATGCTAAAGGCATGATCGGGGTCTTCACTGTGGTAGGTATGGGCCACGCGATCGAGGGTTAGCGTCTGCCAGCCTGAGCTAGAAGGCTGGCGCACCACCGAATCGATCTCAGCCTGCTCTGCCAAGGTCAGTCCCATCGCCGTGACTTTTTTGATGGCAACATCGGCACTGGCTAAACTGGGCAGTTGTTGAATCAAATTTTCGATCGGGCCGAGCAGATAAGTCAGGGTCAGAATGTAAGCCGGTAGGACGGCTTGAGTATTGGGAGCAAGTTGAGGCACCCCAAACAGCAGTAACCCCACCAGCATGAAAAACAGTATTTGGCCGCCCCCAGTCGCCAGGGAAGCGATTTTATAGGCGTTCTTTTGATAACGCTGTGAGGCGGCCGCACTGACGGTCAGGTCAGTTTCAAAAAAGGTTTGCCGTCGGTCTGAATGCAGCTTGAGTTCTTTAATGCCGTCAGTCAGGCTGCGAAAGTGACGAAACAGCCGATCGACTTCCTGCCGGGCCAGACGGATGTAGCGATAGGCGTAGTTGATCAGCGTTTGCACGAGGGTGATCGCCGCCAATAAAAAGACCAGCACGGCCAGCAGCACCCAGCCCGACAGCCAGCCCAAATACATCAGGCAGCCTCCAATCACGGCAATGTCGATGCAGAGAAACGGAATCACAAACACCGTATTAGAGATGGTCTGCACATCTTCCGTCAACACTGCCAACAGCTGATTTGGCCCCAACCGCTCGAGCTGCTGCAGCGGAGCGGCCAGAATCTGCTGACTCAGGCGTAGCCGCAGTCGATAAATCGAATCTTGTGCCAGATCGATCAGCACAAACTGAGAGAGGCTGCCCGTGATTAGAGCCAACACGGCTAGCCCCACAAAGGGGGCAATGAAGGCCGAGGGAGAATTTTGAGCGATCGCGGTATTGATCAAGGCGATCAGCCGGGCGCTACAGCCGCCGCTAATCACCCCAGCCACGATCGCCACCATGACATTGACCCAAGCGGCCTTAATTAAGAGCCAGATGATCCCCATAATGCACCTTGTCTAGATAGAAAGAATAGCCGTGAATACTCCTAGCCTGCTACGCGCCAATCTCGCTGGTGGGCCGCGATCGGCCAATGCCATAGCTGGCCCAGTGGAGCGAGTGTTTCACTTCTCAGCCGTTTCTTAAAACGCTCTTTAGACGCTTGACCTATAGTGAAGAAAAGGCAATTTACTCCGAAAGAGACATTGAAACCATGGTGTTATTTGGCTTTGGCAAAAAGCTTGAACTTCCGAGTCCTGACCAGGCGCTGCCGGGTCGGAGCGAACCGATGCCCGTGCCCGACAAACATTATGTCAACGGTCACCCGCTCCAGCCACCGTTCCCCGCTGGGATGGAAACTGCGCTGTTTGGGATGGGGTGCTTTTGGGGCGCTGAGCGCAAATTTTGGGAAACGGCTGGGGTTTACACCACGGCGGTTGGCTACGCGGCAGGCTCGACGCCCAACCCGACCTATCGCGAAGTGTGCTCTGGCATGACCGGCCACAACGAAGTCGTATTGGTCGTTTACGACCCCAGCGTCATCACCTACGAAGGCATCTTGAAAGTCTTCTGGGAAAACCACAATCCCACTCAGGGCATGCGCCAGGGCAACGATACGGGCACGCAATATCGCTCCGGTGCCTACACCTACTCTGACGGGCAGCACAAACTGGCAGAAACATCGCGCGATGCCTATCAGGCCCAGCTCAAATCAGCCGGGCTCGGCAAAATCACAACCGAAATCCTCACCGCGCCTGAGTTTTACTACGCTGAAGATTATCACCAGCAGTACCTGGCGAAAAATCCCGGCGGCTACTGTGGCCTCGGCGGCACGGGCGTTGCTTGCCCCACTGGCCTCAGCGTTTAGTTGATGTCATCGCATCAGAAACCTTGAACAGTCAAGCGCATTTCCATTCTGTGGGGATGCGCTTTTTCTGTGGACTATTGCCGATGATCAGAAATACCAGCAGCCTTAGCTATCGCCATCTCGCTGCATCAGATAGTTCAGCACCCGATCAATTTTTTCCAACAACGCCTGCGTCGTTCGCTCAAAGGTCGCAAACTCTGCTCGATATCTGGTTTCATCCAGCGCCAATTGAGCCATCGTTTGCTCTAGCTGACTGTGGAACCGGAAGGTCTGCTCAATTTGCTGAGAGTTCTGCTCAATTTGCCGAGAGTTCCGCTCAGTTTGCTGTTCGATGCGGTCAGCCCGTTGCAAATTCTGTCGAGATAACTCAAGCGTTTGCAACATCATGTCCCCAGCGGTTGCCATGAGGTTTTCTAAGCGATCTAGACGAGCTTCGACGGACAAGTCGGTCATAGCAGCAACGATATCAATTACCAACTATTTTACTGCCTCTCAAAACAGCGTTTCCCTTTGATTCATGCCAGTGGACGAAGAGTGAGGATGAATTTTGTCGATCGCCTCAACTGCCCGCACTCACTAGCTCGATAATTCCCATCCGAGCGATCGCTCAGACCAAGCTCACAATTCTGCACGCACCCCATAGAGGAAGTAAGTTTCGTTTTGCGATCGCTCAAATGCCGCTAACGGGGTGATCGCTAACCCAGGGGCCGGTACGGTCAACGGATCGGTTAATACCAGCAAAATTTCGGCATGGGTGGGCAAAAGATCGCTGACCTGACGCAGCACTTCAGCTTGCTCAACCGGCTGGCGATCGCCCTTAAAAAACAGCGTATAGCTGCCCAAATCTTGCCGCTCAGGATAATAAATTTGTCGCCCGAGATGACCACTCAACGGAGCAAGTTCGGCATCGCGGCTGCCCACCATAAAGGCGGTTTGTCGGTCAGCCTGTCGGATATATGCTGCCGCTGCCCGACCCGCCGAGTAGGGCACCGCCAGATCTAATCCAAACCAATACAGGCCGCTGACCAAGTTGACGACTAAAACCGTTGTAAGCACCAGCCGAAAACCACGCTGAGATCGGGCTGACCATCTTTCGAGTAGCGGCCAATGGCGGGTAATGGCGGCTGACTCAGCAAACTGCTGAGCCAGCCACAGAGCGGCAAATAGCACCAGATAAAAATTGCCAAAGTGCCGAATAAACCGGGGCATGAACTTGGCATAGGTAAACCCCAAAATGAGACCGTTTGCAGCCAAATAAAACGTCAAGGCATAGGGCTTTCTGATCAGGTGCAAACTCACCAAAACAAACGCCGCGATCGCCGCCAGCGTACACACCACCACATCAAGCAGCCGCTTGCGGTTAGGAATCACGGTGTAATATCCGGCGAAAAAGCGCCCTATCGTGCTGAGCAAACGATCCAAATCAAAGTAGAAAAAGGATTCGCCCAGGGCTGAATTGGCCACCTCACTCGGCGGCAAAATAAAGTGCAGCGACACCGCACAGCCAACCATAATCAGCAAGCCACTGCCGACAATATCAAGCCAGGGACGCGGACGTTTAGCCTCAATCAACAGTTCTAGCGCTAGGGTCAGCGTGATCGCGATCGCCATCCACAAGGCGTACACATTGCTATTAGCCAACAGCGCCACCAACCCCGCCAGGGGCCAGTAAGCCTGCCGTCGCGTCGGCCACACGGCACAGATCGCAAACAGCAAAAACATCGCCACCGCATAGTTGCGAGCGATGACGGAATATTCATAAAAGGGCAGGTAGCCAAAAGTAAACAGCCACTTTTGTCCCTGGGAAAATGTACTGCAGCGCCAAAACAAGGTCAGACTACCTATCGCCAGCAGCCAGTGAAATACTTGCATGGCGAGAGGATGGCCGAACCCGGTGTGCAAGGCAGCGACGATGAGGTGCCATAACCCTGGGTGGGCGCGATCGTAGTGAATATTTTCAACCAGCGCGGCCAGCGTCGGACTGTCTCGGGCAATCAGCCAAACATTCATCTCGTCGCGCCAGGGGCTGTGATTGAGCGTCGCGATCAGACCGAAACCAGCCGCGATCGCGAGGGCGGCCCAAGGTGACTGATAAAGGCGCATGAGCCAGCTCAGCAACCGCTGGTTCATAGAGCGAACCGCATCACATTTGGAGCTATTTCAAAGAAACTCACAGCCTCGATCGCCAACTCAGAGAGCAACCCTATCACACATCGGCAAACCCGCCTTCAACGCCTCTGTGGCTCGCCTCAATATCGGTTAGGGATGTGCGCTAAAACGACCCTGCCAGTTTTTCTGCCCCTTTGCCCCCAGGCTCTCAAGTCATCGGCAATCGTCTATGAATTAGCGCCGCAGTCTAACAGTGGGTGTTGAGAATCCTAATGATGCCAAGCATTTTGAGCAGAATTGGGCAACCTGGGCAATGGTGGTCACCCCAGTAGTTTTGGGAACAGCCACCAAACTGATAGGGTGCAAATCGTCGTATGGCGGGTGCTGAGGCACCACTGAGCCTCAGCAAGCCTAAACCGGCTACTGATAAAAGCGAATGCTTAAAGACCTGATTTAGGCAGTCACGACGCGATCGCAAAATCCCCCACCCTTACCGGAGATCATTGGCCATGGTGCAGTCTGTTCCCACCACGCTGTCAGACGAGCAACAGCTAGAAGCGCTCTTGAGGCAACGTCGCCAAGACTCTCGCCGAGCAAATGAAATTGATGCAGATATCCGCGATCGCTTTCTCGCGACTCGGGCGATCGTGGTGCTCGACATGGTCGGGTTTTCGCGCCAGACTCAAGAACAGGGCATCATTCCTACCCTGCAAAAGATTTATGCGTTAAGAGAAACGGCGACCCCCATCTTGGAAGCTCACCAAGGCAGAGTTTTTAAGCAGGATGCGGACAATCTGTACGCAGCTTTTGCCACGCCTGATGCGGCCCTTGAGGCGACGGGGCATCTGCTGGGCGAACTGAATGCCATCAACATTCACGCCAGCATTGGCATTGGCTATGGCGAAGTGCTGGTGGTGGGTGAACACAATCTGTACGGCAACGAAATTAACCTGGCTTCCAAACTCGGTGAAGACATCGCCGGCGATGATGAGATCTTGCTCACTGCCGCCGCCCACGATGCGCTGACCACGGCTGATTGGCAGTTTACTCGCACGGTACAAAAGGTTTCTGATGTGACCCCAACGGTCTATCAACTGCAATCGTCTGCTTTTTCGCCTATCTAGGGCTTGCTGAAAAAGTCATGCCGCCAAGAGAGCGTTAATATTGGCAGCACTC
>ERZ1740060.1167-NODE-1167-length-10092-cov-3.768756_pt1 | contig 10092 bp, 8 predicted proteins | sample MGYA00581743_ERZ1740060 | MGnify/ENA primary metagenome ERZ1740060 (study PRJEB43018, sample SAMN04849235) | marine metagenome | isolation source: floating plastic debris | place: Pacific Ocean | collected 2008-08-27 | study: EMG produced TPA metagenomics...
AAGCTACTACTAAAGAGCTAGTTAATACATCAATAGCCAAAAATCCAAAATCCACAATCCAAAATCCAAAATCCCTTAAGCCTGACGATATTGGTTTTCGCTTGGGACCGCGAATTAATGCGATTGGTAGAATTGGCGACCCGCAAATTATTATAGAATTATTGACGACTGATGATGTAGGAATAGCACTCGAACGAGCAATGCAGTGCGAAGCTACCAACGCACGTCGTCGAGAGATGTGTGAAGAAATTGAAAAAAAAGCTATTGAAGTTGTAGAAACTGAGTATATTGCTTCTTTAAAAGATGACCGAGTATTAGTTGTAGTTCAACCAGATTGGCATCATGGAGTAATTGGTATTGTAGCTTCTCGTTTGGTTGAGCGTTACGGTGTTCCGGTGTTTATCGGTACCTATGAAGATGATAATCATGTTCGGGGTTCTGCTAGAGGTATTCCCGAATTTAATATTTTCGATGCTTTACAATATTGCGACGATTTACTGGGTAAATATGGGGGACATAAAGCAGCAGGGGGATTTTCCTTACCAGCGGAAAATCTGGAACTAGTTCGTCAGCGTTTGAGTGAATTTGCAAATCAATGTCTCGAACTTCAACACCTCAAACCTTTACTCAAAATTGATGCTTTAGCCAATCTCAATCAAGTCAATCGAGAACTTTATCAACAAATAAATGCTTTAGAACCTTGTGGAATAGAAAACCCAAATCCCGTTTTTTGGACACCCAACGTTCAAGTAGTCGAACAGCAAATCGTGGGAAAAGGTCATATCAAATTAACAGTTGCTCAAATGATTAACGGGCAACAGTATAAAATTAAAGGCATAGCTTGGCGATGGCGAGATTATTTTCCCTTACCAAAATCACCACGAAAATTAGATATTGCCTACAAACTTAAAGAAAATAACTTTAACGGCAATACTTCTATTGAGTTAGAAGTATTAGGAGTAAGACTTCCAGGTAATTCTGGCTTTTCCTTTACTTACGAAGATAAACCAGTCAAAGCCACATTTGAATATAATAGTCGTCAGTACATCTGCGGAATTTATCAAAACGGTTCTTCAGCAGAATTAAGAATCAAAAGTCCAGAAGAAAAGATTTTAGCAGTTCAATCGGGAAATGATATTGGTTTACTAGGAATGAATCGCGAACAATCTCAGAAAATTGATATATATCAACCTCCTTATTACCAAATTATTCAAGCTGCTCTCAAAGCTTTAAGCAGTTAGGGGTTAGGAGTTAGGAGTTAGGAGTTAGGAGTTATGAGCTAGCAGTTATGAGCTAAGAATAATGAGTTATGAGTTAAGCATTTTGGATTTTACCTAACAGGATTTTAATCTAAAATCCTTATATATATTAATCTTGAATTTTTGAACTTTGAAGCTTATTTCCGCAGTCATTTTGAAAGAAAACAGCAATCCAAAATCCAAATATGTCCTATCGGACACGCTGAGAAGACCGCAAATCTAAAATCGAATGACCTTTGACCTTTAACCTTATTAAAGGAGTTAGGAGTTTAACCCATAACTCCCATCTAAAAGCGTTACATATCGCCACCGCGAAACGCTAATACGAAAATAACCGCAGGTCCAGCTAAAACGATTAGCCCTACAGACCCTAGCTGCAAAATAACTTCCCAATTTACATTGGCTAAAGCTTCCATCTTGTCCTCCCAATTGCCTTAAAAAAATGAATAAAAGAAAATTCTTTCCTGGATATAGATCATATCCGGCAATTACCACCTAATTTTAATTTACTTAACAAAATTATAGAAAAAGATATAAAAAACGGAAAAAAGACAATCGATTTTAAGATAAAGAGTAATCAGCAATCAGCTTTCGACCCGTATAGTTAAGTGAGGTGAAGATAATTCATAATTATTCTCCGACTCTCTCATAGTCGATAAAATACTGGTGATTTATAATACTTAAAAAATGAATTAAAAAATGGCAACTTGGCAATGTGTAAAACGATGTGGAGCCTGCTGTTATCTTGACCCAGCAGAGCGTCCGGAGATAGAAGACTACTTAACCCCAGAAGAACTAGATAAATATCTGAGTATGGTTGGGGCAGATGGTTGGTGCATAAATTACGACCATGAAAAAAGAGAATGCAGCATTTACGCCGACCGTCCGCGCTTTTGTCGTGTAGAGCCAGAAGTATTTAAAGACCTATTTGACATTGAACCCGAAGAATTAAACGACTTTGCCATTGAATGCTGTCACCAGCAAATAGAATCTTTATATGGCGATCGCAGTTTTGAAATGATGCGATTTAACAAAGCGATTGGAATATGAATTGAGATTGGTAATGGGTAATGGGTAATAGGGTTTTGACAATATTGATGAGTGAATAAACATTTCAATATTTTTAGCTTCTAACTCATAACTCCTAACATCTCCCCCTTTCCCAATCCCCACTTACGGAAACGGACGGCTACTACACCCAATACCTTACGGCTCTCCCTACTGCCGATGCATTAGAAATAAAGATACATTATCCTTAAGAAAAGTAGACAAATGTTCAGAAAAAGGTGAATTTGATTTCACTGCTAACCGTGAGCGCGAGGGAGCAAGAACCCATTATGTTTGAGCACTTTACTTCCGAAGCAATTAAAGTAGTTATGCTCGCCCAGGAGGAGGCACGTCGCCTGGGACACAATTTTGTAGGGACGGAACAAATTCTCTTGGGATTGCTGGGAGAAGACACGGGTGTCGCTGCTAAGGTGCTGACGGATATGGGTGTAACTCTTAGAGATGCACGCCGCGAAGTCGAAAAAATTATTGGTAGAGGTTCTGGTTTCGTTCCACCAGAGATTCCTTTTACTCCTAAAGTTAAAACTCTATTTGAGCAGTCTTTTAAGGAAGCTCGCTCTCTTGGACACAATTATATTGGTACAGAGCATTTGCTTCTCGGTTTGACAGAAGCTGGAGAAGGTGTTGCTGCTAAAGTACTGCAAAATCTAGATGTTGATTTAAAGCAGCTTCGTACTGCTGTTATCCGCCGTTTGGGTGAAGTCGCATCTGTTGGTGCTGGTGTTGGCGGTGGTAGCACCCGACGTAACCAAATGGCAACTTTAGAAGAATTTGGTCGAAATCTTACTAAGCTAGCGGCTGAGGGCAAGTTAGACCCTGTTGTTGGTCGCGAGAAGGAAATTGAGCGTACAGTTCAAGTCCTCGGAAGACGCACCAAAAACAACCCCGTTTTAATTGGCGAACCTGGTGTTGGTAAAACTGCCATAGCTGAAGGTTTGGCTCAAAGAATTTTTAATAATGATGTACCGGATGTCTTGCAGGAAAAGCAGGTTATCAGCCTTGATATGGGCTTGGTAGTTGCTGGTACTCGTTTCCGTGGTGACTTTGAGGAACGTCTCAAGAAAATCATGGAAGAAATCCGTTCTGCGGGAAATATCGTCCTTGTAATAGATGAAATCCACACTTTAGTTGGTGCGGGCGGCATGGAAGGCGGTATGGATGCTGCGAATATTCTGAAGCCAGCACTAGCAAGGGGCGAACTTCAGTGTATTGGAGCTACCACCCTTGATGAATACCGCAAGCACATCGAGCGCGACGCAGCTTTGGAACGTCGTTTCCAGCCAATTAAGATTGGTGAACCTTCAGTTGATGAAACGATTGAGATTTTACAAGGTTTGCGCGGTGCTTACGAGCAGCATCACAATTTAACAATATCTGATGAAGCATTAGTAGCAGCAGCTCAACTTTCTGATAGATATATCCAAGACCGCTTTCTACCAGATAAAGCTATCGATTTGATTGATGAAGCTGGTTCTCGCGTGCGTTTGCGTCATTCAATGGCTTCTAATGACCGCGATTTAAAACGTCAAATTACTGCTGTTGCTAAAGAGAAAAACGAAGCAGTTAAACTACAGGATTTTGACAAAGCTTCCGAACTCCGTGACAAAGAAATGGGGTTAGAAGTACAGCTTAAAGATACAGAATCTGGCGAACAGATTCAAAGGGCTGTAGTTGACGAGGAAGATATTGCCCAAATCGTAGCTTCTTGGACTGGGGTACCTGTCAACAAATTGACCGAATCCGAATCTGAGGTATTGCTGCACTTAGAAGATACTCTTCACCAGAGACTTATTGGACAAGAGCAAGCAGTTACAGCAGTTGCAAAAGCGATTCGTCGCGCTCGGGTTGGTTTGAAAAATCCCGACCGTCCAATTGCGAGCTTTATTTTCTCCGGTCCTACAGGAGTTGGTAAAACAGAATTAGCTAAATCCTTGGCTTCCTACTTCTTTGGTTCCGAGGAAAACATGATTCGCTTAGACATGTCCGAATTCATGGAGCGTCATACCGTTAGTAAATTAATCGGTTCACCTCCGGGATTTGTGGGATACGATGAAGGCGGACAATTAACCGAAGCCGTGCGCCGCAAGCCTTACACCGTATTGCTATTCGACGAAATCGAAAAAGCGCACCCAGACATATTTAATATGTTGCTGCAAATGTTGGATGACGGTCATCTTACCGATGCCAAAGGTCGGAAAGTAGACTTCAAGAATACCTTAATAATCTTGACCTCCAATATTGGCTCCAGAGTAATTGAGAAAGGTGGTGGTGGTTTAGGCTTCAATGTAGAAGACGAAGCAGAAGCTAACTACAACCGGATTAAAACCTTGGTTAACGAAGAACTCAAAAACTACTTCCGTCCCGAGTTCCTCAATCGTTTAGATGAAATCATTGTCTTTACCCAGCTTCAGAAAGACGAAATCAAGGAAATTGCCGAAATCTTGCTCAAAGAAATTAGTACCCGTTTAGTTGAGAAAGAAATCACCTTGCAAATCAGCGAAAGCTTCAAAGAGTTAGTAGTGCAAGAAGGATACGACCCCAGCTACGGTGCTAGACCGCTACGTAGAGCAATAATGAACCTACTAGAAGATTCATTAGCAGAAGCAATGCTCTCAGGTCAGATAAAACAAGGTGATACAGCAGTAATAGACGTTGACGACGACGGACAAGTCAAGGTCATGAAATCGGAAAAATCCGAACTAGAGTTTGCTAATGTCAGCTAAAAGTTATACCAAAGTATATTTTGGTGTTAACATACTGATACGATTCCATTGTAAAAATAGAAACTTCCATATTTCCAGAGAGCGGGTTTTCAGCCCGTTCCGGGAAAGAAGGAATAGAAATACAGCAATGGGAGAAGCAGAGAATATACTTAAGCAAACTTTGTATGAAATGGTAATACTTCCTTTTCCCCCGGTAACGATACTGGGGGATTTTTATTTTTATAATTGGGTGGGGTGGAATTTTTGGTAAGGATTCAAGCTGCTATTCTTACTGGGGCTAATTTAACTGAAGCTGATTTAAATAAAGCCAGTTTGGCTGAATCTAGTTTGCACGAAGCGAATCTAACTAATGCAAAAATGAGTGAAACTAGTATTTGTGCTCCTTGTTTAACTGGAGCTAACTTGACTAACGTTGACTTGAGCAGTGCTTGGATTGATTTACCCGATGGAATAGATAATCCTAGAGTTGCTGGAGCGATATTTTGTAATACCATTATGCCTGATGGTACTAAGATAAAGAGTTTTTTCTAAATTTAATTACTTCATTGCTTAACAGTGCTAGATTGCTCTGCAAGAAAGCTCTACTTACACTTTGTTAAACCCAAACCACAATAACAAATTATTTACTCCTAACTGTTGACTGATAACTGCTAACTGTTCACTGATAACTGCTCACTGATAACTGTTAACTGTTCACAACCCTGCAAACCATTCATAACCTTGGTCTTCCAAATACCCTTGAAATCTAGATAAACGACTAGTTAAAGTAACTCTTGTGACCCATTTACTTTGTTTATAACCAAGTTTAATTGGTGAAGCTAAACGTAAAGGGGCACCGTTATCAACTGGTAAAGGTTCGCCGTTTTTCTGGTAAGCTAATAAAGTTTGTGGGTGCAAAGTTGAAGCTATATCCCAACTTGAATAGTAACCATCTGCTGATTTAAAATAAGCATATTTAACATTCGATTTTGGTTGAGCTAAAGCTACAAGTTCTCGCAAACGAATACCACCCCATTGCACAATTGCAGCCCATCCTTCAACACATACGTGACGAATAATCATGGAAGTTAAAGGTAAATTTTTAATATCTTCCATGCTTAAACTAATCGGATTTTCTACTTCACCATCAATAATTAAACGAAACTTTTCTTGATTAATAATCGGTGTGCTTCTATATGTATTGACTATCAAAGCTGACCGTTCTATTTCACTAATAGAAAATTCCGGTACTGGTGTCTGAGGTTTTAATATTAAAGATTGAAAATTTTGATTTAATGGCTCGGAAAGGGTACCGACTAAATCTTCAAATAAAGGAGTACCGCAGCCACCTAAAAGTAAACTAATACTTGACAAACCAGATAACTGTAATAGTTGACGACGGGAAATATGTAGATTTGGCTTTTGATAACTCATTGAGAAAAACGTGGTGCTGTTCGGAAATAGTTTGAATGTATCATTATTTTATATATTTGAAGAAATTAAACAGAAATATTCAAAAACAGCTTGGGAAATTTAAGATGTTACAACAGACTTTGTAGGTTGCAATTATACGTGTAAACATGGCTAAGGGAAAACAAGTTTTATGGCTTCAGGTATGTGGTTTGGGGATGGTACAAGGTGCAATTGCTCTTAGCTGGGTAATTTACAACTTTTACTTACCCAAACTATTGGTGCAATTTGGTTTTTCTAAATCTTTGGCTATCAGCTTGCTAGTTTTAGAAAACGCTTTGGCTGTATTTATGGAACCTTTGATGGGTTCGCTTTCCGATAACAAACAACGTTGGGTTGCAAGTCGCTTCCCTTTTATTATGCTTGGAGTTTTGCTTTCTTCAGGTTTGTTTATTGCAATTCCATGCGTTGTTACCTTTGTTCCACCGACAACAGTATTGAAATTTATTTTGCCACCATTAGTAGTAGCTTGGGCTTTGGCAATGACTGTATTTCGCAGCCCGGTGCTGTCTCTATTGGGACGGTATGCAATGCCAAAAAGTTTACCAATGGCTGCCAGCGTACTTACTTTAATTGGTGGAATAATCGGTTCATTTAGAATCGCTGCGAATGATTTGCTGCTTAGCTTCGGACCAGTTATAACATTTGCTTTTGGCTCTTTTGTACTGTTAGGGTCGGCAACAGTATTAAGATTTATTCATCCTCCACAAGTTGTATCCGATGAACCAGTTGATAAACATCAAGCAGAATCACCCCCACCGATATCTTTTCCAGCATTGGGGTCAATTTTTATTTTAGGTGGTAGTTTTGCTTGGGGTTATCGGACGTTACTCGATGGAGTGAGTAAATTTCTTAAACTCGATTTAAATACCGATAATATCCAGCTACAAATGGTTGCATTTGGTCTTTTAGCAGCTTTTGCAGCTTTACCTGCTGGTTTGATTGCAAAAAAAATTGGTAATCGTAAAGCTATGCTTGCTGGTACCGGTATAGTTGCCTTGTTAATGCTACTGTTACCTTTAGTTGGAGCAAATATAATACTTCTAGTTCCTTTAGCAATTAGCAGTAGTTTCATCTTAAACGGTACAGTTCCCTTTGCTTTAGAAATGGTTCCTCCTGATAGAGGAGGATTGGGTATAGGAATGCATTTTGGTGGTGTTGGATTAGCAATGAGTATTTTTGGTTCGGTATTTAATAAACCCCAAGCAATTTCACCACAACTTGCAGCTTTGATGAGTTCTGTAGCATTTGGCCTAGTTTTAGGATGTCTTGTTTACAGTAACTTTACCCATAAAAAGCAAAGTATAGTTTAATCAAAACCCTAACAAAGGTAAAAATTCAACCATCAAAAGTAATGTAAATCCCTCTTCTTTAACAGTAACAAAATAAAACCCCAGAGCGATAAAAATATCAAAACCCATAAATAAACTGATAACTGTTAACTGATAACTGCTCACTGTTAAGTGTAATTATGGATTTTAATATTAAAGATAAAATTGCTGTCGTCACTGGTGGTGATTCTGGTATAGGTATTGCAACTGCAAAATTGTTAATTACCGAAGGAGTGAAAGTTGCTTTAATTGATAAAACTGATGACAAATTAAAGCTTGCTGCACAAGAAGTAGGGAAAATCGGTGAGGTAATGTACGTTCAAGCCGATTTAAGAGAACTCGTTCAAGTAGAAAATGCAAAAAGTCAGATATTACAGCGTTTTGGACGAGTTGATATTTTAGTTAACGCAGCCGGAATTACTGGAGCAACCGGGGATTTCCTGGAAATCACAGACGAAGAATGGCACAATACCATCGAAGTTGATTTAATGTCAGCAGTCCGGGGTTGTCGTGCTTTCATTCCATCAATGCGGGAATCGGGTTGGGGAAGAGTAGTTTTAATCAGTTCCGAAGATGCTTTACAACCTTATATAGATGAACTACCTTACTGTGCTGCAAAAGCTGGAGTTTTAAATTTAGCTAAGGGATTATCAAAAGCATATGCAAAAGATGGAGTCTTGATAAATTCAGTTTCCCCCGCATTTATCGCAACTCCTATGACAGACGCAATGATGAAACAGCAAGCAGAAGAGAAAGGGATTAGTTTTGAAGAAGCGATTTCCCAATTTTTGAAAAATGACCGTCCCCACCTCGAACTTCAACGTCGTGGAAAAGCGCAAGAAGTTGCTGCTGTGATTGCGTTTTTATGTTCTCAGCAAGCGAGTTTTGTTAATGGTTCTAATTATCGCGTTGATGGTGGTTCGGTTGCGAGTATTTAAATTATGGGGAATTGGGAATTGATAAATAGTAGGTTGGGTCAGACACGGAAATTAATTTGATTCGTAGCGATAATTTTTGAATCGTGTCGTAACCCAACATCAAAATTGCAAAAAACACAATTCATGTCAGTAGATTGACCGCTAAATTATTTCACCCCTCTCGTTAATAAGGAGAGGGGCAGGGGTGAGGTTAATTAAGCATTTATTAGAAATTAAAAATTTTTATATTTACAGCTACAAAAAATCTTTTAGTGTTACTTGATAACCGCCAAATTTTTCTAAATATGACAGGATAGAAGTACCAAAAGGGTCTTGAGAAACTCGACCGGTAACTAATAAATCAACAACTTTATCGGGACCTTTGAGATGAGCGGCTGCAATTATTCCTGAAAGAGTAATTTTGATTGTTTTGGATTTTCCATTCTCGTTAAAAGTCTTTACTTGAGACAAATAAGATTGAATAGATTTACCTCTTTTATTCATCAAGTAATTAATATCTTGCCAATAAACACCAAAAGCTTCACGAATTGCTTGCTCTTGAACTTCAGGAGAATTTAGAAAATCAGATTTACTATTAATACCATTTTTCCCCGTCCAATTACCTCGCCAATAATTTTTATCAGCACCATTACCAAAGTAGGATGAAGCTTTGTAATAACCAAGTCGAATCAGTAAAATTTCTGCAAATTGGTATTTACCAAGAAAATACAGTTGTGGATTAACAAATTTATATTGTCTTGAATCTCCCGATGGTAAACCAGTTTCTCGCTCCCCTAACGCTTCAAGCATATCGCGGAAATTTCCCTGATTTTTAAGAGATTTCTGTTGATAATAAACATTAATTACTGTTTCTGATTTGCTATATTTAGACTGATTGATAAAAAAGCTATCGTTAGATACTATCTGAGATAATAAAAGGAATTCTGTATACATCTGTTATTGATTTATCTATTAATGAAATTTAAATTAAATAAAAGTCTATCAATATCAGCAATAAATTAGTAATTTTGCTTGTAAATTTCATAATAAAATTATTTAAATATGTAGATTGGGTTAAACACGAATAGTAATTCGTATCGAAAACTAGCCTATAAACTTATAAATTAGGTTCGTAGCACAACTACTAACAGATTTTATCCGCAATTTTAATGTTGGGTTACGGTGCAATTTCTAATTTATTCGTTGGAAATCATCATTGTAAAAGTACCGGGAGCGCAACCTACAATAATTATCTCTCTTCACTCTTCCTCTACGGCTTTTATCCCCACACAATTGATAAATTTAAAACAAACCCTGGTAATACATCTTCTCCGGATAAACTTTT
>ERZ1740060.1168-NODE-1168-length-10090-cov-3.854210_pt1 | contig 10090 bp, 10 predicted proteins | sample MGYA00581743_ERZ1740060 | MGnify/ENA primary metagenome ERZ1740060 (study PRJEB43018, sample SAMN04849235) | marine metagenome | isolation source: floating plastic debris | place: Pacific Ocean | collected 2008-08-27 | study: EMG produced TPA metagenomics...
AGCATTTTCTTGGCTTTACAAAAACGCATTCCAAGAGAATTAACTCAAAAATAGTAAAAATACCAGCGTCGCAGCTTACTAAACAATTGGTTTTAACAAAGAACTTATATTTATCTAAACTAATAGTATCATTTTGTCCCCAATCGAGCGCCGTAAAGCCCGACCAGGGAAAGGTTGGTTTTCCGTCTTTTGGAAGGGAGTAGGGAGTAGAGAGTAGTAAGTAGTAAGTAGCAAGTTATGAATAAAGAATCCTAATTGATAACTCTTTCGGACTTGGATGATAACTGATGCAGCTTCTGAGTTCGTTATCCGAGCGAACGGGGCTATTCTCAAGAAGCTCAAAAACTTGGTCTATAGGTATGAAAATATGAACAGCCCCCAACTTCCAATTCTGGGGGAGAAGAATAATTTACATTCCCCCAATACCCCCAAAGTTGGAGGTCAAAGGGGCAGGGGATTTAGGGGGTTGATAAATATGAGAAGAATAAATTCATATTTTAATATGGCTAACGCCAAGCTGCGCTAACAGCAATGCCAAAGATTATACAAATTAAACCGTAACTCTTTACCAAGAATATATTTTTTATAGTGAAAATCTTATTCTTAAATTAAGTATAATTTTATCGCGATATTTATAATACAAAACCAGATTTATCAAATATTACCAATTATTGAGAGCTTATATATTTAATTTAAAGCACTAAAAATATTCACGTATTAACATATAAAAGTATTTCAATCTACTTTAATTCTTGTATTTTATAATTTAAATTATATATATTATTTTTATCGAAATAATTAATAGCTGCACCCTGACAATAGTTGATTAAGAGAAAAGATGTCCCTAATGACCCTTGGAAATTCCAAAACTGTGCATAGTAACTCTTACAAACGATACCTAGCGTAACTACAGATTTTGACCTATACAACCGCAATTTCCACTAGGTAATATTTCTACCTATATATTTACCTACGTATATCTTACTAATTATTTTTTTGAATAATATTCTGATAATTCATGAGATAATTATTAATTGTTGAGTTGCAGTCCGTAGTTGCGTCTAAAACTAAAATGTCTCACTATCAAAAATTACTCAGAGTTTCTACGCTTGGTAAATCTTTGTACAATATCACTTCCAAAATTGAAGCAATCGTAACTGAGTCGGGAGTCGAAACTGGACTTTGTACTTTATTTTTACGTCATACTTCTGCTAGTTTATTAATCCAAGAAAATGCCGACCCCAGAGTGTTGGAGGATTTAGCTAATTTTATGGCTAAAATGGTGCCGGAATCGGCTAATTATATCCATGATGACGAAGGTCCGGATGATATGCCAGCACATATCCGTACTGCGATTACTCACACCTCAGAACATATTCCAATTAATCGAGGACATTTGGTTTTAGGAACCTGGCAAGGAATCTATATTTGGGAACACCGACAACGCAATCACTCTAGAGAGTTGGTTGTTCATATTTCTGGATAATTTTTAAGGGAGTAGGGACTTGGAAAATTAAAAAATATTTTTTTATGTTTTATTTTTAGAAGGTGTAATTAAATGCAATCTAAAAGTCAGTTGTGTATTTCCAATACCTTGATGTTATTTTTTTAGACTTTTTAATACTGCTCTATTTTTTTATCTTTTGTCACTATTTAATTATCATCTCAAGTCAGAATCAATATATAATTATTAAGTTTATTTATTACAGTAAATTTATAACTAGTTTTTCCATTACAGTAAAATTATAAATTGTTTTTTATACTGACTGTATCAAGCTAGTTATTATTTATTTATGAAGCTAAATTTTTCACCGAATAATTCTTTTCAAGTTTTAGATGAAATTCTTGCCCAGCACCTTGTAAAACCTTTATCGCTTAATCCAAATCAATCTATAATTACAAGTTTCACTGAATTAGAAGTCAAGGTTATTCAACAAGTATCTGATGTCCAGGTATTAAAAACTATTCGGGATAATTTAAAAAAAATACTTAATGCTTTACTGCATAACTTTCCAGAAAATATATTCTGGGATTTTGATTTTGTGGTTAGCAGTATGCTCAATCAAGCATTACTAGCTGATGCTCCCATAGATGTTTTAGATAATTTCAGCAATAAAATAGTTTTGTTGATGAATATGTTTGGTCGGGAATCAGAAATTCGCTTTCGATATATTCATGATTTTACATATGGATTTGACTGGGCTAGGTGGGTAAAGAAAAAACCTCATCACAGGGCTGATACAGAACCTTTTTGCTTTGATTTTTTAGACGATTTGCTTTGTAAAGGTGAGGAAATCTTACAACGTATCAAGAAGGATGATGTTAAGTATCCTCACATATCTGAGAAGCGTTATCGCAATCCTTTTTGCTTTTCGAGAGAACCGAAAGATGAGTGTCGTCTGCTGACCTATCTTGCTGCTCGCGAATGTATCCCAGTTCCAGGATGGGAGTGGAATACTGTTGCTGTATGGGATAAGCCTTTTTACCAAATGCGTGAAGATGCTTCTAAACAGTTGAATATTGAAAAAAGGTAATTGCTAATTGCTAATTGCTAATTGCTAATGGTAAGAAAACGCATTAATTTAAGCTACCTACTACCTATCCATAAATTAAGTAACCAATGCAAAATTGCACTTGCTCGACTCTTGTAAAATTATTAGCAAGGGTAGTCATAATATCAAACACAAGCAATTAAACTTACTTAAAAAATAAACGTTGGATTTGTCATGAGTGTATTCTATATAGTCCTGCTTAAAATGAGGCTATTACTTACTTTTTACCCAATCGCGTATATTTAATTGCTCAGAAATTATTTTTGATAAGAAGTAGCTTTAGTGGTATGATTTATCGTATAGGAAATTTTTATAATGGAAAGGCATGACTATTTTAAAAATTTAGCTTATGTCACCATTATGAAAAATAACTATCAGACTAAATTTATCATCTCATATTTTCTACAGAGAAAAAATTTTTTTCTCTAAAGTTGAATTAAAAATTGAAAAAGGTTTTTGATTTATTTTTTAGAATAATATTTCCTATAAGATATTCTAATTCACATTAGACATAAATATACAAATCTAATCGATGAAAGTTACCGATTTAATAGCTTGGTTTGAGGAGTGGGCTAATCCTGCATGGCAAGAGTAATGGGAGAATTGTGGTTGGCAGGTGGAACCAGGAGTGGTAAATGAAGTTGCGGGAGCGTTGGTGTGTTTAACTCCATCTTTGACTGTAATGGAAGAAGCTATTAATCTAAAAAAAACTGGTCATCCGGTTAATTTGATTTTTGCTCACCATCCTTTAATTTTTAATCCTCCTAAGTCACTTCGTACTGGTGATGCTATTGGGGAAATGGTACGTTTAGCTTTTATTCACAATATTGGTATATACAGCGCTCATACTAATTTTGACCAAGTAAACGATGGTACTGCTGATGTTTTAGCCCAAGTTTTGAATTTACAATCGTGTTCTCCTATTGTTCCTACTCAACCGGGTTTAGGATATGGACGTGTTGGTGTCCTTCAACCTTGCTTGAGCTTACAGGAATTACTTGAAAAAATTAAATCTTGTTTAAAACCACCAAAATTAATTTTTTCCCCAACTCCTGATTTAAATATGTCTGTGGAAAAGATTGCTGTTCTGGGTGGTTCTGGGGCTGGTTTTATTCAGTCAGTAAGTAAAACTGGTGCGACGGTATATCTCACTTCTGACTGTAAATTCCATCAGTTTCAAGAAAGTCGCGATGCTGGAATTATTTTAGTTGATGCAGGACACTACGCTACCGAACGTCCTGCTTGTGAAGCTTTAGCTGCTAAATTCGATTCTCTTAATCTGGATTTTGTCAAATTAAGCGTTCAGGATGAAGATTTCCGTCAATTTCATTCCAGCTTTTAGACAAGGTTCATCAAAATTATGTTTATGTTGTTTCTGGATTCTTTTATGCGTGTATATAAATCAATAAGTGCTGAATAACACTAACTACTTTATAATAAAAATCATTGCTTAGTTGTAAATCATACTCTATTTTAAGTATTTATTTGACAGGATAAAAATAGGTTTCATAATATTTATACTGCTATGACTGGCTTTAAGTAGAGTTATCTGAAGTAGCATGTTAGTTGCTAGCCGTGATATAAGTCACAAAAAAATGTGAATGCAGTCACTTAAACATAGCTGTAGTTGTTCCATCATGAAGAGTGATGAAATGCTAACTTAGCTGTAATTAATGATGATTCGGGCACTTGTTGAATCTGCTTTTCAAACTGGATATTTAAGCGTTGAGTCCGAAGGTCTGCTGCATCAAATGCTGGCTGGCAGAATATATCGAACTGAAGACGTAGCTGCTTTGACGCGGTTGTGCGATGCTGTTCGTGCCGGACTAATAAAGCGAGAAGCATCTTCAAATATTTCTATGGAATTTCTTGCGCTTAAAAGACAATAAAATTTTTACTATTTTTTAGCTTGAGGTAACCTGGGTTAGCTTGGAAATGTCTTTCTATGGGAAAATTAAATGTTATTTTTTGAGGCTGAGTGAAGCCTGCCATGTTTTTGAGTTAAAATTTATAATTAATGGGCGAATTAATCGCAGTTCGCACTTTCCACTCACAGCAACAGCAATGATTATAAGCAGGCAAAATAAGCAACTCAGATATTTACTTGCTTTATCCGTATTATTTGATTCATAATAATAGATATGACTTTCCAGCAAATTTTTATCTGGTCGGCGATAATCTCAAGCTATTTCACTTCTATGAAGCAAATATTCCTTGAATAATTAGTTCAAACTTAATTTTTTTAGTGCGGGAAATAATTTAATTTTGTAAAGCCCGGTTTAACCCAAAATTTACATAGTGAATGCTGTCAGTTTGCCAGCTTCAAAATGCCGGTTTGGGTTCAAGCACCGCACCAGGGCTATGGGTGTTATCTAATAGGGATTAATCCCAAATTTTCAGAGAAAAAGTACGTTGAGAAAAGGGTAAGCACGCAAATGCTACACCGTAAGATTTATCAACTATGCTGTGATGCGCGGGAAATATGTATTTTCTTGCGGGACCAGCAACGCTGGATTGAACGCGCCCGCATTATAGATATTGAGGGAGATTTAGTCACCCTGCGCTATGAGACCGACGAAGATGATGAAATTTGTTCTTGGGAGGAAATGGTTCGACTTGAAAGTATTGGTGCTGTAACTCAAAAGCTTGCTTCTGTTCCACGAGGTAATGTTGAACCTTTGTTAACGGAAGATTGTCCTGAGTCCGAACGCATTCACAATCCCTCTTCCGACCCTAATCCCGAGTAAGCTGTTAAAACTCTTACTATTCTTCACTTTCAAAAGCTGGACAGTAACCTTCTAGTGTTACTTTGAAGTTATATAAAGGGGACGCGGTATTCCAACACCGTTGTCCCCTTTGATGTTTACAGGTTCCGCAGCAATCTATTGATGAAAAAACATTGCTGCTTTTATTTTGGTTGAGTAGTTCTTTTGGAGTTATACCGCGTAATACGAGTTCTTCTCCTTGCCATCGTGCTTCTACTAAACCGGTGTCAGCAAACTGTTGCCAGCGTGGGTCATTTTTAATTTTATCTGAAAGTGTAATTAAAATTGCCGTATCAAGTTGAGTCAGTTCACCTTCATAATTAGTATCTGGTGCTGCTGGTTGTAAAAATGTATCACCGATAGGAAGTTGAACTAAAGTTTGAATTTCGGGAGAATGTACGTGATAGCGATTTTGCAGTTCTTCTAAACTGGTTAAATCAGCCAGATAAGCTGCGGAACCGTGGACAAAAACAACATGTTGCGGTCGTAAGTTGTGAATCAATTGGGTTGTACCGGGTCCATCACTATGTTGTGCAAGAAGCTAACTTTCTACTGATCCTAACTCGGAAATCTGTACTGATTCGATGTCAGGTTTATCTGGCTGTAAAATAACCCAAGAACCTGTTTTCAGATGACAATATTCTTTTAAATTAGTTGCTGAATCCGTGAGAATTATACAGGGAGAATTCCCAAGATTATCCCTTTGAGAATCTTCTAATCGACGCACGCGGGGGCGCACTCTTTCATCCCAGAACAAAGGCTGATGACGAGCAAAATTCTGTACTGATGGGGGAAGATGAGGCATCAATTCTAGATAAGCATCGCATCCGGCGGCAACATTTCCATCGACCCAAATATCTATATCTCTTCCAGTAAAGTGATGATGGCTGCGGAGAAGCATGAGTAATTCTTGACCTAATCCTAGTGCTGGTGTAGGCATTAATACTGAAGACCCCTCAGCGATGGCACGATTTATTCTTTCTGCAAGTTGATTTTCTTGATTCCGACGATGAGGATGACGAGCGGTACCGTAGCTACCCTCTATTATCAACACGTCTAATTCAATTCCGCGCAATTCTTCTAATCGAAAACCTTCTACCAATCTTGAATTAGATAAGAAAAAGTCTCCTGTATAAAGCAATTTATAAGAGCGTTCCGAAGTTGTGTAGGTAAGTAGAATTGCAACTGCACCCGGTAAATGTCCGCAGGGAAACAGTTCTACGGTAAGATTTTCTTTAAGTTCTATAACTGTACGCAGTTCCAAAGCTTGGAAAATGGAATGGGTTTCTTCAGATTTTTTATCCAACCAGTTGAGTGGAAGCAGCTTACAAGTTACTAGACTCGCATAAATTGGTAAAAGAGGAAACTTTTCATGTAGCGTCAACAGTCCTTTTGCATGGTCTGGGTGAGCATGAGTTACTAAAACAATGTCTGCTGGTAAGGGAGTATTGTCCGGACGTGCTGATTTTTTCAAGCTTTTTGTAAAAGATGAGATATCTGACAATCCACAATCCAACATAATGCGATAGGGTCCCATTCGCACCAAAAGACACATACCCTCACCATTTTGATGAACTCCGTAGGGTAAGCATTCTAATTCGCTTTGGCTTTCCCCTTCATCAAGAGAGACTATTGAATAGCCTTCGCTCATACATTCCCCCGTATAATTGATTTTGCGGAAAGTTGGGGGTGTCGGTTCCCGTCCCCCAAACTTTCCAAGACAGATTTTAGATTTTAGATTTTAGATTTTACATAGACAGCTTATTAAAAGAGAAAGGAGAGGAATTAGAAGGATGTTACAAAAGTCCTTTCCATCTATATTTTGTCTTGAAAAGCTGCTCTTGGGGGTTTTCCCCAAGACCACACTTTCCGCTCAAGCAAATACTTGTTTGTTGCGATTAACTATACTTCAAGTGTTTGTATTTAGTGAGCTGAACCATTACCGTGATAGTTTTCTGAATCATAGAAACCATTCTTGGTTCCAAAAATTAAGCATGACACGGTAAATACGATTGTTAGTCCTACTAGAATTAGCTTCACGTCCATAAAGTTTATTCCTTGCTTTATATGTTCCTATCTATATAGGATACTTCTGCTCTTGGGGTAGATGACAGCGAATTTATCATTAACATATATCGATTAGTTATGCAATGAGTAAAGTTACTATAATTAATCAGATTTTAAAACATCTCTATCTCTAGTGTCTATCTGTTGTCGCTACATATAACAGAGATTGAGAAACTAGAAATCTAGTATTCCATAGCTTTTTGAAATGCGGAATACTTTTTAGTCTTATTATTTTTTTCAAATTACTCTCGATTTAAGCAGCAAGTATTGGTTTCTTAGAGGTAATTATTCCTAAAAATGCTTAGCGCACAAATTATCTGTATATATATATTTTGTTTAAATTTATTTTAGCTATATATAATTTGTAATTTAAATATTAGCTTACTTGCTTCTTTTTAAATGTTTTAACATTTAAACATCTAAATGCTTCACATGCATTCAAATGTTTAAACGTTACTCGAAATATTAAATTTTTAAATGTCCTGATGCTCAGATATATAGGATAAAATTTATACGGTATAAGTTTTTATCTTGAAAATGATTATTACTGTATCGGCTTTCAAAGGAGGTGTGGGTAAGTCTATAACTGCATTACACCTCGCGACATACCTGCAAACTAAGGCTGATACACTCTTGGTGGACGGTGATTTGAATCGTAGTGCCTTAGACTGGTCTAATCGCGGTAGTTTACCGTTTAAAGTGGCTGATGAGGAAAATGGAGTTAGTTTAGCTCCCTTGTACGAGCATATAGTGATTGATACTCCTGCTAAACCCAGTTTTGAGGACTTAAAAAGCATTGCTCGCGGATGCGATTTAGTAGTTATACCGACCACACCAGATGCGATTGCATTAGCTGCTACGATGCAGATGGTTGGTTTACTTAATAAATTAAAAGCTAATTATCGAATTTTGTTAACAATAGTTCCTCCGCATCCGAATAGGTCGGGGAAAGAGGCTAAATTAGCTTTAAAAAATGCCAATATTCCTATTTTTAAAACAGGAGTTAAACGACTTGCAGTATTTCAAAAAGCAGCTTTAGAAGGAGTACCAGTTAATGCTGTGAATGATGTTTACGCGCAAGTTGCATGGAAATATTATGCTGAAGTTGGTAAGGAGATTCTACCTTGAATAAGAAAAAAAATAGTCGTTTTGATGAATTGATTGATGCTGCTCGTTCTCGCCAAAAGCGTGATAAACCGCAGGAAATAGTTGAAGAAAAAGTAACTTTTAAAAGTAAAAGCACTGACCCTAATTATGTTCGGACTACTGTATATTTACCAAAAAAACTGCATCGGGGTTTGAAGTTAGCTGCTGCTGCTGATGACCGTCAAATGAGTGATATTATAACTGAATTGTTGGAAAAGTGGCTTTCTCAAAAATGATAGTTGTTAGTTGTTAGTGGTTAGTTGTTTGGAATTGACGATACTAAAAACTTCTGCTACTACATTCAGAATTTTTTAAAGTGTCACAGCATTCTACAGAATAATCAAATAAAAAAACCCTGATTCTAATTCAACCGGGTTTCTAAATAATTGGCAATTAACAACTATCAACTAACTACTAACCACTAACAATTACAGATAAATTTCTTCCCCAGATTGAGTAAAGCGGACGTTTTTGACATTCCATTTAGGGTTGCTGGTCAAGGTTTTTTCAATGCTTTTGAATAAGGTGAATTGTTCGCAACTTGAAAGGGAGACTAATTGTCTGGGAGAATCGGAAGGTACGCGCAAATCTACTGTTGCAGTTCCGTTATTAACGTTAATCCTATAATTGGAAATGTTTAAGTCGGCTGTGTTTTTCGATGCAATAATTTTACCTACTGCATCTTTCATTGGTTCTTTGGATGATACAGATATTTTTTGGGGTACTAATTTCTGACATTCTAAATCGCTTGTAAATACGGTGATATCAGAATTTTTGAGATTCCCGGTCTTATTTTGATTTATGCTGTCTGGTGCTGGGGTTGTTTCTGCTCCAAATGGTGCTGCTTTAGTAGTTGGGGATGGTGTTGTCTTAATTTCTATTTTAGGGGTCTGGGTTTCGCTGTTAGGGGTCGGAAATGGACTGCTAGCAACTGGGGATTCATCGGATGGTGTTTCTTCTACACTGCCAACATCTGGATTAGAACCGCAACTGCTTGCGCTAATTACCATTGCTGATAACATCAAAGGAAAAATATATTTTTTGTGACGACGGATAAATTTGTTCATAGTGTTCTACCCCTAAGTATTTTTTATTTCAGTATTACTTATACATGCACCGTATAAATTTATAGCTGATTCCGATGATTTTTTTAATGTTAGTTGGCTGCTATTTTTCAAAAGGTTATAGGTGATGGGTAATTAGTAATTGGTAAGTAGGTAAGAGTTATTCATATATCAAAATGAACTCGTCGCTATGTTTGGTATTTTTATCTAAATTTTTTGTGTTTTGACTTTATTTTTCTCTAACTTTTAACTGTTAATTACTGAAAAGATAGTAACAAAGAGATTATGTCTAATAATCAATCTAGTATTTATAATCTGCGTAAAGCTGAATGGGAAGGTATACCTATAGATAAATGGGAACTTTCTAAATGGAAGCAGTGGAAGAAGTCGGTATCTAAATCGGATGAGTTTGTTAAGTTAGAGCGCGAATATTTGCGAATTAAATATAGCGTAAGCCAAGCTAATTTGGCTTTAAGTTTAGATACAGTAAAAGTTA
>ERZ1740060.1169-NODE-1169-length-10087-cov-3.862241_pt1 | contig 10087 bp, 9 predicted proteins | sample MGYA00581743_ERZ1740060 | MGnify/ENA primary metagenome ERZ1740060 (study PRJEB43018, sample SAMN04849235) | marine metagenome | isolation source: floating plastic debris | place: Pacific Ocean | collected 2008-08-27 | study: EMG produced TPA metagenomics...
GCGCGCTGGGTGTTGATCAACCGCGTTGTGCCCGCCGGTCAACTGATGGATGAGGCGCGCAAGATGGCAGCGCTGATCGCATCCGGGCCGCCGCTGGTTTACGCCGCACTGAAAGAGGTCGTGCGCGAGGCTGAGGATATGAAGTTTCAGGATGCGATGAATCGCATCACCAAAAGTCAATTTGCGACGGTTGAAACGCTCTATACTTCAGAGGATCAGCTAGAAGGCGCGCGAGCCTTCACCGAAAAACGCGACCCTGTGTGGAAGGGAAAGTAGGTTTGCGCAAAGGCGTACAGCCGTTTGACCAAACGCGATGCAATTTGTCGCATAGTCACGGAACCGGCCCTGACTAATTTCTGTAGCACTAGGTTTTCACATTGGATTGTTTGGCAATGTCGTGCGATATCAATGACGCTGCTTACCCGTTTGTACAAGAAGCAAATCGCAAAGAGGCGCTGAACGCCTAGCGCCGCGCCCAACCAAAACCGTTATCGCCAAGGTGGTTTTTTGTCTCGTCACCGATGATGATTTTGGCAGGAGCATTGAACATCTTCGAAGGTGACCACTTTCTAGGAGGCCTATTTCTGCTGATCGCTATGCAGCACGCATGGCTTGGTCGCCGTGAATGGAAAGCGCGCCAATCGTCGTAGCCGGTATCTGATTGAGGGACTAAGCGCGCCCGGTACCTATTTTGCGGCAAAGCAGGATCACAGGGATCAGACCGATCGTGGCAATCACAAGGCTGGGCTCTGCAGCGCCTTCAAGCCGTTCGTCTGACGCAAGCCGATAGGCCTGCACCGCCAGCGTGTCATAGTTGAAAGGTCGCATGATCAGCGTGGCTGGCAGCTCTTTCATGACATCCACGAACACGATCAACCCGGCTGTTAGCAGACTGGTCCGCAACAGCGGCATGTGCACGCGCCGGACGAGCCCCGGCATGTCTTGGCCAAGGGTCCGCGCCGCGGCATCCATGTTGCTGCCCACGCTGGCGATACCGCCCTCATAGGCGCCGATGGCAGCGGCCTGAAAACGGATCAGATAGGCAAAGATCAAAAGCCAGATCGATCCGGTAAACAAAAGCCCGGTAGAGATATCAAAGGTCGCCCGCATCCAGGCATCCACCGCATTGTCGAAGGCTGCAAACGGCACCAGCAAACCCACCGCAATCACTCCACCGGGCACGGCGTAACCAATGCGTGCCAAATACAACGATGTGCTGGTCAAGCGGCTCGTGCTAACCCGATGCAATGTGCCAAGGATCAATGCGGCCAGTTCGGTTAGGCCAGCCGCAATGCTGGCCAATGTCAGCGAATTGCGAATAAACCCAAGATAGCGTGGGCTCAACAGGTCTTGCTCGGACCCCAGCGCCATCACGCTCAGCGCGATCACAGGCAAGACGACACCCAGCATGACGGGCGTTAGGCAAAAGATCATCGCGCCGATCTTCTGCCCTTTGGTCAGCGTCAGACGCTGCAAAGGCGCATTGCGCCGCCCGCTGGCATATTTCGCGTCGCCGCGGCTGTAGCGTTCCAACATGACTAACAATAGCGCGAAGCTCAGCAATCCAAGGGCCAATTGTGCAGCTGCCGCACGATCTGCCAGCGTAAACCAGCTGGTGTAGATGCCGACCGCAAAGGTCTGCACGCCAAAATAGGCGACTGTGCCGAAATCGGCGATCGTCTCCATCGCGACCAGCATTACGCCCGATGCGATTGCGGGTCGTGCCATGGGTAGTGATACATGCATGAACGCTGAAAAGGGTGATCTGCCTAATACACGGGCCGCCAGAAACGTGCTGGCCCCTTGGGCGGCAAAAGCCGCGCGCGCTAGCAAATAGACATAAGGGTACAGCACCAGCGTCAGCATCAGCGCGGCGCCACCCAAGGACCGGATTTCTGGGAACCAATAGTCGCGTGGGCCCCAGCCGGTTATTTCGCGCAGCAAGGTTTGGACTATCCCTGGATGATCCAGCACATGGGTATAGCCATAGGCCAGCACATAGGCTGGGAAAGCCAAGGGCAGAGCCAACGCAATCTCGATCCAGCGACGCCCGGGGAAATCGGTCATTGTGACCAACCATGCAGCACTTGCGCCGATAAAGGCACTACCTGCCATGACCAAGGTGACAAGGATCAATGTTGTGCCGGTGTAACGCGCCAGAACCGTATCGGCGAGTTGGCCAAGCGTCTCAAAAGATCCTGTAAAAGCAGCTGCCAAAACACCCAAGTAAGGCACGATACAGATCAGCATGACAAAATCCGCAATGGTTTTGATACCCGTGCTCAACACTGGTCTGCGCGGTTTTTGCGATGAAAGCTGTCGTGCCATAGCTGCACCTAATCGAAACCGGGGCAGGGGGGCAAGCCATTGGCGCGCGCGGTATCACCGCAGGGCAATTACGCAGATGTGTGTGGTCATTGGATCGCTAAAATGCTTCTATAGAGACGATGTTGATCGAACCTGATGAAATGGATTTCCCATGCGCAGATTGTTTGCCGCCGCCTTGATAGCACTGCTGCCCTTTGGTGCGGCGGCGCAGGATCTGACCGAGGAGGAAATCAAGGACCTTGCGCTGCAGGCTATCCTTGAGAACCCGCAAATCATCGTCGATGCGCTGGCCATAATTCAAGAACAACGCCAAGAGGCGCAGGCGCTTGCTCAGGCGGATATTCTGCTGCGTCAGCGCGCCTCGCTCGAAAATGACCCGAACGCGCCTGTTGTCGGAAATGCCGAGGGCGAGACGGTTGTTGTCGAGTTCTTTGATTACAACTGTCCTTATTGCAAACGCGCGGCGGGCAACGTGAAAGAACTGATCGCGGCGGATGATGATGTGCGTGTTGTTTATCGCGAATGGCCGATTTTAGGTGAAGGCTCTGATTTTGCGGCACGCGCGGCGCTGGCCGCACGCGCGCAGGGCAAATATGAGGAAATGCACTGGGGCCTGATGGAAATGCGCGGCCGCGCCGAGGAAGCCTCGGTTCTGGCTGTGGCCCGATCGGTCGGGCTGGACGTCGATCAGCTGGTTGTTGATATGCAAAGCGACGCGGTAAATGCGCATATAGAGACCTCGCGCCAATTGGCGCAAAACCTTGGGTTCACCGGAACGCCCGCCTTTGTGATTGGCGATGCTTTGGTGCCGGGTGCGGTGCCTTTATCTGACTTGCAAGGCTATATCGCGCAGGCACGCGGCGAAGGTTGAATAATCGGACTTGACCTTCCAGTCAGTGGAAGGCCTATGTAGAGCGTCTACCAAAGGGAACACGCGCATGTCCGAGACGACTTTTAACCTGCAACTGACCCAGCTTTCCTGTGGGTCCTGTGCCGCGCGTGCCGAAAAGGCCTTGCGCGATGTTGCTGGTGTGACGGATGTGTCCGTCAACCTTGCGACAGAGGCGGCGCGCGTCACATTTGATGCGCCTGCATCCCTGGTGAAGATCACTGAGGCCTTGGCCAAGGCGGGCTATCCGGCACAGGCTGACCATATCACCCTTGATATCGCAGGGATGCACTGCGGGTCCTGTGTATGGCGCGTGGAACAGGCCTTGCTGGGCGCTGCATCGGTAACAGAGGTGTCGGTCAATCTGGCAGCCGAGACCGCATGGGTCACCTATTTGGCCAGCGATACCTCGCCTGCCGCAATTGCCCAAGCGGTTACAGATGCGGGCTACCAGGCGCAGGTGCATAAGGCGGCAGATGGGCCGACAAGCGACAAAGATGTCCGGATGGTGGCCCTGCGTCGTGATCTGACGATAGCGGCCATCTTGACGGCCCCCGTGTTTGCGCTGGAAATGGGCAGTCACTTTGTGCCCGCGGTCCACGTTTGGGTGCACCAAAACATCGGCATGCAGACCAGCTGGCTGTTTCAATTTGTGGTCGTCACCCTTGTATTGGCAGGACCCGGTCGCATGTTCTTCGCCCAAGGTCTCCCCGCCCTTTTCAAAGGCAAACCAGACATGAACGCGCTGGTTGCTATCGGAACAGCGGCGGCATGGGGCTATTCCACCATTGCGACTTTCCTGCCCAGCCTACTGCCAACTGGGACGCGCGCGGTGTATTTTGAGGCCGCTGCGGTCATCGTGACCCTGATACTCTTGGGCAGGTTCCTTGAGGCGCGGGCGAAAGGTAAAACGGGCCAGGCGATCCGCCGTCTTGTCGGCTTGCAGCCGCAGATTGCAACGGTGATGCGAGATGGAGGTGCTGTTGAGGTACCCATATCGGATATCATTGTCGGCGATGTGGTCAGGGTGCGCCCGGGCGAAAAGATCGCCACGGATGGCGTGCTGATCGACGGCCCCGCGTTCGTTGACGAAAGCATGATCACGGGCGAGCCTTTACCGGCGGAGAAGGCCAGCGGTGATGTTGTAACCGGCGGTACCGTGAATGGCACTGGCGCGTTTACCTTTCAGGTCACGCAGGTGGGTGCAGAAACCGTGCTGGCGCAAATCATCCGCATGGTCGAAGACGCGCAAAGTGCCAAACTGCCGGTCCAGGACCTTGTGAATAAAATCACCCTTTGGTTTGTGCCAGCCGTGCTGGTGCTTGCGGCATTGACCGTTTTGGGATGGCTGATCTTTGGCCCTGACCCTGCGCTGGGCTTTGCCTTGGTGGCCGGTGTGTCTGTCCTGATCGTTGCCTGCCCATGTGCGATGGGTCTGGCCACACCAACGTCAATCATGGTGGGCACCGGGCGCGCCGCGGACCTGGGGGTGTTGTTTCGCAAGGGCGATGCTTTGCAGGCACTGCGGTCCGTCGAAATCGTGGCGTTTGATAAAACCGGTACACTGACGCAGGGGCGCCCCGAGGTGATGACTGTGTCACTGGCGCCTGGCCTAGAAGAGGCCGAGGTGCTTGGGTTGGCTGCGAGTGTTGAAGCTTTGTCCGAACATCCGATTGCCGCCGCAATCGTACGCTTTGCACAAGCGAAGGGTTACGATCTGCAGAACGTTAATGACTTCACAACGCTGGTTGGATTCGGCGTCAGCGGCACTGTTGCGGAACGCCAAGTGGTGGTTGGGGCGGATCGGTTCATGCAGCGTGAAGGGATCGCGATAGGTGCACTCTCTGGCCTTGCTGCGCAGATTGCGGCGAAAGGGCAGACGCCGTTCTATGTCGCCATTGACGGCCAAGCCGCAGGGCTGATCGGGATTTCAGACAGGATCAAGCCAACGACGCCTGCTGCAATTCAAGCCCTGCATCAGATGGGCCTGCGCACGGCGCTGATCACCGGCGACAACGCGAAGACTGCCCAAGCGATTGCGGCCGAGCTGGGGATCGACACTGCGGTCGCTGAGGTTCTGCCGGATGGAAAGGTTGCAGCGTTGCGGGATCTAATGTCGGGTGGTCAGAAGGTCGCCTTCGTCGGTGATGGGATCAACGATGCCCCCGCCCTTGCCGCTGCTGACGTGGGGATCGCGATTGGTACGGGAACGGATGTGGCGATTGAAAGCGCTGATGTTGTTTTGATGTCAGGCGACATTCAAGGCGTCTCCAACGCGGTTGAAGTGAGCCTGCGCACGATGCGGAACATCAAGCAAAACCTGTTCTGGGCCTTCGCCTACAACACAGCGCTGATCCCCGTGGCTGCTGGCCTGCTGTATATCTTCGGCGGTCCGTTGCTGTCGCCCATGCTGGCTGCCGGAGCGATGGCGCTATCCAGCGTCTTTGTGCTGTCAAACGCGCTGCGCCTGCGGTGGGTTGCTGTTACGCCGCCGCCTAAAGTGGAGAAGGAAGAAACCTATCAGGAGGCCGCTGCATGAATATCGGACAAGCCGCAGCGCAAGCGGGCCTGCCGGCCAAGACGATCCGTTATTACGAGGATATCGGGCTGGTCAAACCGGAACGCGACGCGAATGGATACCGGGCCTTTGCCCCTAATGATATTCACAAGCTGCCCTTTTTGGCGCAAGCGCGGGCCTTGGGGTGTTCGATCGACGATTGCCGCGCCCTGCTGGCGCGTTGGGAAAGCACGGCGCGTGCCAGTGCAGATGTACGACGGATCGCGCAAGACCATCTGCAGCAGATCGAGGCCAAGATCACTGATCTGGGCCGCATGCGCGATACGCTGAAAACACTGGTGCGGGATTGTGCAGGCGATGACAGGCCGGACTGCCCAATCCTGAACACCTTGGGCAATCAGCCATCCAGCTAAAGGCGGGTCACGGTCCGCAAGGCGATCCACTGCAGACCCACTCTAACAACTACCGTAGAGGACGTGGTGGATCATACTGCCAGATGTGAGCTCAATTGATGCCATCATAACACTCTTTGGGCGCGGGAACGGCTGTTGATTTATGATTGGCTCATGTAAAGCAGAGCAGACTATGGATTGTTCGTCGCTTTGGACATGAACGATTGATTGAACCTTTTCGCTTTGATCGGGAACCTACACATGGAACTTTCTGGTAAGACTGTCGTGGTGACGGGTGGCAGTGATGGCATTGGAAAATATATCTGCCTAAAACTTGCTGAGCAGGGCTGCAATCTGGCGATCATCGGTCGGGATGTTGATCGTCTTTGCGATGTAGAGAAGCAGAGTTTGGCAAGAGGGGCACCGCAGGCCCGCTCTTTTGCTTGTGATATCCAAAGCACTGCACAGCTCGAACAAACGGCGCAAGACATTCTGACGGCTTTTGACGGGGTTGATATCTTGATCAACAATGCTGGCATTTGGCATAAAACCAGCCCTCTGGATGAAATTGACCCATCCCTGCTGGAAGCCGCCGTACAGACAAACCTAACGGCGCTGATGCAGCTGACGCGGCTTCTAATCTCAGATTTGCGCAAAAGGCCGGAGGCGATCATTCTCAACGTTGCCTCGAAATCCGGCGTTGTGGCGCAGGCTGGTCAATCGGTATACACCGCCACCAAATACGGTGTGCGCGGCTTTACAGAAGTCTTGAAAGTCGACGAACAGGACAGCGGCATTCGTGTTGCCGGGCTCTATCAAAGTGGCACGAACACGCAGATGTTCGCGAAAGCAAACGAAGACGTACCAAATCATATCTTTACCGAGCCCGAAGATTTGGCAGATGTCGTCGTGTTCATGCTGTCGCGGCCACCCAAGATCTGGCTGCATGATGTCAGGGTGGAACTGTAGATCGTTTTTGAAGCTTTTTGGGGTTCCAGGTGACGGTTCTGAGGTGAGGGGTCAACTCACCCTCAAACCGCACCCAGACATCCAGCACACACCCACCATAGCAAAAACCCCCGCCTGATCGCTCAGCCGGGGGTTTCTTGATCGTAACGTCGAAGGGCAGCTTGTTAGAGCATACCTTCGCGCTGGAGCTTCTTACGTGCCAGCTTGCGCTGACGACGGATCGCTTCTGCTTTCTCGCGCGCTTTACGCACGGAGGGCTTTTCGAAATGCTGCTTGAGCTTCATTTCACGAAAAACGCCTTCACGCTGAAGCTTTTTCTTCAGAGCACGCAACGCCTGATCGACGTTGTTATCACGAACACTAACCTGCATGTGGTTTTCACCACCTTTCTAAGTTGGATTTGCAAAAATTGCAGGAAGTGGGCAGATAGCAAAGGCAAGCTAGTTTGTCTAGTGTGAACCCATCGCAGGAGAGAACTCATGACAGACCCTATTCTGGACAAGCTTTTGGATGCAGCCTTGCCGCATGTCGCTTTCGATGGGTGGTCGCCCGCGACATTCAATGCCGCCGTCGCTGATGCTGGCATTGATCCCGCTGTGGCCAAGACCGCCTGCCCACGCGGTGCCGTCGATCTGGCAGTGGCCTATCACCGCCGCGGCGATGCGGCGATGGTGGCGGCCCTCAAAGAGGCTGATCTTAGCAACATGCGCTTTCGTGATAAGGTCGCCCATGCCGTTTTGCTGCGTTTGCAGGTGATCGACGACAAAGAAGCGGTGCGCCGGGGCACGACACTTTTTTCGCTGCCACATATGGCTGGGGATGGCGCCAAACTGATCTGGGGCACGGCTGATGCGATCTGGACTGCACTTGGTGATAGCTCGCAAGATGTGAATTGGTACACCAAACGGATGACACTTTCCGGCGTCTATAGTTCCGTGGTCCTTTATTGGCTGGGCGACGATAGCGTCGATATTCAGGCGACAGATGCATTTATCGACCGCCGTATCGACAATGTCATGCAGTTCGAAAAATTCAAAGCGCAGGCCAAGGCCAACCCATTGCTCAAGCCGCTGACAGGCACGTTGGAGCGCATAATGGCAGGTATCAAGGCGCCGGGTGCTGCCACGAGCCCCGACCTGCCAGGTATCTGGCGTGACCCACAATAAGGACGACCCGCGATGAAGGCGATCGAGATTTCTCAGCCTGGCGGGCCTGAGGTGCTGACCCTGACAGACCGGCCCATGCCGGAACCGGGTTATGATCAGGTGGTGATCAAGGTGGCCTATGCCGGGGTGAACCGACCCGACGCTTTGCAACGCGCGGGGCTTTACAATCCGCCGAAAGGGGCCAGTGATTTGCCGGGGCTAGAGGCCGCGGGCGAGGTTGTGTCCTGCGGCGCGGGTGTGGCGGGCATCACGCCCGGTGATCAGGTCTGCGCCCTGCTCCCCGGCGGTGGCTATGCGGAATATGTCGCCACAGCTGCCGCGCATTGCCTACCGATCCCGGATGGGATGACGCTAAAACAGGCGGCCTGTTTGCCCGAGACGTTTTTCACCGTCTGGTCCAATGTCTTCATGCGGGGCGGGGTGCGTGCAGCGCAGCGGTTTGTGGTGCATGGCGGCAGTTCCGGTATTGGGACAACGGCTATTCAATTGGCCAAAGCCTTTGGCGCGCGTGTCTTTGCCACCGCGGGATCGGATGAGAAATGTGAAGCTTGCGTCGCATTGGGGGCTGAAGCGGCATTCAACTATCGCGAGACCGATTTCGTGGAAGAGATGCGGGCAAAGGGCGGTGCCGATCTGATCCTCGATATGGTTGGTGGCCCTTACACCCAACGCAATCTTAAGGCACTGGCAGATGATGGCACATTGGTGCAGATCGCCTTCTTGCAAGGCCCAAAGATGGAACTGAACCTTGTGCAATTGATGACCCGGCGGTTGACCATCACCGGATCAACGCTGCGCCCGCAGTCTGATCTGGCCAAGGCGCGAATCGCAGAGGCGTTGCGGCAGCACGTCTGGCCGCTGATTGCGGCAGGTAAGGTGGCCCCAGTGATGGATCAGGAATTTGCGTTAGAAGATGCCGCCGCCGCTCATGCCCGTATGGAAAGCAGTGCGCATATTGGGAAGCTTGTGTTGAGAGTGGCCTGAGGCGTCATTTCGTTCGCACGAAATGAACCAAATTCTTCGAAGAATTTGGCCGCTCAGGTGCGTGCCTTTTCAAATTCCGCCCAGGCTTCCAGAAGCTTGTCCAAATCAAAACCCGGCTCTTTCGCTGGCCCTAAGATAATCTGCTCCCCCGCCCACATTTTCTCAATTGCGGCTATGAGGTCGGGGATCACCTCCGGCGGGATCACCAAACCGCCGTGCCGGTCGGCATGTACCAGATCACCCTGATGAACGGTCATGCCCATCACGTTGACGGACGTGCCCAATTCACGCACATGAACAAAAGCGTGGCTGGGACCGATGGACCCGGCAACAACCGGAAAGCCCTCCGCCAGATCGCCCAGATCGCGCATGACACCATTGGTCAGCGCACCATTAAGGCCCAGACCCTTGTGTACGTTGGTGTGAACTTCGCCCCACCATGCGCTGACGCAATGAGGGTAGTCGACGTCTTCCAATACAGCGATGGCCGGGCGCGGGCCGCCGGCCATATTGCGGAAATAGTCCAGACGCCGCGCGCGGATCACGTCTGTGGCTTCGCTGGGCGCCTCGCGCCCGGCGATCTTGGCGGTCCGCGCAAAGCCAACCATGGATTGCCCGGGGGCAGAGCATTGCATCGTCCCTTTGGTATAGGCGTCAAAGCCGCGCTTTCCTTGCGCCACTTCGATGGCGTTGCAGACTGTGGGCGTGTCGACCCGTTGCAGAAGTTCCAGCAGGTCGGCGGGGATTACTGGTTCAGCCATTGTGCCAAAGCCTCATTCGTTGCGTTGGGTTGTTCTAGCGTGGGCAGATGTCCTTGGTTTTTGATGATTGTCAGGGTCGA
>ERZ1740060.1170-NODE-1170-length-10084-cov-7.447303_pt1 | contig 10084 bp, 10 predicted proteins | sample MGYA00581743_ERZ1740060 | MGnify/ENA primary metagenome ERZ1740060 (study PRJEB43018, sample SAMN04849235) | marine metagenome | isolation source: floating plastic debris | place: Pacific Ocean | collected 2008-08-27 | study: EMG produced TPA metagenomics...
GTCATCTTCTTACGGGTCATAGTGCGATCGCCTCCTCAAACAAAGCATTAAATTCGCGGGCGCTGTCAGTAGCTGGTCGCCCTTTCATTTCAAAAACCGTCAGTTCCTGCGTGTAGGTATCCGCTACCACTTGACGCTGATGAATAATGGTCGATAGCACCGGCAGACCAAATTCCTCCAGCACCTCACCCGCTTCTTCCTTAAGCTTGGTTCCTTTGACGGCTCTGCTGAGAAATAGAGCAGCCTTCGGCATTCCTCCACGAACTGATTGGGCCTGCTTGATCAATTTCACAGCATCAGCAGCACTACGAATATCAAAACCTGTAGGCTGCACCGGCACCATAGCTAGATCCGCTCGCAGCAGGATCGCTCGGGTCAGTTCAGATATTCCGGCAGGGCCATCAATGATTGTGAAGTCATGCTGACTCACCAACTCTGGCAATCCTTCCAGAATCTCGTCAGAGGTACCCCAGACCTTAATCGTGGGAGTAAATTTCTCTGACTCGTTGGATGCGATCGCATTAATCCACATTGAACTACTCTGCTGAGCATCTGCATCTACCAACGCGACTGAATACCCTTTACTATGCAGCCATCTAATCAGATGGCCCGCAGCAGTAGATTTTCCGCACCCACCTTTCTGGTTGACTATTGCTATTGATGACATAATCAGTCAATTACTTACTTCATTACTGCAAGCAGTAAACACTCATTTGTCAAAAAAGGCAAGGAGATCACACCTTTTTGAGGTTTGCACAACCCCTCAAAAAGGTATAGTCCACTATGAGACAATTAAGACTCATTTCTCCTTGCCCGCATTCTGTTGATGCAGAGTATCACTGATACTCTGCATGATTTGAAAAATTAGAGACTAAAGCTCGGACAAAATGCACACTAATTTACTAGCTTTTTAAGAGCGCTTTGAGCCACAGTTTCAGCGCGTGCTGAGGTGACCTTCTGATATCTCAGTGTGGTCAGAATGGACTCGTGCCCCATCAACGCCCTCAGCTCTTCAATACCCATTAGACCAACGCGTTCAGTGGCAAAAGTATGGCGCAGATCGTGAAGCCTCGCCCCTTCTAGCTCAGGTATACCTGCAATCAGCTTTCGCCAGTTCTGATGCACCGTGCGGTAGCTCAGACGACTGACTCTGCCCGCTATCGGCTGCTGTGCGGTGAATAAAGCAGGGCAACGATGATGCCGATAGTACTTGAGATAGGTGTGGAGCAGCTGGGCCGCATCATCGCTGTAAAAGCACCAGCGCTGCTTGTTTCCCTTGCCAAGCACTCGAAACTTCTGTTGTTCTAGATTCACCTCGTCAAGATCGAGCGCCAGTAGTTCAGAAATTCGCGCTCCACTGCGATGCAACAATCTGACAATTGTATGAGTACGACAGTCTGTTTCAACCGCTTTATACATCGCCTGAATCTGGTCTGGTGTGAGATAGCGAATGGCTTCGTCAGAACCATGCTCGCCCTTGTCAGCATCAGGCTTACGCCGCTTCAGTTTGGCAATTGGATTGGCTTTAATATGTTGTTGTTCTACGGCGTAATTAAACAAAGCTTGAATCGTTGCCTGATGCCGATGATGAGTTGTATAGGCCAAATGCGAGAGACTATCGAGATACTCAGTAAGGAGCGTACGATCACAAATTTCAATCGGCCAGCTGCCGTACTGGGCCAACAAGGGTATCAGCGTCAGCTCATAGGATTTCACTGTCTGCTGAGCCAGACTAGGTCGGTCTAAAAACTGCGTGGCCACCATTGCTAGAGAAATAGGCATAACCCTGAAATAAACGTAAACGCCAGCAGCAAACGCTAACCTTCACTCTATCGTTTAGACAGATCGTTATTTCGATAATTTATTAAAGCTTTGAAATCCTCAACTGTCCCAAAGCCCGGAGAATCGCTGGCTAGTTATGTCCGTCGGCTCCGCTCAGTCCTCGGGATGAGCCAGCAGGCGGTGGCTGACAAGTCAGGTATTCACGCCCAGAGTATCGGCAAGATTGAGCGCGGTCATACGACGGTGCTCAAGGCCAAGACCAAACGCGGACTGGCCTATGCTCTGGACGTTCCCGAAGCGAATTTAGATGCTGTCGTCAAGGGCATTGCAGTCGAGGAGACCGGGGCGCTGAAGTTTTGCCCACAGTGCTGGACGCCAGGTCATGCTCCAGATGCAATGTGGTTGCACGTCCATGCTCACTACTGCTACCGCTGCGGGAGTGAGCTGCGCCACCGCTGTATTCAATGTGATTCGCCGATCACATCCTTGAGGCATCGCTTCTGCCCTTACTGTGGAAAGGCTTACAATGCATCAGAGAAGATATCCCCTAAAGAGCCACCCTGTTGACAACTAAGTATCTGAGCATGACCTTAGCAAAGTCAAAACAGAGCCTAAATAGCTGGATTAAGCGCTGCAAATCGAGAAGTCCGAGTCTTTGCGTGAGGAACCCCATCAAGCTAGTCAGATAGCCATACGACATTCATCGCAACGGCTATCAGCAGGTGCTGCAAATATGTCTTAGCCAGTCTGACATAGCGTGACCTTCTCATCCCAAAGGCCCGAACACCTTGAGAGATCGTGCCCTCGATGCCTGCTCGTACGTTGTATCGAGCTTTCCATATCTTGGTTAGCTGTGCTCTTCTATTTGGATAGCTTTATGCACAGCTCTAGGGAGCAACGTAACTGACCTTGACTCTGCTTTGCTTTTCGTATGCAAGCTTCGATGTAAGCACAGGCAACAATCAGTGCTGGAAAATTTGACACGAATCGTTGCGTTGTTCCAAGTATCTTTAGAGGGTGTCATACATTTTCTTTTCTTCCCTTCTGGACAGACCATCTGTTGTGGTTTCCAAACTATTTGAAAGTGGCTGAGGTCGTAGCCATTAGCAGCTTTCGCCTGCCAGCTTACGTTTGGACTGACTGGGCCAATCAACTTAATCCCGAAGTTCTCCAGACTTTCTACCAGGAGTGGCCCATCGACATATCCCGCATCTACCACATGATCTTCAGGTAATAGAGCTTTGCTAGATAGCGCTTCGTTTATGGGTTGAGTCTGTTCGTTGTTTCCCTCCTGTACTTTAGCCAGCCTCTTTCTACAAGCCGCTCTCGGAGAATATCTAGTATTTGTTTTTCTTGACCACCATTCAACAAGCAAGTACGGAATTCACTCAGTACCGAAAATCAAAGCCGAAGTCAGCTAGTTCTAGGCCCAGTGGGTACTTCCAGTCCGTCCGACTTTTAACAGCGTCTGCGGCCTGTCGGTCTGATAAGTTTTCTGCGAACTGCATGACTGAAACTAACGCTAATCGCCAGGGGGCAATGGGCAGGCTGTCCATGCGTTAAAAATAACGTTTCAAAATTGCGATCGCTATAAATTGAACCGAGTTCATCAACGGAGGTTCAGATAGCGGTTACCTTTTGGGAATATCTGATGGGCAATGCGGGCAGTTTCTTCGGGCACTGAGTCATTGGGCTGAGCTTGCAGCATAAGGCTACTCAAATGCCAGTACCACCAGTATGAATTCGTTATAATAAGAAAGCAGCAGTCAATCATTATTATAGAGGTGAAATATTATGAGTTCTGAGAAGAAACCCACTATCAATAGATATGTAGCAGATATGATTTTGGGTGCTAACGCGTCTACTACTTCAGCAATTGCTTTCGGGATGACTGGAGCTGGCCTCATTCCTTGTCTTGGAATTGTTGCGCTTGGTGCTGGTATAGGTGTTGCTATGCATAAGGTGTTTGAATAATTAGTTCATTTTAACTTTCAAGAACCTGCACGAAAATTTTGGATTTCCCATTATTTTATTGGAGTTCAATTCTCGGTTGTGTTATGAAAGATGACCGAGTCAAGAATTCTCCTTCTTATCTAGGCTCTAATCACACCGCGACAAGAGTAGTCTGTTGTCTTGCTCTTCCTAGTAGTCTTAGGAACGACCGGATACTATTGGCGAACTAAATACTAAACTTTGAAGCATCGAAAGTTGGTTAGTTCAGCCAATGGGCTGATAATAAATGTATTGGGTTTGAGCCACTATTTTGGAGTTCGCCAACAATATCCAAGACTACTCATACCCCTTTTCCAAGCTTTTTGGACCTCTCTCACGTAAATCTAGCGTATGAATCTCAGAGTGTTCAGTCGGTCTATCAGCAACGTCTTGTACAATCCGGCTTTCGGATTGCAAACTAATAGGTGAATGAGAGGTGATGTATTCAACTACAGCCTCAGATAGTAAGGCGTTTGTTTCCAAAGTGCTAATAGAGTTACTCAAAATACTATAGCCATCGTTACCATTTGATAAGAATTCGTTTGTAACTATTGTATAAATCTCATTTGGATCATATGGCTTATACCCTCCTTGGGTATTAGCTATCTCAATAAAAATGATGCGTCTTCCAGCAGGAGCAGAAGGATCCCAGTGAAACCGGAAGCCAGCTATTTGAGGGAATCGTCCGGCAACTTCTTCAACTCCACTTAATCCGTTTTCTAGAGCCGCTTTGAGTTGTTCTCCTGTTATTTCAATTTGGACAATTTGGTTCTGAAATGGTAGGGCTTCTAGCACTTGTGCCATAGTGATATCACCCTCGGAAATGCTATTTCGTATAGTGCCACTATTCAGAAGGGCCATCTGTGCACCACTATGACGGAATTCATCCAACATGGCATCGGCAATTAGATCTCCTAAATTCGTTTCTCTGCTACGAACACTTTTATAATTTCCATCGAGTACTACAGCTGATTCACCAATTTTCGTGTAACTAAAATGTTCAATTGCATATGTTAATTTTCTTAACTTCGCCTGGAATTCTGAATTTGGTTCAATACGCTCATCAACAGAACGTGGTGACCCTTGCCAGGAAATCACATTCCCTTCGACATCAAAACCAACACGAATATCTCCCAGATACTTACCCCATTCCCAATCAGTAACTACTAGTACTTTACGACTGGTCGGAGAGTTCTTGACTAAAGGATAAGATGTTATTGCTCCAGGCATGTTGCCGACTATGGTATGGGAATGTCCTCCAACGATGACGTCAATATCATTGACCTGAGTTGCTAGGGTTTGGTCAGCATCAATACCAATGTGGGTAAGAGCTATTATCTTATTGACACCTTGCTCCTTTAATTCACGTACAGCTTCACGAGCCGCCATAATTGGGTCTGTAAAGACTACTCCATCTCCAGGCTTTGAAAGGATACTAGTTTCTTTCGTTGTCAAACCAAAGATGCCAACTTTTTCACCTTGCATTTCAAAAATAATCCAGGGTTTAATCTTATCTATAAGTGGTGAACTCTCATCTATCTGAATATTCGCAGAAAGCATCGGGAAATCTGCGTTGGCAGCGAATTTCGCCAATGCTTGTTGTCCTAGATCAAACTCGTGATTACCAACAGTAGAAGCGTCGTATTGTAACTCATTGTAGAAAAATACATCCGCTTGGCCTTCATACTGGTTAAAGAATAAAGTTCCTTGAAAGATATCCCCAGCATCTAGTAGCAGCACCGGCTCATTGTGAGTCTTACTATCTAGCCTACTTGCATTTATCAAAGACTTTCGTCTCGCAATACCGCCTAATTCATGCGTTCCAACCTGTACAGGTAGAAGATGTGCATGATGGTCATTTGTATGTAGGATTCGCAGAGAGAAGCTAGGCTCTTTAAAAAACCAATGAAACCCAACTAGCATTAAACCAAGAACAATTATCAGAACAGCAAGCAAGCTGAAATTGAAATCATCGTTTTTCCGCAAGAGCATGACAAACCCCTATACAAGACATTCCTATAGATGCTGTAATCGAACCTGCCAGAACGGCTTTAATTCCCCATCCAATAACTGGAACAAAATTTAGAAGTTCGGCAATGGCTGAATGTCCTAGCTTAGTTCCTACGAACGCTAAGCTCCCCCCACTCGCTGTAGCTATGCCATTTTTCATCAAGAATTCTTTTATCTCATCTTTTGAGATATTTTCTGAGAAGTATATATTGTAAATTGCCACACACATAGCAATCTCTGCAGCTGAATATACAGCATGTTTTCCAGTCTCAATACCAGGAGTTGGAACCGCAGCTCCGCCAGCGTTAGCTGTTGTAGTAGCAATAACTGTGAGAACAGCTCTATTTCTTTTTTCCTTTAAAGAAGGCATATAAATTACTCCAAATTATTAGCAAACAATTTCGGTCACTTAAAACGTACTATCGAGAGTATGGGTTCAACTAATGACAACGAGACGTTTCCTTCAAAGAAGGATAAATAATATGATTTTCTTTGAGATTTACGTCTTTTAGAAAGCTCGCTTCAAAAAAAATTACATCGTCAGAAACCTCATCGAGGGAAGGAACCATTATTAATATCGAGGCAAGTGCCATTAATATAGTCAGGAGAATCTGTCGCTAACCAGCCTATGGCCTTCGCTACTTCTTTCGGATATGCAAATCGGTTAGTAATTACAGTATCTTTGAAGGCATTTCTTCTATCCTTTGGAATGACGGATAGCATATCGGTTTCAACTGGACTGGGTGCTATGGAATTAATCAAAATCCCTTTAGGGCCTAATATTTTAGAAAAGCTCTTAGTCGCATTAATCAAAGCTGATTTCGTCATGCCATACCAAATATCTGGATGACCAATTTGTCCTGCAATTGAAGCATTGTTAACAATTCGTCCCCGCTGATTTCGAATCATATATCTAGAAACTTCACGAATCAGAGCAATTGGCGATTCTAAATTGACTCTGAGCATTTTATCTATCTTCTGCTGAGGATAATTATCAAAGGGTAACGCGTACATTACACCGGCATTATTCACTAAAACATCAACAGAGCCAATACTCTTCACAAGACTAGGAATACCTTCTGTATTTTCTAAGTTGTATACGATTGTTGTTACATCTGAATTTCTAGAGAATTCAAAACCCTTAAAATCTCGAGCAACAACAATGACACAAAAATCGTTCTCTAGTAAATAGCGTGTAACTTCTAGGCCAATACCCTTGTTTCCACCAGTTATTAACGCTGATTTTTTTGTCATATATACCATCTCCTTCAGAATCTCACGACATTAGTTTTACGCTGATTTTTCCCGCTGTAATAATTCATGGGTCAAGGTTCATTATTGAAAGGTAGAATTTCCGTTCTCATATTTCAATCATAAGCTTCTCTTTATGTTAAGGATGTGAAGACTCACGCATATTGATAGCATAGATATCAGAGGCCTCTTCTTTAATGCTTTCAACGGCTTTCACTTTGTCTTCTTCAACTATCCTAACTACAGAATGAGACCTTCATCCATCACAGATAAGCGGTTGGACTATAAGTGTGTTATCGCAACGGCCAATTACTAAAACACGATCACCTTTTTGGAAAGAGATATTTTGCTCACACTGCGCCAGCCAAGAAACCCCTTGATATTTAACACGTCCTCTATAAGACGGGAGTATTGCTCTCTCAACAACAGCAATCTCATTTGAGTAGCGAAGATACAGATTCGGATTGGTCTGCGGCCAGGAATCCCCCGCAGATGAATTGATATCTTCTTTTGAGGCGAGGCATAAGAGTGAAAGCATCATGAAACTACTTTACTTATTTACATGGGGCGAATAAAGCAATGAGAAAAACTATGAGAGACTAGCGAAGAATCAAGATCTAAAATTATGAAGCATTTTTGTCGATGTCTAAGCTCTCAATATAATGTTGTGAGCTTAGTAAAGCGAGTTTTAGAGAGCTACGCTCTCAGCTGCCAGAGACTGGGAAGAAGCCAGCAGGACAATATTGTTAACATGCTCGTTCTGCTGACTATTTATAAAAGCTCTGTAGTTGACTATTTCTCAGTCGAAAAATCAAACACTTTTTCTGGATTTGCTGCTTTTAGGTAATCACTAGTAGCCAAAATTATTGATCGAGTGAAGCACGCTGCATTGAAACCTACAGAGTCGTGTTCGAGAAGTGATTCATCTACAAAAACATGATTTATCTTTGGAAGAATCGGACTACCAAATGGGGGAACAGTTCCTGGCTCAAGGCCATCTGTCACCTCTAACATCTCTTCGCTTGTTGAAAAGCGGAATTTTTTAATATTAAGCTCTGTTTTCAAAGACTTGGAGCATATTTTTTGGTGGCCGGACAGCACACAAAGTATAAAATCCGAGCTACCATCTTTATATGTTGCCTTTATCAACAAGGCTTTAGCCCCAACCACAAGAGTGCCGCCACCGTCTACTCTGGCCCTTGCACTCTCCTCGCTTGTCCGACACTTCTCATGCTCAATAAGCTTAAACGGAGATTGTTTAGCCTCCAGCAGATCAATAATTTTTTGTGTTGTTTCGTTTTCTTTGAGTAAAGTGAAGCTCATGTGTTTTTACCTCATGAAATTAAATGATGTTCTGCCTTAGCTAGGTTCCTCCTTGAAAAGCTCTCAAAGTAGGATCAGCTTTTGACTATGGAAAACACGGTCAGAAGGACTTGCCCCAAGGGCTGTTTGCAATCTTGAAAGTGAGTGGCGGGCGTACACACGTTTCAAAAACCTCTCCCCCTTTACTTGTCCTCTTGCATGTAAACCATGAACATTAGAGAACAGCAAGAAATCCCCTGGATTAAGCGTTATAGGAATAGTGATCGGTGGTTTCAGCGCCAGTTGTAAGGCTTGAAGAGCTTTACGTGCCTCATCATCATTTGGAATTGGTTCTACGTTGTATGTAGCCAGCGCTATTTCATATCTATGCTGATACTTGGTGATAATGGAACGCGGTTCAGACTGAATTCTTTTCCCACCAAAGTAACTGAAGGACTCTGGAGTAAGAACTCGGAATCTTGGCTGTTGTAGGATATTGAAGTAGTAGGGATCTATAAAACGGCGGATAGAATCCAAAGGCGCGTAGTATGTAGTTGCCTGAGCCTGATTGTTAATGCAAAGTAAGGCAATAAATAGAGTACGAAAATCTCTGTGCAAAATTGCATCATCAGTATGAAATCCAAAATCACCTGTCCCAGCATTCGAGTTTGAATCCTCGAATCCTTTAACAGGAAATATATCTTGAACTAAAACGCCGTTTTTTTGTTCTTCATAGCTAAAAGGCTCCAACCGCAGGGCTTTAACCGCGCTCAAAACGATTAGATCATCATGCGAAAATCCTTCTATCAAACTTTGTTTATTCCTTATTTTTTTTCTCCCAAAGTCTTCTGAGCAGAGGGGAAGACCTTTCATCAAAACAATCGAGGAGTGGCGTAGAACATTTTTAATCTCTGGAACAAGGTAGTTTTCTCCTATATTTCCAGCAGATTTAATTAACTCCTCAGCCCCTAACTCGCTATCAATAAGACGAAGAATTTCTTTACTCCAGTTTTTTCTTGCAGAGTTGCCAATTCTATATATGGGCAGAGAAAAGTTATCAGAAGAGAAGAACTCTTCGGTTGAGTTTGATACAGGATATTTTGGACAAGCAAGAGTGATCATAGAACATTCTCCAACTGGTTATAAGATACTTTGCCTATTGCTTTACCGCGTTTTCTTTCAAAAACTGCAGGCACTTTTGCATTAGGCGCTATGCCTGAACTGTCAATCTCGAAGAGCTTTCTAATATGTCTCTAAGCTCCCAAAGAATGAAAACTTGGACAGCTACTTTCAACAAAATACTGATTACAGGCAAGACCTTTTTCTTTAAAGGCTGTCGATGACCTGTTAGGTACACTCACACTATAACCCAAAAACGAAAACGAATAACATAATTCGTTTATTTTTTTGCGTTTTCAAAAAAGAAGAATAACAGCAATCTGTATTGACGTAATACGTCAATATTTAGGCTGTACGCTGCTAATTGATTAACGGTAAAATATTTCTTAGGGGTTAAAAGATTTAAAGCTAATTTGACAGACTAATTCAAACTGCTTTTGACCCAACACGTCTATTTTTATCTTGATGCGTAAATATGGCTTCCACGTCGTTTGGTCAATACGTAGACTTATTAATTCGTCTATATGCAAAATCAGCAGATAAAGGATTGACTGATTACATTAAGAATGACCTGTCTAATGATCGCAATGGTTTTCCTGATCGCTTATCTAGCCGTCAGATAGCGCGC
>ERZ1740060.1171-NODE-1171-length-10077-cov-3.986929_pt1 | contig 10077 bp, 7 predicted proteins | sample MGYA00581743_ERZ1740060 | MGnify/ENA primary metagenome ERZ1740060 (study PRJEB43018, sample SAMN04849235) | marine metagenome | isolation source: floating plastic debris | place: Pacific Ocean | collected 2008-08-27 | study: EMG produced TPA metagenomics...
TTTATTTGGTGACCCAGTCATAGTTTCATTCATAACTGACTGGGCGCAAGCTACACTACTACATTTAGAGACATAGCGTTAGAGTCTCAAACATCATCAATGATTGGCTAAATTCAAGCGGGAATCACGTTTATTAGCATTGTTGGAGTGTTGCCAAAGACAAATCACCGCCCAGACATAACAATACGCGTATAAAAATATAATAGAACTGAATGAGTTTGCTTTCAGTGTTGAATCTGGATGTTTAAAATAATGATTCTGAACCGAAATATGAGTCTTAATTCTATGAAGCATCAACCTTTGCAAAGTTTAGCCAATAAGAAAAAATCAAAACTGGAGGGAAGTTTGTAATACTGGTGCATATCAATACGCGGCATATAGTAACAATGCGATAATAATAAAGGCTGATTGAGTAGTACTACACATTTAAAGGTTGACCTTGTGTGTGAATGGTTGATCAATCAACTCGTGACAAGGAATAGTAGGCTTTGATAACACTTTGTTTAGCAACAACCAAGTTCCTCATCTAGTGGATATATAACAATGATAGCTAGAAGGAAAGTACACCAGTTAGATATCAGCCCTTCCACAGCAAACAACCAGCAGCAAAAGGATAATAATAAATCATCATCACTTCACAGCAGCAAACCATCATCTACAGGTACTACATTTCAGCAACATCCATCTGAGTCTAGCTTGGTTCAGTACAACTACAGTGCTTACCAAAGTATTGCTGCACACACTATGCTCTCTATGGATATACTCCTTACTTATCAAACTTGGATATTTTTGGATATTATATTTATGCTGTGGAAATGCATTCTGTAGGTCTGATGTCCAGAATAAAATTGGGCATCTAAATTATTCTGATACTACTGATAATAGTTGGTACTGCTGCTGGGGCATGTATAAGGGGTCAAAATAATTTCAGGCAAAAAGGCTTGATCAGTTTTATATAAAGTTTTCTCATGTATATTTTTAAATTTTTAGCAATGGCTAAGTTTGCAGACAAGTACTTCTGTACTGGAACTAGACTTGGTAGCGGTGGATTTGGCACAGTTTACACTGGAGTCCGAAAATCTGATCAGCTCCAAGTTGCAGTGAAAGTAGTCGACAAGAGCAAAGTCACCGAATGGTGCAGACCAAATGTAAGTATTTTTTTCTTCAAAGATATTTAATTTTGAAATTCATCTACGCACTTCATGATTTGTGATCATAAATTTTGGTTAGAAAATTGTTTAAGTTGTGAATAGTAAAATACATCAACTCTAGTTAATAAAAATGTTTTAATTCTTACAGGGCAGCGATCAGCTTATTCCACTGGAAATTGCTCTCTTAGAACAAGTATCTCACATCAAAGGAGTAAATAAACTATTGGACTATTTCGAGCAGAGTAGAACCTTCATCATGGTGCTTGAGCGACCAGACAATTGTATGGATTTATTTGACTTTATCTCTGAGAAGAAAATTTTATCTGAAAACACTGCCAGAGCTTTCTTCAAGCAAATCCTGGAAACAGTAAATGAAGTTCACAAAGCTGGAGTTGTACACAGGGATATCAAGGATGAAAATCTTCTAGTCAACACTAAAACTGGACAATTACATCTTATCGACTTTGGTAGCGGTGCTTTCATGAAGGATACACTCTACACCGACTTTGACGGTAAGTTTTGAGTAAAATTTTTGTCTGGTGATTCCAAGTCAATTTGAAATTTTTCTGGTAGACATATGTCTGTAATCTCAAATTCTTTAGTCGCCTTTTTAATTGATCTCTGTCCAGCGCAGTGATTAATGAATATTTTAAATCTGTTGAAATATTTCTTCTCACTTGTAAGGGGAAGAAATTGTTTCCATGGTTATGCCTGTATGGCAATGACCTACGAGTTTGATGGCATTTTTCAGTGCCATTAACGAAATTATCTGAAATCTGTGTGTTGGCTAATAGCCAACCCCACCCACCGCTAACTGCAGTATTTGATTGCAAGAGAGGAAATTTTATGAAGATGATGATTATTCATTTGGCGGCTCTTTGTGAAATTCTTAATTGCGATAAGGCCAATTGTTCATAAATACAGAAACAAAATAGCTGATGCTGTTATACAATGGCCAGTGTTTACAAGTAGGTACACATGCAGGTTTCTGTTTCGACCAGTGCAGAGAATATTGCAGAATTGACTTGGATATCATCCCTAATAATAACATTGTTTTGGTTACAATTATATCATTGGAATGTTGGTCTATTGTGCCACAGAAATGCTCTGTTGAGATTTTATTGATTAATTTATGTGAACTACGATAGCAGCTTTCATGAGCAACTACGATCAAAGTCACGGTTATTATTGTCTGCTTGCGGTTGAATTTATTGATTCAAAGTTCTTCTCCTCATTTTACAAGGTTGACTGGCCTAGTTGAATGTATAATTAGATATGATGCCCTGGGTGCAGTGATCTCAGATTTGAAATGTAAACAGCGGCCCTTTCATGGAATACCTGATCCAGTTCACATAATTAGCGCACTAGAGTTGTTGCAGCATGATTTCTCATGTGTCGCTTCATTTGTCTCTTACAGGAACCAGAGTGTATAGCCCTCCAGAGTGGATTAAACTGCACAGATACAACGCAGTACCTGCAGCTGTTTGGTCGTTGGGTATTCTCCTGTATGATATGGTGTGTGGAGATATTCCATTTGAACTCGACGAGCAGATCTGTCGTGCTCAGCTCACATTCAAATCTCATCTCTCACAAGGTGTGTATGATGGAACTGCTAAATGTCTAACTGCTGCGTCATGTCATTAAGTCACATGCTTGGGGTACATTAAACCCGGCAGTTATATCTGGCTATGCTTAGGGGATTAATAATGATATTGAATTAAGCCGGTAACTATGACTGGGTTATTAGCGAAACAAACATTGATTTTGTGGTGTTGTGGTATGTTTTGACTCTGTATAGTTACTACCATTATTTAAATATTAATACATGAGCCACTCCGTCATTAGCCTATAAATACACCTGCTCTAGAAATTGACTTGTGACATTAATCCAATAACGGTACTTTTGGTTTTGATACATAGACTTATGATTTGATTATTTATATTTACAGAGGTTCGATCACTAATCTCACAATGTCTATCTATCCAACCATCTCACAGACCAAGCATCGAACAGATTTTCCAGCACCCGTGGCTCAGAAACGAGAAATCATCTAGTCTATCCAGCGTTGAGGATATCTCAAGAATGATCCCACAAAAAATCAGCGTTGCTAACAGCAGTGGCTCCATGGAGTCCAAGACCAGCACTAGCTCCGAGGAGAGCTTGTAATAATCAAACAATCCTGGTTGTCAGTCTATATCAGACCTGTTATCGCTCCATTCTACAAATCATCTCAATGCCTCACGCTCGGCAGTCTCATGCGATCTGCTCGGAATAATTTATTTTTTCGCAATGTCATGATGCAAATAGTGCAATAGCTGTAAATAGTTGAATTGAATTTTATTAAATTATTTATTTTGAAGCTATGGTTATAATTTATTTTTATAATTATGTATGGTTGTTTTTTTGAGACTTGGGAGAACTACTTGACATGTTCTGAACTCATGCTGGCAGCAAACTTTCTTTTAGGTTGAGCCAGTGTGTGTCCACAAGATTGTTGGTTTTAATCATTACTGATGATAACTGCAGTGTTTTAGTTTTAGTTGATACTTTTTTTCAGCTATTGTTTTGTGTGGACGAAGGAAGACATTGTCATTTGGTCTGTCCCATTGATGTGCAATAATTTGTCGTTGTGTTATTTATTTTCTTTTTTGCTGTAAATATGCTGTCACAAGTTGTGTGAAGACTGATGACTTTAATTTATAACGAATTCTGTCATGTTGCTGTCACAGTTTTTATTTTTATTTCATAGCAAAACTAAAGTTATTTTTTTCTTTCATGTAAACTAGTTATATAATTATCAACCAGAAATTTTGAAAACCATCATATAAAAAGCTAAATAAATGAAGAATTTTAAGTCGTAAAATTCACTGCCTCTTTAATCTTATGTGTGTCATCGTTTGGTAGATTGCATCATTTTGACTCGTACGTAGAGAGCTGGATATGAAATCACTTGGTTGAATGAGTTTTCCTGTTTGACGCAATCTTTAACAACTCAGCGTTTCCTTAAAAATAATGTACACTGCCTCACTGGATATGGAAACAATCAAACTGATAATGTTATATCTGCAATCACTCAATCTCGAGTAATCCTATAAGCGAAGTTTGTCCTACGGGACTAATATAAACTTTCCCATACAGTTTGAGTATCAAGATCTAAATACTGGGGCAAGCCAAGCTATTTTTAGGCAGCATGCCAAGTTTGAATACAATACGCCATTGTACTATCAGTTGCATAATTACTGATCATCTACATCAATTTGAGTTCCCATGATACCTATTTCTACAAATTCTTGGTTTGTTATCACGAGCTATGTATTTAGGCATAGTATTTTAGTGATGTGTATCGCAAGATTTGATGAAACACAAATCTAGAAGATTATTATGTAGGTGTGTTGTGTGTTTTCAGATTTTAGTCTGTTGCTCTTTGGAATACTATTCTTTGAAATAGATAAAACCAGTGTAAACATTTTATCCTGCATGCTCTGTAAGATTTTATTACGCTACACATTATCTAATAATCTACATGAGTGCAATGACCTGCCTCATCAAGATTCTTTGGAGAGCTTCATGGAATTCGTATAAATGTCTCCATCTGGCTGGTATGTGCGTTTGTAGCAAGCGCACGAACGCGACCTGAGCACGAGCGAAGCTTGGTCTGCTTTCAGCTTGTAGCGTTCTTTCGAAAGCTCCAAGTCCAGAATAGGGCCATTTCCTGTTTGCCATGGCGAGGAATTGAAAGCTGTTGTGATTTGATGAATGAAATTTCGTAGTCAATGGATGGTGTTAATAACCAAGGAATGTTTGGCTTATTAGAATCCGGTTACTATACACATTTCAGATTCAAATTCAAACGCAGAAGCGATAAACCAAACAAACTTGTAGGAGCGTTCAATGGACAGGCATTTGCATTACGTCAACTTGAAATCATAAAATAGCAGCTCAAATAAAAATGATTTGGCGTTTCACACGATTTCTGGCCTTGATCACAGCATACCACAAGATGACAAATACAAATAATATGTCTGCCTGGAGCAATGTCCTATAACCAACGACGCGGGCTCACTATTATGCAAATGCGTGCAATATTTGATTTGAAAAAAAGCTTATGAACAATGAAGAAGGCACCTAATGAGGCACCGCGTCTCAAATGGTATGCTGTCAATGAAACCAGGTGATTCGCAGACTAGTGTGGTTGGCAATAACACCATAATAAGGGCAACAACCTTGTTTTACAGCCATTCTTACATCAACATTGTGCTGGTTCCTTTGTACGCCATGTGATTGGTTGGTAACAGATGCAGCAATGCAAAATAATCTATAAATAGATGTGAATATTGGCAGTGTATATTGGAGATCATTGACCCCTTCAAATTTGTTTCATGTTAAAATATTTATGACTATACCTATTTACTCACCTGCGTAGAACTGAATTTAACAGCAATTTTAGGGCAGTTTTTACTATTGATGTGGAATGGGACCAGTACCACTGCTAGACGCATTCGAAGCCCTGGTATGATGCAGCAAGGGAAAGTTGGGCAAGTTGCATAGTATTCAATGACTTTTGATAGTTGCCATCCCGACGCGGGCACATACTTCATACTTTTTGTAAATATAAAATGGCCAGATTACACCTGAAACCCCCTCCACAAACGTATTTGTCGTTGATTGTTGGAGCTTTTTGAGTAGGTCATAGTGGATAGAATCATAGCTCTTACGATTGTCTGTTTGTCTTAGGGGTGTTACATTCACTAGCCTATCAACGTAATAAGACAAATTTGAGCAGACGAATCATCGCAGTGAAAACATAGCTCCCATCATCAAGTTTCCATTCCCGCTTATGGCCAGTGTGAGAAATACTCATTGCCCAAAAAGGAATGATTATAGTTACAGCCCGTCCAGCGTTCCACCAGGTTGTTACTAAAAATAGCATCATAAAGTTCCACGCAGTTATTTTTAATAGTAGTAAACTGCCTATGCCTATCCCAATTCTTGCCCGATTGTCCTTCTCTAATGCCAGGACATCTTTAAATAGACATCCGCTGTAGAAAAGATTGGCTAGACTACACATGTGAGAGGAAAAGTAATCCAAAAACTGTTACATAAGCATAACTATAGTGAGTAAATTCCTACGGTTTCAATTGTCTGCATCACGCTGCGCTGTAAATAAGCTACTACATTATTTAGAGATTAATTCTATGTTGTACAACATTCACACATTTAATTTGTTCCGGATGTTTGGCCGTTGTGAGCCACCCTTAGAAAATCAGAATACGATAGTAGAAACCAAGCTATACTAAAGGATGAATTGTAGACAGCATTTGAGAAAATTAATTAGCATCTCGCAGGGCGCATACTTTTGTGTCTGAGTGAACACATAAGGCATTGTTAACATTGACATGAGAAGGGCTTTAGTTGGTTTGCTCTTGTGTGTGAAAGCTTAGGTGACGATTTCCCGCCAATGAAGCTCAGTGCAAAATGAGCACTTCAATTTGTAAGATTTTGTACTCAATGTAACTGACTACAAGGGCTGTAATTGCTCGATGAGTTAGTGCTCTATTACACTTACAACCTTGCCAAGGCCAATTCATACTGCTCAATTACAAGTACACCATAACATAACAGCCAATTAATTAGTATTGACTTAAAGACTACCAAATCGTGACCACAACTTAAGCAGGATATGTTTAGTCCAAACAGCCAATGCCACCCAATGCCACGGAGTCTGTGCTGGGTGCGTCACTCTGCCACGCTTGTGACGTTTGGTTTTCTTGATAAGCGTGACATAGCACAACCCAGGGAAACAAGCAATAAGCCTGGTATGTTGCCAATATTTTTAGCGCTTTTAATTTTAATCTGCTACACGAAATGCATTTTTTGCAATTATTTCACGTTGAGCTGAGAAAAAATTTGTTTGCACTTTTATATTTTTGATTAATGAATCTAACAATGGTGAAGTGCACTGAATTGGGAACAATCTTTTCTACGAGAGTTGGCTAATCCAGCCTATTTTGAATTATAACTGCAAAAAAAATCATGCAAATCAGCAAAAAAAGGCTGTATGGGAATCACAATCAAACCATGATTTGATTATCCAATTTTCATTTTTTTCTATAAAAAATGTAGATAACACTGTTCTTCTGATAGGAAGTAAACAAATATCACAGCAGTTGCGTAACTAAACAAAAAGGAAAACATGTACTTTTTTTTCTTTATCACAACAAATGATTGAGAAAAAAGTTCAGACTGAAAAAAATCCGTGTGCATGAGAAAAACCAGCAGTCTAATATAGTACAGCGCAACTACTAGAGACTAATAACCAGGAATACAGTACAGAGCAACTAGAAACGACTTTTGATTCATTACAAAGCGGACAGGTGGTTCTGGTAGATATGAGATTCTCACATTCCCTATCTGTATCTAGGTATAACACCTGAGAAACCAGAATAACCACCTGGGTTTCCTGTTTATTAAGAGGGAACAAGCTGGTAGCTACAGTGCAAACATGAAATTTTGTTTAGTGAACGACTGAGGATGTAAATAGGGACTTTCTATGGATTTATGTTATGGTAAAAGCGTCTGTTCTTGCCTTGTAGCCCTTTAGAAAATGGAGATAGACGCTGTTACCAGTACAGTAAACATTGCTATGGTTATGCGTAACGATCCATTCAGACCCAATACATGCCCTCTTTTACAGCTGGCCTAGTTTTTACGGGCATAAACAGCCGTGCACTTTTATACCACAGACTAAAATATGGGCAATGATAAGATCAGTAAAACAATAGGGTCTCTAAGATTTTGCAGCATTAGGTGGCCTTGTCTGAAAATGTCTGAAAATGTAGAGCAAACTTATCACAACCTAGCAAATTTTTTGTCTGGTTTCCATATGATCCTTGGTTATGTTTTATTAAATGGATATGCATAGACCATTTTCATATGATGAGGGTACATTGCAGAAGATCATCTATTGTTTGCAGTACACAGACCATAGCCAAAAATAGTTGAATGTATTCAGGCAATCGCTGACTTTACATGTACATCTGCATACCATCCAACTATTATAACATTATTGGCTAGTTTTAGCAGCAGCGGTAGGGTATTATTAGACAGGTCACATATGGGGAGCAGAAACTTTAGCTTTACAACGATTCCTGCAAATCCTGCATCAAGCGGCCGACATCCGAGTCTCGAATCATGCTGAGTTCGAAGCCGAGAGGGATGTAGCCTATAGCTGCTGACATCATTATAACATAGAGTTGTGAATGAACTAGGCATAGCAGCGTGGCTATCTAGCTAGTATTGTTCGCTGTGGGTATAGTAATGGAAGTTAATTATTCTCACACATTCCGATGTCTAATATTTCACATCAAAGTAATTTATAGGAATGTGCAGGAATTGAGATAGGTTTACACTGAGAAAGGGCGGGAAGACGTGGTAATGAAAAAATAAGACGTCAAAAGTGCATTTTTGTCATCAAACAAAAGGCAAACTAAGTGTGTGAACGTATTAAACACCCTCAATTATATCACAGATATACCAGAATGCCATGCCAGATTAAACAAAAGTACTCTGGTACCTCCCTGAAATATATTAACATTAGCCAACAGTTTCCCTTGAGCTCTCTTTGCCAAGATAATAATCATCATTGCCATCGTTTTGGTGATCCCAAAACATGTGACTTCCTATATCGGCTTCCTATTAAATATGTACACAAGACATAATAATAGGCCTACCTATTACCCTGGCTGATGACCATGAGCAGTCTCTTGTTTACATACTGATTACAAGTGATTCACCAATATCAGAGAAAAGTGAATTCTATCAAATTACTTTGTCATGCTATATTCATAGTGATGTGCTATGCTAATATTATATTTCCCAATCATGATGTGCTAAATCATTGGGGTATTTAGGTCGTGTGGTATGAAATGATCATCAAAATACTGGCAAATTATTTTGTTCTGCCAGACTATCATTCTTCCTGTGTCGCAATGTTTTTCATTTCAGACTCTCGCCACAAAACCTGACATTTCATTCATATCTGTGAAACAGCTCACAATAGACTGAGACACACCATTCAATAAAATTTGCCATAGGAATGTGGGGCCACTGGCAATTCAACCAGTGGGTTGCATCATAATGTTTCATTCACAAAGCCTATTCATATATAGTAGCCCTCAGAATTAAAACCGGTGATTGTGATCGGCCTTGTGGCAACGAAGAAAATACCATGTAATGGGTGTGTAGGTATTTAGTGTGGTGTCTTTGCATTTTGTTATCCATAGTCAATTTAATGTTGTTAATGAATCCCACTACTGCAATTACGATATGATGTCGGCGCAAAAAAGAGGTCTTTCCATAAAAAATTATGGAGACTACAGGTAAAGAGTTGAGGTTATTTTGATTGTAATCAACTTTCGCAAAACTGCATGATTGTTCATACCCCTAAACCTGGAGAAGGCCAAAGCAATCAGAACAGACCATACACAGCAGCATCGCAATCAGAAGAGCAAAGTCCATGAATTTGAGGAACGTGAATGGGTTTGCTTATCAGTCGGGTATTCGATGCTCGTCACTTGTTGTACCAAGAGAATGGTACCGCAGTTTTGAAATTACGTCCATTACAACGGCTTGTCTTATCAGGCGATCTCACTATGCACACACTCGAAAGTGTTGCAACACGAAGTTACACCACCAAAGAGACTGTCCATTCATGGTACTGCAAAATGGGGAGGAAAGAGAATGATCACTCCGTTTGCAAAACCAAATATGGAAATGGCGTGTTGGTCACTATTGATTTATTTCTCGAACCAAGTACCGAAATAAAAGGGTAACAAAGTTTTCAAATGTGATTAGAAGAATAACTTTCTTCATATTTTTTATTCCTTGTCATTTTGCAATGTAATAAATATATTCTGTTCTGGCAGC
>ERZ1740060.1173-NODE-1173-length-10071-cov-3.590256_pt1 | contig 10071 bp, 12 predicted proteins | sample MGYA00581743_ERZ1740060 | MGnify/ENA primary metagenome ERZ1740060 (study PRJEB43018, sample SAMN04849235) | marine metagenome | isolation source: floating plastic debris | place: Pacific Ocean | collected 2008-08-27 | study: EMG produced TPA metagenomics...
GTCACCATGGACGCCGACACGCTCAAGGATGTCTCGACACACACCCGCACCATCGGCGAGATGGTCGGCATGCAAGCCAAGGCCGAGCGATGGATCGCAGAGTTCGACAGCGCCCTCGCGGCACACGAACCGGTCGACTCGGCCGGGGATCCGATCAGCGTGCTGGCGGTCTTCGGAACGCCCCAAGCCTTCTATGCCTTCCTCCCGGACAGCTACCTCGGCGACCTCGTTAAGGCGAACGGCGGCCGGCTGATCACCGATGACTTCCAGGCGCACCGCTTCTACCGCGGCCTGGCTCCGCTCAGCATGGAAGCGGTCATCGACCGCGACCCCGACGTGCTCCTCATCGTCTTCCACGGGCCACAACAAGCCGCTCGTGCGATGCTCGATCGCGACCCGCTGTGGGGCCAACTCAGCGCGGTCAAGGACAACCACATCGCGTTCCTTCGCGAGGACATCTACGCCATGCGATCGGGTTCGCAAGCCACCGTCGCGCTCGGAGAGCTGCGCGCCGCGCTCGAAGGTGCCCGCTGAGCGAAGATGTCCGTCGTCGCCGCACCACACCACGCTCCGACTGCGCCGACCCGATCGACGCGAAGACTGCTCACACCGGCAGCGATCACCTTCATCCTTGTGCTCGGTCTCGCGCTCTCCCTCGCGCTCGGCGCCGTGCGAATCCCAATAGCCGAGCTCTGGCCGATCCTGACAGGTGACGGCGAGGGCTCCGCCGAACGCATCGTGCTGCACGCCCGCCTGCCCCGCGCTCTCGTGGCGCTGCTCGCCGGCGCCAACCTCGCCGTCGCCGGCGTCCTTCTCCAAGGCGTCACCCGGAATCCGCTTGCCGACCCGGGCATCATCGGCGTCACCGCTGGCGCGGGCATGGCGGCAACGATCGTCCTCGCAGCCTTCCCACAAGCGGCCCACGCCCTCCCGCTGGCCGCGTTCCTCGGCGCAATGGCCTCGGCGATCTTCGTCTACGCCGTCAGCTGGACACCGGGCGGCTCGGGCAGCGGCGGCACGAGCCCGGTCCGCATGGTCCTCGCCGGCGTCGCCGTCAACGCGATCCTGGGCGCCGTCATCGGCGTACTCATCACCGCGTACGCCGACCGCATCCCCGCCATCATGTTCTGGACCGCGGGCTCATTCAACGGCCGCGGCTGGAGCCACTTCTGGCAGATCCTGCCGTACTCGGCTCTCGGCCTGACGCTCGCCTTCCTCATCCGCTCGCGCGTGCGCATCCTCGAGCTCGGCGACGACTCGGCAAGCACCATGGGCATCCCCGTCGAACGCACACGCGTGCTCGCGTTCGCCGCCGCCGCGTTGCTCGCCGGCTCGGCCGCCAGCGTCGCGGGCCTGGTCGGCTTCGTGGGCCTCGTCGTGCCACACATCGTGCGCTTGGCGATGGGATCCAACCGCCTCATCGTCCCCATCAGCGCGTTCGCCGGCGGCGCACTCCTGCTCTGGGCAGACCTCGCCGCCCGCACGGTCCTCGCACCGAGCGAGTTGCCCGTCGGCGTCGTCACGGGCCTCGTTGGCGGTCCGTACTTCGTCTTTCTCTTGTACAAGAGCGGGTGGCTGCGATGACGCTGGCCGCGCACGAACTCACCGTCAACCTCGGGACCACCCGCGTGCTCAACGGCGTGTCCATCGCCATCGCGCCCGGCGAGATGGTCGCCATCATCGGCCCCAACGGCTCGGGCAAGTCCACGCTCCTGCGCGCGATGGCTGGCCTCATCAAGCCCGCCACCGGTGACACGACCCTCGATGGCAAATCGCTCCGCGAGTACTCCAAGCGTGCGCTGGCGCACCGGCGCGCGCTGCTCACCCAGGCAGCCGACCTACCCCAACTCACCACGGTGCGCGAGCACGTGGCCATGGGCCGCCACGCCCACACCAGCCCGCTCGCCACACTCATCCGAGGCGCGAACCAGGCCGACCACAACACGGCGCTCGACGCCGCAATGGACCGCTGCGGCGTCGCCCACCTCGCCCACCGCCGCATGGAGGCGCTCTCCGGCGGCGAGCGCCAGCGCGTCCGCCTGGCCACCACGCTCGCCCAGCGACCCGACATCCTGCTGCTCGACGAGCCGCTCACCGGCCTGGACATCGAGCACCAGCTCTCGCTGCTCGGCCTGCTCGGCGACCTCAACGCCGCCCAGGGCACCACTATCGCCTGTGTCATCCACGACCTTGGCTTAGCCCTACGACACTTCCCGAGGGTCGTCGCCGTGCATCAGGGCAGGATCGCCGCCGACGGCCCAGGCGAGCGAGTACTGGACGCCGAAACCCTCGAGAACGTCTTCGGCGTCGAGGGTGCCGCGTGCTTCGACCTGCCCGGCCATCCCGTCGTGGTGTGCCGCAGCCAGCCCGCCCGCGGGCCCCGAGCCCCCTCGAGCAGCCCCGCAGCGGCCCTCTGAAAAATCTCACCGATTCTCTCGATTCGGATTGAAGTCGCCCTCTGCGACGTTCGATAACTCATGCGCGGGTAGGGGCAGCCAATGGCCAGCCACCAGCCCCAACCCAGATCTTCTCGAGGAGGCGACTCCTTCTGCAAAGCCCGGAGCCCCAAGCCCGGGCTTTTGCATGCGCCGCTAGCCCACGCTGGCGACGCAGAGATCGCGGTGTACCTTTGGACATGCCTCGCGTGCCCGAACGCACCATCAAGGACGACCGCGGCCAGACACTGCCGATGACACGGTGGATGTATCGCGGCCAATACCCGTGGCCCTGGCACGAGGTCTTTCCACAAACGCCATCTTCATGGCGCCGATTCCAACTGCTCGGGTACTACGTGTGCATCCCATTCGCGGCCGTCATGCTCGCGACGAGCTTCGCGCCACCCGGCCCGATCCGTGATCTAGCCGATATCGTGACGGACGCATTCCTCTTTGTGATGGTCCCGCTCACGGCGATCTACATCTACCTCCACTTTCGAGTGTTCCGCCCCTGGCTCAAACGCTACAAACAAGCCACCGGCCGCTGCCAAGCCTGCGACTACGACCTTACCAACCTCGCCCCCGAAGCCGACGGCTGCACCGTGTGCCCCGAATGCAGCGCCGCGTGGAGCCTCTAGGGCACCATCACGATTCATGGATGGATGTGAATGCGACGGCAGCTTGACGCACCAATACATCATCTCTGGCGTCATCCACGACCTCCGCCTCATTGTGGCAGGATCGCCGCCGATGGCCCTTTGCAAGATCTCGCCGACTCCCGCAACTCGGACCGAAGTCGCCCCTCACGACGTTCGACAACCCCAACGCAGGTGGCGGCAGCCGATGACCAGCGGCCCCCGAAAGCCCAGCCTTCCTGAGGAGGCGACTCCTTCGGAAGAGCCCGGTGCCCAAAGCCCAGGCTCTTGCATGCGATGATACAGTCTGCTCGTGGGCCTTCACACCTACAAGAAAGTGACTGATGATCGGGGCCAGAAACGTCCCGTCACCCGGTGGATGTACAGCCTGAGCTATCCCATGCCCTGGCAGCCCATCTACGCCGAGACTCCAAGAAGCTGGCGCAGATGGCATATCTCTTCACTCGCTTTTGGGATCGTTGCGGGTGCGCTTTATTTCTTCGCCTCCCTCGTATCCCCACCTTCCGGCGCGATGAAGCTCGCCAACTTGGGCTTTCCGATGTTGTTCATCATCATGCTGATTTGGATGGGCATCTTCTTGTACTTTCACTACCGAGTCTTCAAGCCTTGGGCCAAGCAACGCAAGCTCGCCATTGGCCGCTGCCGAGCGTGTGACTACCACCTCACCAACCTCACCCCCGAAGCCGACGGCTGCACCGTGTGCCCCGAGTGCAGCGCCGCGTGGAGGCTCGACCAAGCCGCCAAGTAAGCCCAGCTACCCACCAACGCGCCGCGTGACGCTCACCGCCGGGTACAGCCCCGCCACCATCTCCCGCGGCTCGCCACGCGCGGGGTATTTTGGGTTCAGCGGCTGGAGCCGGATCACCTCGCAGCCATCCGCCGCGCGTTCCAGGTACACCCGCTTGAACGTCAGCTCGCTGTCCGGCTCGAGCCGAGCGAAGCAGTCCATGCCGCTCTGCACATCGCGTGACGGGCTAAAGATCACCACGTCACCCTCACGATACTCAGGCTCCATGCTGTCGCCGGTCACGCGCGCCGCGAACGCGTCGGGGTCGGCCAGGTCTGGCGCAGCCACGTAGCTGTCCGCCACGCGAGCGGGATAGCCGAGATCCGTGAACTCGGCCGCCTGCCCCGCGGGCACGAGGTTGATCAGCGGCACCGCCCGAGGCAGCAACGCACCCACAGGCTCCCCGAAGGCGGCAGCGTCATCGCCTGTCGGCGCGATGCGCTCGACCAATTTTTGCAAGGCGCCCGACTCGAACGCGCGATCGAGCCCGCCAGGCCCTGCGCCGCGCAGCATCGCCGCCAGTTGCCGCGCCGCCTCGGCCTGCTCGCGCCGCTCGGCAAGCTCGTCACGCACACGCTGGGGCGTTGCTTGCAGCTCGACGATCTCAGACAGCCCGCCGGGCTGCATGTCGAGCGCCGCCTCGAGCCGCGCGAGCATCGCCCCAGTGGGCGCCCCGCGCTTCCCACGCTCTAAGAGCGAGAGATAGCCCTTTGTGCAGTGCGCACGTTCTGCGGTCTCGCGCAAACTCAACCCGAGCCGCATACGACGATCACGCAAGGTGGCACCAAATGCCACACGCGACCGATCACCCCCACTGGCTGCCTCGGACATGGCCCCGTCCTTCGTATCCCTCGATCATGGTGCCGTTTAAGAGCGCCACCGAAGAATCTAGGCTCGATATCCCCGCTGGCGCGCCATCTTGTGGCGATACCATACAATACCCTTGCAATTGTTTTCAATCTAGTCGACAATGTTTCCGTTGGTAGATTTTATCAGTAAACCCTTCCCCACCAACGGAGGAAAGCCATGCAGACCAGACTAGACGACGCGGCCCTCGATATGCGCCGGAAGCGCCGCCGCGCCCTCGTGACGCGCATCGTTGACGCGGCCGACCATCTGCCACCCGACGAGCGACAACTCTTAATCGCTGTGTACGGTCGCGGCATGGCCGTCCGCGAGGCCGCCGAGATGCTTGGCACGCCCGAGCGGCAGCTTCGCCGCCGGGTGAAAGCACTCGTGCGCCGGGTGTGCGACCCCTCGTTCGACGCCGCTGTCCGCCTTCAGCCCGAGCTCCCCCGCCAGCTGGGGCAGGTAGCCCCCCTGTCGGCCGTCGAGGGGCTCCCGCTGCGGCAGCTCGCCCAACGGCTTGGCATGAGTTATCACAACGTCCGCAAGCAGCGCGACGCGTTCAAGGCCATGGCCGCCACCGCCGGCGTGATGGCTAAGAACCGCCTTCGGGCCGAGGCGGCAGTGTGAACGAGCACCCAGCCACCGAACGCGCGTGCCACGCCCGTGCCCTGTTTGCGCTGCCAGCGGGCGATGCCGACCCCGCCCGGCGGTCCTCGCTGCGCGCCGCTCGCGACGCCGCCAAAGCCCTTGCCGAACTCGAGCCCGGCGATGTGGCATTCCTCACTGGCCCCAGCGGATGCGGCAAGTCGACAGCCTTGCGCATGCTCCGCCGTCGATGCGCACGCCACGAGCGCGCTGTCGTTCTACCACCAGCACACCTCTCGCGCCGCCGTGCGACCATCGATCAGGTCGGCAGTGATCTCCAAGGTGCGCTCCGGCTGCTCAGCGCTGCTGGCATGGCCGAAGCATCCCTCTTGCCACGCGCCGCAGGTGCGCTTAGCACCGGCCAACATGCCCGTCTCACGATCGCAGCCGCCATGGACCGCTGCACGCCAGATTGTGTGCTCTTGGTCGATGAGTTCGCCGCCGTACTCGATCGCGTTACCGCACGATCACTAGCGAGTGCAATCGCCAAGTGGTGTCGCACGAACAAAGTCTCACTCGTCGTTTCGTCTGCCCAGGACGACACCCTCGAAGCCCTTCGACCGGACCTCCTGGTCGTCATGCCCCTGCCCGGCGATCGCCCGTCGCCGCCCACCATCCTCGCCCGCGCCCCCCGCGGAGCCGACCCTTGGCCCAAGCACTGCAACGCCGATTCGATGAACTCACACGCACACCGATAGCACAACCCACAATCGAGCCTGGAACGACTGGAGATCTACCGCCGCTCGCTCGGTTCCATTACGCGGCGGGCCGCCCGGGCCCGATCGCGCGCATACTGCGCGCCGTCGACGATGGTGAAACCATCGCCGTCCTTGTTGCTTCGATGCCGACGCTCAATGGCCGATGGCGCACGGTCGCTTGGCCGGGCGATTACGACACGCCCGACAAGCGCACGAACGCGCATCGACTCAACGCGGAGGTCCGCGTGATCTCGCGTGTGATCGTCGACCCGCGATACCGTGGGCTTGGGCTCGCCGTTCGGCTCGTACGGGCGTACTTAGACGTGGCCGAGACGCAACGCACGGAAGCACTCGCGGCCATGGCGCACGCGTGCCCGTTCCTCGAGCGAGCGGGGATGCGGCGGATTGACATGCCGTCGAGCAAGGCCGACGCGAAACTCAATTCATCGCTCGAGAAGCATGGCCTTACGGCCGGCGATCTGCTGAACGGCGTTGCCGAAGAAGTCGCTCCATCTCTGCGCGCGTGGGCTCGTGCACGAAAGATCAAGCACGGCGACATCGCGGCCCGAGCCTTCGCGGCGTTGACGCACCCGCCCGTTGCACTCGTGCACGATCGGGGGGCGTCATGATCCCCAAGCGACCAACGAGCGCCGAAGATCTCTCGCTCTGCGTGCGTGACGCGTTGGATGTCCAGCTGAGCGCGATGCCACGGCGATATCTGGCTCATGCGTTCTTTGCCGACCACATGCCCGAGGCCATCGCGCACACCATCGAAGACCCGATCGATGCGGTGGTCTGGGCGAATCGCGGTGGCGGCAAGACGTTCCTTGGCGCAGTCGCAACACTGCTTGACATGGTGTACAAGCCTGGGATCGAAGTTCGAATTCTGGGTGGCTCGCTCGAGCAGGCCCAGCGCATGCACGCGCACCTCCGCCACTTGTTCGCGATGCCCGCATTTCGCGATCTGATCGATGGGCGCGTGACGGATCGGAAGCTCTCGCTCACCAATGGCTCTCGCCTGGAACTGCTCGCCCAGAGCCAGGCGTCGGTCCGCGGCACGCGCATCCAGAAGCTGCGGTGCGACGAGGTCGAGCTGTTCGACCCGGCTGTTTGGGATGCGGCGCAGCTCACGACACGCAGCAAGACGGTCGAGTACGACGGCGAGGAATTCACGATCCGAGGTTCGATCGAGGCGTTTAGCACGATGCACCGTGCGCACGGGCTCATGCGGGATGTTGTCGAGCAGTGCGAGGATGGGGCGCGCCGGTTGTACAAGTGGGGCGTGGTCGATGTCTTGGAGCACTGCGACGAGCGGTACGAATGCGAGACCTGCCCGCTGTTCAAAGAGTGCCTGGGTTCGGCGAAGGGCTCGGATAGGCCTTCGGGGCATCTGTCGATTGCCGATGCGGTGTCGCTGAAGGGGCGGGTGTCGCTGAGCACATGGGATGCAGAGATGCGTTGCGAGCGGCCCAAGAGCGATGATGTGGTGCTGCCCGAGTTTGATCGTGTCGTGCACGTGCGCGAGCGGCCGGATTTCGACGACGAATACCGGTGGGTGCTGGGCATGGACTTTGGCTATCGCTCGCCGACGGTGATCGTGTGGGGTGCGCTGTCGGCCGAGGGCGTGCTGCACATCGTGCGCGAGCGGGTGGCGAGCCGGTGCTTGCTTGGGGAGCACGTCGACGCGATCTTGGATGATGGGCTCGGCGACGAGGACTCCAAGCCCGAGTGGATCGGCATCGACCCCGCCGGCTGGCAGGGCAACGCGCAAACGGGGCTCAGCGACGCGCAGCAGATCCAGCGGGCCGGGCTGAGCGTGCGCGCACGGCGGACCACGGTCCGCGCGGGGCTGGACTTGCTCCGCGCTCGGCTTCGACCCGCCGCCGGCGAGCCGACGCTGTTCATCTCGCCGGCGTGCGAGCACCTGATCGAGAGCCTGGAGCGGTACCACTACGACATGCAGCGGCCGATGAGTGAGGAGCCGGCCAAGGACGGGCCCGACCACGCGGTGGATGCGCTGCGGTATCTGGTGACGAATCTGGATCGGCCGGGGGCGTTGAAGGCGGGGAGTTATCTGTGAGGCGGACTAGTGCTTGAAGAGGCGATACACCATTAGGAAGCCGCCGCTCAGCAGCACGCCGACGACGAGGCCGATGAGACCACCGAAGATAAGCGCGATGATCCAGTTGCCCGACCAAATCCACAGCGCCGGAACGGCGATCGCGAGGCACGCGAGGATGGACAGCGCTTGGTAGAGGTTGTCCTACTTGCGGATGTTCGGCCCGGCGGCCACATCGGTCACGATGTTGTAGACGTTGGGCGCGGGCCGATCTTCGACCTCAACCGGCTGAGTCGATGGCGGGAGGGGAGGTGGTGGCTCGGTCATGGCCCTTGCTCTCTCAGCACGCTTGGGTCAAGGAGACGCCGAACATCGGCGAGTTCCGCAAGCGTGTTCTGAAGGATGCTCTGCTTGCGCTTTGGACAAAGCAAGAGAGCGGAGAGCCAGACAAGGACGGGGCGCACCACTTGGTGGACGCGCTGCGGTATCTGGTGACGAACCTGGATCGGCCGGGGGCGCAGTAGGCGGGGAGTTATCTGTGAAGCAATCGTCGATTTACCTACCGATGCCGAGGTCTTCGGCGAGACTGGAGTCGGGGTGGATGAGCTCAAGCGGGTAGTGCAATTGACCGGCGAGGATACTCGCGACCTTCTCGAACGTGGGTTGGCCAAGCTCGCTTGGCAGGCCGGCGAGGTCATGGATAAGGGCGACGAGATCCCCGACGGGCGCTGCCGATTGGGCTTCGTCGTCGGAGATGCTTATCGCGAAAGCCGCTTCGAGTGCTAGAACGATCTCGACGCCGTCGAGGCCCACGGTCTTACGCGTGAGCCGCCGCGCCAATGGTCATCTTGACGGCGACGTGGCTGGGGCTGACACGGTCCTCGAACTCGTCGCGGAACTTGTTCATGATCGTGCGTAGGGCCCAGTTGTTGCCGTCGGCCAGGCCGCAGATCGTCGTGCCGGGCATGGAGCCCATGGAGGTTGCGATCTCGAGGGCCATGTCCAGGTCCTTGGTCTTGGCGTGGCCGTCCTCGATGCGGGTCATGAGCTGGTAGAGCCAGCCTGAGCCCTCGCGGCAGGGGGTGCACTGGCCGCAGCTCTCGTGCTTGAAGAAGCGGGCGATGTTGCGGGCGACGGCGACCATGTCGGTGTCTTCGTCGAAGATGGTTGGGCCGGCTGTGCCGAGGCCCAGCACGTTGTACTTTCGGCCGATGTCGAAGTCGAGCTCGGCTTCGTACTGGTCGGTTCCGAGGATGCCCATGCTGACGCCGCCGGGGATGGCGGCCTAGTACTTCTTGCCGCCGCGGATGCCGCCGCAGTAGTCTTCGACGAGCGTGCGTAGCGGGAGGCCGAGTTCGAACTCGTAGCTGCCGGGGCGGGTGACGTGCCCGCTGACGCCCATGAGCTTGGTGCCGTAACTGGGCGGGCCGCCGACGGTGCTCTCGACGCCTTGGGCCATGAACCACTCGGAGCCGTTCTCGACGATGCTGGGCAGGTGGGCGAGTGTTTCGACGTTGTTGATGATGGTGGGCTTGCCGAAGAGGCCCTCGACAGCGGGGAATGGCGGCTTGATGCGCGGCCAGCCACGCTTGCCCTCAAGGCCTTCGAGCAGGGCCGTCTCTTCGCCGCAGATGTACGCGCCCGCGCCGCGGTGGACGTAGCAATCGATCTGGAACTTGGCGCCGCCGGTGTTGGCGCTGCCGCTGGCGAGGCCCTTGGGGCCGAAGATGCCGTTCTCGTAGGCCTCGGCGAGCGCCTTCTCGAGGATCTTGGCTTGGTGGTGGTACTCGCCGCGAATGAAGATGAACGCCTTATCGAGGCGGCACGCGTAGCAGCAGATGGCGATGCCTTCGAGGACGAGGTGCGGGTCCCAGTCCATGAGCAGGCGGTCCTTGAAGGTGCCCGGCTCGGACTCGTCGGCGTTGATGGCGAGGAATCGCCG
>ERZ1740060.1174-NODE-1174-length-10067-cov-6.119357_pt1 | contig 10067 bp, 7 predicted proteins | sample MGYA00581743_ERZ1740060 | MGnify/ENA primary metagenome ERZ1740060 (study PRJEB43018, sample SAMN04849235) | marine metagenome | isolation source: floating plastic debris | place: Pacific Ocean | collected 2008-08-27 | study: EMG produced TPA metagenomics...
TCTCTGCTAGTGAGATGCTGCTTGTAGGATTTAGGTTTTGACCTAACTAACTCTGGCCTTCCGCAATCTGTTGGTAACCAGTGTCTGTCAGAGGATGGTGACGGGGATCGGCGGGCTGTGGCGGTTGTACTTGTCCCTCTGCCGTGGAGGTGATGAGTGTAAGAAGGTCTATCAACACCTGTACCGAAATTCAGGTATTGCCTGTACCGCTTACGCGGCGCATCTACAACATCCTGCATGGTAATGGATGGATTGAAAATATCCCCACTGCTGCTACCTAAACTGAATTCAACGTCTTGTAATTGAAGATCAGTTATTATACCAGAGAACTGTTCTCGAATAATCGCCATCTGATTGCTCACAGATTCTGCCAAGTTGACAGATATTTGCATAACATTGCCAGGTTGGCCTTTCACCTATAACAAACAAAGATAGTGGCTTAAAATAAGGCTGACCAATAACATTCTTTACTTTTAAATTCAAAATATTGTACATGAAATCGGAGTTGTAAAACATTTCGGTAACCTAGTATTCCTATTGTATCCCCTTTCCAGAGATATGGTATTCCTTTTCCCATCCGTATTCCAAAGTTTTAGTATTCCTATTTCCTATTCTGAATTTCCCAAATACGTGTACCATTATTCCTATTCATATTCCTATTCCAGTCCATTTGTGCTGGTGTTCTGTATTACTACCCCATTGTTCACCTTCTAATTCACATGGAATTATCGTCTTTGTAACCTAATATTATGAGGCAATGCTTGACGATAAACCCTGTCCCGTATGCCTATGGCCATTGTTAATAAGGGAAGAACAACACACAACGTTGTTTAAGACAGACATGTAAATTACAAATGAAAATCTGTAATAGCCAACCTGTTTTTGTTGGTCTCAGTTTCATTTGTCAAAAAAGTTGTTGGTGCAAAACAAATTTGTTACTGTCATCCATAGAGGTAATTAATACATTTTTTACATTTATATAACTTTATTACATATATGCTGTCATCAAATGAAAGAGGAGTTAAAAACATGAGGAGAGACACAAGTCTACAAAGAAGATAGTTTGGTGTGACAATTCACCGTTTTTGCAATTCGAATCAATTCAAATCACAATCATTTGTGATCAAATCAAATAATTCACTTCAGACCATAATGCCAAAATTGATCAATTAAAATCAATTCAAATCCCCGAAAGTCACAATTCAAATCAATTCAAGTATTTGAAAGTGATTTGAAATGATTTGCAAATCAATTAAGAAAAAATCGCACCAGCTGCATAGGATTGGGGGCGGAAAATTCCATACTGTGTGTATACCATTTTGGGTGCAGTTTATTTCAAAAAATAGGGCATGTTAACAACATTCCCATAATGCACTATTTTTGGAATTCCCGGCCACACTCAGTCAAATTCTGATGCTCTCATTGGCCGATTTTACTCAGTCAACATAAAATGATGCATTGTGGGAATGTTGTTAACATGGCATGCAATGTTGTTAACATCTATTGAGAGGTCACCATGATCAGTTCTCAATGGATAAATAGGAAGTTGTGCCACTAAGGGCTGCTTGGGACTAAAATTTCGAATTCACTGTTGTAGGTGTTGGACCCCTGTTGGACCAGGATAAAACCGGAAAATCCTTTTCTATTCATCAAGGAACTGTGTTAATAGTTCTAATGGGGAATTGTGAAAAAAGGCTACCTAAATGTATACAAGGACCACCACGGTATCGAAATAAAATAATGGTAGTACAGATTCCAAGTTATCTTTATTTTCTTCAGTTTATCTCAAGATCTGGCATGAATACTAGACAGAGAAATACTACACTGCAGAGAGAAAAATGCTATAGAAATAATTGCCCGAGAAACAATAGTAGAAACAATGTTTTCATACTAGCAAAAATGTATTCATGTGGGAGAGGGGCGGTTACATGAATACTAGACAGAAATACTACACTGCAGAGAGAAAAATGCTATAGAAATACTTGTCCGAGAAAGAAGTATTTCTCTGTTTACTTAGAAATAAACAGAGAACCAATGTACTTAAAACAATTTCTTCATACTAGAAACAGTGTCTTAATACTAGTAATGATGTTTTTTAGAAACAATACTAGAAACAATGTTTTCATACCAGCAACAATGTCTTCAAACTAGCAACAATGTATTCATGTGGTGGAAGGGCGGTTGCATTTCAGGAAAACTATCTGTTCTAGAAGTGAAGGGGATAGGCAGGCCCTATGAGGACGGGTAACTAGGCCCCTGTGGGAGAATAATCTCTCGACGGGGGCACTGGTTGCCGGAACACATAGAAACTGTGACGATATTTGGAAGAGCCTCGGGTAGTCCTCCCTCTTTGAAGACCAGAAGACGAATGGAGAGACTTTTACTCTTTTCTCCCTGAACCACTGGTCCACTTCTGTGGACGGATCTATATTTCCTGTAGCAATTATAATAACCCAGTTCATCAACTTGACAATCAAATGCATAAAATACTGCTTACGATATCAATCGTATAGCCATCATCAATTAGCGGAGTTTCGACCCCGTTCATTGAATAATATAAATAGCCTTTTTCTTAAACTGTGCTGGGTGTTTGCTTGATTTTCACGAAATTATATTATTTTTATTATTCACTGAGCAGGATCGCAACTTCGCAAATTGTCCATATCCGAACGGAAGGCAAATACATTGTGCAATGCAAATTCGATGCTATCACAAAGGGTGCGTAACTGGTATACTGGTATTCAGTGAACATTGAAGATTTACAATCTTTTCATTTGTTCAAAGTAAAGAATAAAGATAAAAAGAAATCTGTCTTCTTCAGTTTATGAAATCCCACGTGAAAAATGTAGAAAATTTGGCTTTCCTAAAATGTGAAGACGCGTTTCTTAAAGGTGAAAACTATGAAGACAGAATTCAAGGTAACCCCCTAGGAAATTACCTTGAGATTGAAGACCAGCACTGTTTACCGATTCATCGAAATCGGCAAATAGGTCCTGACTCTGTTGATACTGTTGGTTGATAGGTTGGTCTTCTGATTCGGTTTCAGTCGCTAATTCTGTGATGGGGTGTTCAATATCTCTAGCCCTTTCCTTCAGAAGCTCTACAACATTATTTGAGTTGAATTAGGGCACCACACTATGGCACGATAATTTTGAGATTTGAGACAGTAATTCAGAAAATAAGGGCATGTTAACAACATTCGCACAATGCGATGATTCCGGAATTTCCGGCCACACTCGATCAAATTCTGATGCTCTCATTGACCGATTCTACTCAGTCAACACAAATTGATGCATTGTTGGAATGTTGTTAACATGCCCTATTGAAAACCATACACTGGGTGAATCCGGGAAGCTTGGATGTCTTCCAATTAGGAAGAGTGATTAGTTTATTAGCTATATTGCGCAACCATGAAAGTCTTGTATTGGTGAGCCTAGCTAAGGGCGCACAGTTGCCTAAAATCACTTGGTAAAATAATGTTTGTCAAAAATCATTCACAATGAAATCATCTACTGATAATCACTCATCCTACCTTTCACGTTCAGAACGATATTCTGCTGAGTTTTCATAGCGTACCACTGGTAGTATTGAGGTCCGAATGATGGGTCCAGTAGTGTACTCAGGAAGTATATATCATTACCAAAAGGGAGCTATAAAATATGATTGGTAATTAAGTTAAAATGGAGTCCACTTACTAAAACTTTTCAAAGACTGGCTCATTTATACATAATTATGACATTTTCAATTAAGTGGCAGTGAAATACGTTGAAGTGAAAGCATAAGATACTTGGGACTGACATTTTGATTTGTCAACAAACATAAATAACAAGAAATTGCGTCATCAGGACCAAGTGTAGTTACGTGCTTCATGATAATGACAGTTTCCTCCGAAACCACCCATACATGTATCCTTATACAATAATAATATTTTACAATACACATTTGGGACCAAGTCGGAGACTGACATATCCCTAGATATATGCGATAACTGCCAGGGGATGGATACACAGAAATTTTCACTGCATAGTTTTCCTGCTTAATATTGAGGATCGCATTGACTTGCATCAAATTCTGGACCAAGCCTAGCTAGAAATCAATCAAGGGGTCGGTCTAGGTCTAAAATGAACCAACAACATGACACTGTAATATTATGTAGCGAGTAAACAAAGCAAGAATGAAGCCTCACCTGGGCATAGTTACGGTTCCCGCTGAAGAAACCATAGATACCAGAGAACCTCTCTTGAAGACGAGTTAGCAGTGTGTTCTTTACAGAAACTAGAGACCTTCTCTTGTAGTTGTTTAGAGAAAGTTGAAGGCTTAGGCAGGCTGGCACAACATAAGATATGGTGACCTCCTGAAACGTACAATACAAAAGTAACACTACCGTCTTTCAGTCCTCAGTGCTCAAAATGGAAAATGTAAACTTCAGGAATTCAGTATGTTGCTTGGTAGCGCGAGATTTTAAACAAGGCATTACGTTGATATTTCATGTAAGTTCAATATATTTATGTATGTGTGAATACTGGTTCATCCGGATTACAGCAAAATGTGATCTAACTGTGATAAGAGTTGAGACAGACAACTTTGTGGTAATGTGGGAATGAATTTTTACTACATGTAGGTATATAATGGAACCCGCATAATTGTGTTTTTACCTTATCTCCTTGAGTCTTAGTGGTAGCTGTATAAAATGGCTCCAGCAGTTCCTTGAGATCCCCCAGCAGCTCCCACTCCCGCGAACTGAACTGTATGTCTACTCCTGCCTCTAAACACACTCCATTCAGAAGAATCCTGTCTTTCTTTAGAAAAGACATAATGTGACGGTATACCGAGTCCCATCTGGTGGGGACAGGCTGAGTCAGGCCCTGTTGAGCACCAAAGCGGGCAGCAAATTTCTCCTATAATTGTAGAGTAAATCAATACATACATACATACAAACAATTACATATAGACATATTGCAATAAAGCTATTGTAACATATACGTGTATTCTTATTTGCTTGCGGAACCTCTTGATCGGATGGATAATTTGAGAATACAAACTGTCGCTTTCATTAACATGCCAGTGTGATTTTCTCTAAACCTAATTCTTTCAAGACTTATCAATTATTGTTGCACACAACAGGGGCATAAGATTTAACGCTGTTTCCCATCAAGTTTGCTACTAGCGCAAAATTGCGCTACCTTTTTCCACATTTTCACCAAAAAAGCCAGAAAACACCATGAAGGAATGCTTTTGGCTCAAAATAGAGGCCAGAATTGAACTCAACATGGCCAAAAACCCCCATAATCACCTTACATGCACTATTATTGGCCTTTATTGGACATATATGCCTGAAGATTGGATTTTTTCAGAAATTTGACACGAGATGGCAACTACTAATTTTACTGGTGGTTTCTCAGCACTTGTGGTCAAAATTGCCCCTGGCACACAATCGATAAGCATATCAATATAGAATATAGAATATAGATATAGAAACATTTTTACAAGGGCATGTGAATAACATTCCCATATTGCAACATTAATGGAATTCCCAGCCATACTGAGTCACATCCTGATGTTATGATACCTTGTTCTACTCTGTCAACATGGGATGATGGTTAGTGGGAAGGTTATTTATTATATGCCCCATTTGAAATCAGCATGAATTCTTATTGGAGACATTGCAGATCAGTTAAAAGCATCACCTGATAGTTGGTTGAAGTGTGCAATAGTGATGTCAGCTTTGAACATTTCCCCATGAGATTGTACATCTTCAGTTCTTTGAGTCCGTCTTTAACGACCAACTGTAAACTATGTGCAAAGCACCGCAAATGCACAAACTCTTGATCTTCTGCTGTATCTAGGATATCCTCCAGCCTTAGCCTGTTTCCACCTTCATCCTCTACATCACACTAAATCAAAAAGCACTAGACAATGTCACAAATAAAATGGCACTAAGCAAGCAGGGCAAATATTATATTAAATCTATTGTCAACTATTCAGAAAACTTCATGGTTGCGAGCAAGTTTTCGCAAAAATTGATGCATGTGCACTGTTTCTCACAGCTATGATACACATCACAGATAATGACCTTGAAACCGGAAGTGATGCCACTTGAAACCAATATGAAAGGATGCTTGTAACCCAGAATTTAGCTCAATATGATCAAAAACCCAAATGAAGACCTTTTATACCCTAGGATCAACAAAATATGGTTATGTCTAAGGATTTTGATTTTTGAACATTATTACAAAAGAGGACAACTCCCAATTCAAGCTTGTCTTAACAGCTCTTTTTTGAAATTGTACTTGTAGACTGATCTCATGTTTATTTCACAGCTCTCTTTGCACATAATTCAACTCAACGCCTAGTTTAAGACCCATGAACGGTTGTTGCACTTCCTAGTATCGAGTCGTTCCAGTGGTTGCGGCATCTTCGCTGAGAAGAAACAAACATGCCGAGTAGAGTACATATTCAAGATGATCTCAACAACGCAGTATGAAAAAAAACACTATGAAGCCACTCACCCACATCTCTTCCTCATCAACCATTTTCTCATCATCAGCACTGAACCCCACACTGAAAGCTTTCACCATGTTGGAAGCATTATCAGAAACGATAACATGGACTTTGTCGGAAATCTGGTATTCGTCTAGAATCGAGGAGACAGCTTGACGAATATTTTCAGCACTGTGTCTTCCTGTAAATAAATCAATCAGAAATCCAATGAATAAAGTTAAATGAGGACATGGATGATCTGAACTCTTGGCAGACTTAGCCAAGTGGCAAATTCTGAATCTGATAGCCTTAGTTCTTACCCTGTGAAGCCTGAAACTGTCGAGGCTTTTTCACCACATACAGTGCAAGAAGGTGTAGGTTTCTAACTAAAGATGCAAAATGTCAAAATCAGAACACGAGAAACTTTTTTGCTCAATTCTATTAAATATTTACATTTTATACTTCAGATCTTTGTGGATATATGTACAATCCCAAATATTGTATTCAACACACCTTCTATTTGTTTACAGCAAAGTGACGCTGATGACATTTCATCCATTTGTATAAAATGGGCAGTGATTCCCAGGTACGCACGTTTACGCCTATCAGACCAGATGTCAATGGTCAAGGCCACATTATCTGTTCTGCTTAGTAAATCCCGTAGAGCCCTCTTCTGGACGAGAAATGCCGACCGGATATCTCCGCGTACCATGAATCTAAATCATATGGACAGCTAGAAATAGGAGTTCTCTGCTTATTGGTTGAAATTGTTAACTGAACTATAAGGATAGGCTTGCTCTGGGAAACGATTCAACAGGAGTAGATGACAATTGACACAATTGCATGCTTCATTCAACCTTCCAACACCCTTGACACAAGTTAACGTTTTTTAGAGGCGATATCTCATTGCGGACAGTCTATTTGATGAGAAATGTGGGTTGCTGGTGGAATTGACATCATTATACAACAGCCTACCATCACCACAATTTTACACAAGTAATCGATACTTCACTAGTGTTTGAAGGTTATACATGTATATATTCACCTTGAGATATGGCTAAATTGGGGCTCCATTTCGTCCACAAACTCCCTGAACTCCTCACGTTCGACCAGTCTGAGAGGAAGATCACACTTAACGATCAGAGTCATGAGCTTTGCTCTGATCCGCTTCTGCTTTGGGTCTTTATTTGTAAATCTAGTATTGCTTTTATAGAACCTGGTGATTTTGGGTGTGACCACAACTGGCTTATGTTTCCGCATCAAATCTTGATACTTCTTATAGCTGAGTGAATAAAAGCGAACACAACAATAATAGCTTGAGAACGAGGCAGTGGACATTAACAAAACAGAGAAGCCTGGACCTGAATCCAAACCACTCAAACACTAGTCTTAGTCTAAAACTTCAAATCATGGGGGCGAGTTACTGGCGCTCGCTATCAAACTCCTTCTTTGATAGCGAGAGCCAGTAAATACCCCCTACATTCGAGAACTGAGCACTCCGAAGCGTAAAATGAAATCTAACTCAACCACAGAGCATCACATTGCTGCACTCTGCACTGAATTTTTCTATGATCGATACACAGCGATGCAGGATCTGAAATACATGTATCCGAGTTCGAGTTATTGTATTGAATTTTCAGTGCAGGGTAAGTGTACACATTAGAAGTATCATGCGAAAGCATTGTGACAAGCAATATTATTATGTTAGTAAATCAATATTTGTTTTCAAAATAGATATGTAACTCGTAAATCTTGAGTTGAGTGAGAACTATTTTGGGATACCTTTATGGCAAAAACATGATCACACATAGAAATGATAAATGGTGTGTATTGCCAAGCAGAAGTTACAAGTTTATGGAAATATGCTACCAGGGTCAATTAGCGTTTTAGGTAAATATTTAAACCAGTCACCACGCTTATTACCTGAACAGTCAACCTTGAAAAGTCAAAGAATGTTGTTAAATTGGTGTACACAAAAACTGAAGTGAATAGGTCATAATCCTATAACAGATTTTGATTCGCTCCGCACGACGGTGAAATAATATGTGACAACACATTTAATGCTGCATTTAACTCATCCGCACAAAAAGGGATAGAAGCATTTATCGGTATATTTGAGTTTTGCGATACCCTAGCTGACATCTTGTGAGCATTGACAGGATCAGATAAACAGGCTTTTAGCCCCCGCTTGCAACACCAGTTTCACACAATTTTGGGAATAAAATTCTAGTTTATTAATAGCAGCGTAATTATGATAATACATAACTTGATATCAGCTGGGAGCATGTAGCGTATTTGAGAACTTTTCAGTCAAAAATAAATGTAGATGTAATCCTATAGTGATTCCAAGGCGTTCTTAAGCAACTGGTATAGCTGTAGGATTAAAGCTTGGCTAATGTTATTTTTCACTGAAAAGGTCTCAAATCCCCTAATTGTGAGCAGTTGGTCTTTGCGTATCATACCTTTTCTCATGCCCTGTCAAACGAATATGACGGACCCAATTTCCTGTCGAATTGAGCCCATATGTTTTCCGCTCTCCGATAACTATACATTTTGCAGATCTCATCTGTACAGTGTTACCACCTTTATCTACTTTAATTACCTTCAAGCCAGTAAATCATGCCTTAACAACCTGAAAGTAAACATGTTCGTAAATTAATGAACTCTCGGCCTCAAATGTGATGTTGTGTAACTGAAAGGCATAATTTGAAGGCATACCTGTCATACATGTATTTTGGCTCGAGCCTCCGGCTTGCCAATGGTGCCCAAACCAGTTTTCAAGTACATCCTGGTTGATCCTCCCAGGGATGACGCCCTGAGCTAGTTCTATGGCACGATCAGGTGAGACACTGTGGTGATAGAAGGCAGTGCATTTTGAAAATTTGGTACCAGGGCTATTTTTACAAGATGATTCCATTTTCAGCATCAGATTTGCTCTAGATTCAATATATTTGGAGATAATGGCATAGATTTATCTTGCTGTTGACACTGCGTCGTTTGACAGCATTATCATTGAACGGACCTAATGATTGAAAGCGGCTTCATTAGTTTCCCCTAAAACAGTGCACATCTTGTGAATTTAAGTTAGGTCTATGAGGAGTTATAGTGTGTGCTGAATTTAGTGAACAGACCCACATGGCAATAAGAATCATGTGTCCAGGTCCACAGAGTAATATTCCAAACGGCTGCACATAATGTCAAATGATAAAATTGGAATTACAAAATACAATACTCACAATTTATAACCCTCTACACTTTATGTAATTAAGTTCCTTGGTCCGAAGTTGCGGCATATATCGAGTAACCTAGGATAAGATATTATAATAATAACTGGTAATGCGCTAAGATTTTTTCCCCGCAAAGCTAGAAATACATAAAAATACAATAGCATCCATGGTACATATCAAACTTGAAAATTACATCAATGTAAATATATCTAAAATAAAATGTGTACAGAAATTAAAATGTGACTAAATGTATTGATATGTAAATACTTACATGTACACGAGAGTTATAATATAGTATGAAGTTGGTGCTCCAGAGAGCTTTGCCGTAAATATTTTTTGGCTTTAACATGGTAAAATATT
>ERZ1740060.1176-NODE-1176-length-10066-cov-2.855359_pt1 | contig 10066 bp, 5 predicted proteins | sample MGYA00581743_ERZ1740060 | MGnify/ENA primary metagenome ERZ1740060 (study PRJEB43018, sample SAMN04849235) | marine metagenome | isolation source: floating plastic debris | place: Pacific Ocean | collected 2008-08-27 | study: EMG produced TPA metagenomics...
ACAGCCATCATCAAGTCACCAACATTACTCAAGCGCTCAACAGCAGCATTACTACATTTGAACAGGCCGCCAACCAGCTCGATCACCTGACCACGACACTTCAAGCAAACAGCAAAACCGACAGAACTAACGCAACCACCGCTCAAAGAATAAATCAGCAGCTAGCGCAACAGCTAGCCAGCCTGCACCAACATCTCGAACAAATACAAACCAACCTCTCAACCACCACCGGACACATCGATACCATTCTTGAAGAGACGCATCAACTCAACCAGCTACCAACCACTCTGCCCGCAGCCTTGCCACCCACAAACAGCAAATAACCTATCAGCAAATATCACAAATGTGTAGCGTGAACTTTTCCAAAGTGCGGGGTTCGCCTTGACTCGAAAGCAGTAGGCTAAGCAATATAGCAGTTCACAAAAACTGCGTTTGAACAGATCGCATCTGACGAGATGCCATTGATATCCGATTGTGGTATCTAATGGTCAACATACCTGCAAGAAAATTTACTCATCAGACGGTCTTCCTCTGCTACGTCCACGTCATATCAGTAGCCCTACAAATAGGGAAGGAGAGCGTCGTGATGTCTAATCACGTTTCCTCTAGCAAAATCGCACTAGACCAAAATTCCACCCGAAAAGCTGCCCAGTCGCGCAATATCGCAATTGTGGGTCCTTACTCCAGCGGGAAAACAACACTTCTAGAAAGTTTACTCTCAGTAACAGGCACCATCAGCCGAAAAGGAGACACTGGCAAAGGCAACACTGTCGGCGACAGCGCTCCAGAAGCCCAACACCGAAACATGACCGTTGAAATCAATGCCGCCTACACCGAGTATGGCGGCATTTGTTTTAACTTCTTAGACGCTCCGGGCTGCGGTGAACTACTGCAAGAAACCACAAACGCCCTCGTTGGGGTAGACGCCGCCAGTGTTGTTTGCGAACCCGATCCGAGCCGAGTGCTTACAGTTGCGCCGATTCTTCAATTTCTCGACACCTGGGAAATTCCTCATATCATTTGGATTAACAAGGCGGACAAAGCCAGCAATAGCTTCAGAGAAGTGCTTGATGCCCTCAAGAGCCTCTCTACTCGTCCCTTAATTCCGCATCAATATCCTATTGGCTATGGTCGTGATTTAGTCGGTTTTATTGATCTCGTCAGTGAACAGGCTTATCATTACCATCCAGAGGCACCCGCTGACCCAGTCGCGCTACCTGCGGAACTCGCCCAAGAAGAGAAAATCGCTCGCAATGAAATGCTAGAGACATTAGCAGACTTTGACGATCATCTGCTAGAAGAACTATTAGAAGAAATCGAACCCCCTCAAGAAGAGATTATCAAAGATCTCAAAATGGAGCTGGGAGCCGATCTGGTTGTTCCTGTCTTTATTGGCGCCGCCGCCGCTGACTATGGCGTTCGCCCCCTGCTAGATGCACTGGTTCGTGAAGCACCTGAACCCGCAGCCACAGCCAATCGACGAGACCTGACATCAGCGGGCGAGCCCGTTGCTCAAGTGCTCAAAACCTACTACACCCCGCAGGGTGGAAAGCTCTCTTTAGTACGGCTTTGGAGAGGCACCCTGCAAGAAAATGACACGCTCAACGGCGACCGAGCCGGGGGATTCTACCGTCTGATGGGTCACACCCAAAAGCGGCTGCAAACCGCTCACGCAGGCGACATTTTCGCTATCTCCAGGCTAGAACATGCGCAGACGGGTGATACCCTGATGCTCAGCGACAGTCCAAGCGTGGATCTGCCCATCGCTGACGTGCTCAATCCGATGTATGCCTTGGCGATCGCACCCAAAAACCGCAGTGACGAAGTCAAACTCAGCAGCGCCCTCGGCAAACTGCTTGAGGAAGACACTGGCCTCCACTGGGAACAGCATGGCGACACCCACGAAGTCATCTTGTGGGGCCAAGGCGACGTTCACCTACAAATCGCCCTAGAGCGCCTAAGCAACAAGTACCATCTCCCCATGGGCACCCATATGCCCCAAGTGCCCTATAAAGAAACCATTCGCCGCTCCGCCAGCGCCGTTCACGGCAAATACAAACATCAAAGCGGCGGTCACGGTCAGTTTGGCGATGTCTACATCGACATTCAACCTCTCCCCAGAGGCGAAGGCTTCAACTTCCAACAGAAAGTCGTCGGCGGCGTTGTTCCCAAACAATATTTGCCAGGGGTTGATATGGGCGTGCTAGAAGCGCTCGGTCACGGTCCACTCGGCTTCCCTGTCGTAGACGTGGCCGTCACGCTAACCAATGGTTCGCACCACAACGTAGACAGCTCTGAGCAAGCCTTTAAGCAAGCCGCTCGCATTGCCATGCAATCTGGCATGGCAGATTGTGAGCCCGCCCTGCTTGAACCTATCGCTGACTTGGAAATCTCAGTGCCCACCAGCTTCACCTCCAACGTACTCAGGCTCATCAGCAGTCGACGGGGCCAGATACTCGGCTACTCTGCCAAAGAAAACTGGGCTGGATGGGATGTGATTACCAGTCAGCTAGCGATTTCTGAAATGCAGACGTTGGTTTTAGAGTTGCGATCGCTTACCCTCGGCGTCGGCTTCTTTAGCTGGCAATACGCCCACTTAGCACCCGTGCCAGATAAACTCACCAGTCAGATTTTGGCACGTACGGTAGATGACTAAGTGAACGTCACAAAGAGAAAGAAGTAGGAAGGAGAGTAGGGAGAATACAAGATAGATTCTCCCTACTCTCTAGCTCGCCACTCCCCAATTTCTGGACTTCAGCTCAACTAGTCTACTAATGATCGCACCGACGAACTGCGCCAGCAGAAAGCACGGCAATGCCAAACAAAGCTAGAACAGAACCAGGTTCTGGGACATCTTTGGGAGTTTGACCTTGATAGTTCGTCTTAAACGTAGCGAGAGACAACGCTGAGTCTGACACAGGTTGTAAACGAGTTCTCAGCGCACCATCAGGCTGAACATCAGGCTGAACGTCTATTTGAGCAGCAGTTAAATAAGCCATATCCGAGTAATACACCAAACTTGAGTTATCAGACGCTCGAACATCTTCACCCCCCAGGTTGAAATAAAACCACCACTTACTCTTAAAGCCATAGGCAATAGGATTAGCAGGGCCGCTCGTATCGAGAAGTTCTTGCACCAGCTGGCTGGGTTGGTCAGCAAAGTGAGCGATCGCAGCCTCCAGCTTAGGCTCATATATTGCTCTCTCTTCAGCAGAAGCTGTCTTCACAAGATTAGACAGTCGATTGATTTCCATAGGACTCGCCTGCCGCATTCTATCCGCCAGATCATAGGTTGAAAGTGAGAACCACTCACGAGCCTGATCGTCTACAGTAAGAATCTCTTGAGGAAGCGCTTTCAAGCGTTGATCACGCTCCTTCGCCTGCGTTATCACTTCCCAATAAAACCAGTTAATTAGACCACGACGTCTTCTACTGCTATTTTCATATTGCAACAGCTCGTCTAGCGTATCGAATCGATCTTGCATCCAGCGAGCAAACTCTAAATCTACCTCAACAGAAACATCTTCATTCGTGGTTTCCAGGCCAGAGATCTTTTTGCCCCAGTTTGCCATCGTATCTCGAACAGCTTTTCCCCGTTCTCTGTTTACGTAGTCCTGCAATCCCTGCCAGTCCACACCGATAGCCCTAGCTCTTACGGCTGTACTATCTTGCAAATCCCAGCCGATGGTATCGAGCAGTGTCAAATCTACATTTGAAATCGAATTAAACCGTCCCCTTTGCAGCGTAGGATTCATCACCCCAAAAGGATTACGATTGTTCTCCTGCCAGTGACTGCCCTGATAGCCATCCCCCCCCGCAAAGAAGCTGCCCGTTGAGAAATAAACAGGTCGACCAGACGCATCGCGAACAGCCGTTCTACCTCGGTCGAGTGAAAAATACTTCTCACCCCCAAACGTCAAATCCATAACGCCCATGTTCTCACTCTCACTAGAGTAGCGAGAGTAGTCCATCGGTGTCAGATAAGAGACTCGATTGTCGTCTACATCCTCAGCTGCATCCTGCTGTCCAGAATCAGATAAAAAGTCGAGCGCATCTACACCGCTCACAATGCCTAAAGCATGACCAATTTCATGTTGTAACACCGAAGCTAAATCATAGCGATCATCATCAACACCATCCGCCCGGTCAAAATCCCAGTTCACCTGACTATTAATCTTAATCACCGCGTCTAATCCACGCGTACTCGGACGAATCAGATCGAGTGCTTTTGCCTGGGCACTGGTCACAACAATATTTTTGTTGTTGTTGCTCTTATTATTGTCAATAAATCCCTTAGATGACCTTCTTTGATTTCGATTGGAGTTTGGATTATAGCGACTTACATAAGTATGATCGTCGTCGTCATCGTCGTCATCGTACTGATAATAGTAAAAATCATCATCGTCATCGTTATCGTCATCGTCATAGAAATAACTGCTGTCATTTCTATGGTTAGAAGAGAAAGCATTATCTAAAAGGAAGGAAAATTCTCGCGAATCTGCCTTAAATTTATTTCGTTGTCCAGGACGGCTCAAACTATTTTGAATGCTGGTGCGGTCATCACTAGAAAGCTGAAAACTATTCAAACTAAGATAATCATTGCTAGACACAACATCTCTAACCGTTGCATCCAGATAGTCCTGATAGCTCACAGTTAGCTTTCCAGGCTGAGCCCCGCCTAAGATATCACCACCCAGCACAGATAAATCAGTCAGCTCAACTCTTAAATCAACAACAACATCATCCTTCAGCTCAGCAGACCAAACCTCACCAGCAGCCTCCGCTGCTTTCTGAAAATCACTCGAAACATTATTGCCAAAATCAAACCGAAAGCTGACTGCTTGAGCAGACGAAGGGAACAATACAGCCGCAGTCGTGGTAAGGATAGGAACTGTAAACAGTAGCGCACCCGATAGAGGGGGAGAAAAATACTGAGAGCAAAAACACTGAAACGATCTGCGGGGGCGTGTCTGCTCGTAGACAAAAGCCATTTTATTTCTAAACAATAGAAGAACTGAGCCAATAGCAACTTGATAAACAAGACAACAATTCAGCACACCCGTAGCTATAGATAATAGACGTATATTGTTTAAGAAATCATGATTTCCGTAATGTATGCATTACGAACATAAACGCCAACAAGAACAAGCTGACTGCTTTTGAAAGTTACAGCATTTGTCCTGCTTGATTTTTCAAATAAAATTGTTATATTTAAAGATTTAATAAAGAAAAGACTACTTACTTTGCTGTTATGTAACCGTCATCACCACTACATGAATACCCGTACCTAATTCAGAACACTTCTCTCGTACACACCATCAATTACAGCGAATGAACAACTACGAAAAATTTAACGCGCTTTCTCCAACCGCCTATGCAGACGGACTGCCGCGATCGCAATTTATGCACCCCAGCATTCACGAACTTTGGCCGCGAATTCCTCGGATCGCAGGCCCTGCCTACACCGTTCGCTGCGCCCCAGGCGATAACCTGATGCTGCACGCAGCCATTTATCGAGCAAAGCCCGGCAACATCATCGTCGTAGAAGCGGGCAGCGATGAGGTTGCAATGAGCGGTGGAAACGTCTGTGCGATCGCCCAAAAAAGAAACATCACCGGATTCATTATTGACGGTATGATTCGAGACATTACCGAAGTTCGAGCCGCTCAGTTCCCGGTGTTTGCCAAAGGCTGCATTCCAAAACCCGGCGTTAAAGAAACCCTCGGCGAGCTACAAGTTCCGATTCACTGTGGCGGCGTCACCGTCTCGCCAGGAGATATGATTGTTGCCGATGAAGAAGGCATCGCTGTGATTCCTCAATCGCAACTCGAACAAGTATGGCAAATCGCTCAAACCAGAACAAAAAAAGACAATAGTACGTCACTAGAAGACTGGGAGAGCATTCATCACGCCAAAATCGAGAGATTGCTTGAGAAAAAAGGGTTCAAAGCATAATCGTTCAGATCGATTAAGTAAGACTTCTTAAAACTTTCCAGGAGAGAGACCAAAAGTCTGTATAACTCCGATATACGCAGTTCAACTCACGCCCCTAGCCCTTCATGTCACTAGCCCTCCGGAGACACCTGTAAAAAGCGAATGCCCTCTCAAAAAAGAATTCAGGAAAACCAAGATAAAGGGAATCAACCCAAAAATTCTCACAGATTAAGCCCTCACACAAGATCTTATATAAGATCTCACATCAGCATCAGCATCGGCATCAGCACCCTATTGCTTGCAGATATGGTCTTTCAGATCTCACCCGCCGCTGCTGAAATCTCTGGAGACGGCAGTTTTGGTACGCTTGTCAATTTGTCTGAGCGCGCTGCTTGCACGGCCCTTCAATGCACAATTACAGGTGGAACGCTCAACAGCAGCAAAAGTAGCCTATTCCACAGTTTTGAACAGTTTTCAATTCCAGGCAATACGGGTTCTCAGTCTGCGCAATTTGTTGATCCAGGCGTTAACGACATTATCGTCAGAGTCACAGGTGATCGCAGCTCCTTAATCAACGGCTTACTCTCAGCGCGCACCGCAGCAGGCACCTCGTCAAACGCCAATCTGTTTTTGCTCAACACCCAAGGCATTCGCTTTGGCCCAAACGCTCAGCTCGATTTAGGCGGCAACTTCACAGCCAGCACAGCCAATGAAATCTTGTTCGATGGGAAAATTGCGATCGCAACCAGCGCTGCCACCCCACCATCCCCCAGCCTACTCACCGTCAGCACGCCCATCTGCCTAGGCTTTTTCTCTAACACTGGCGCGCCCCCCAGCAGCGGAGCCATCACCGTTCAAGGAACAGGCAATCTACTCACCACCGGATCACCCACCGCCCCAGGCCCCTTCGTCAATCGTCTCTTCAGAGACGCCGCTGCGCTGCCACCCAACTTTCCACCTGTTCCCCCTCTCTCAGAACTCGCCGTTCAACCTGGAAAAGTGATAACTCTCATTGGGAATGGAATCAGCCTCTCTGGCGGCAACATCACCGCCACAGGCGGACAAATTAATCTGGGCAGCATCGAATCAGGGCAAATTTTATTCAGCGCTGACACCGGAAAAGATAGCGGATTTGACGCCACCCAAGTCGATCAATATTCAGACATAACACTCAACGAGCGCTCATCGCTAGAAGCCAGCAATCCACAATCAGACGCGCTCTCCCCAGGAATCCTCTCTCCAGGAGACATCTTTATTAGAGGACGCAATATCACCTTGGACAACGGCTCTATCGTTCTAGCAGAAACGCTCCCCACCGCTAATCCAATCGCCAATCCGGCCACTATCACATCTGGTGGCAGCATTGACATCGCCGCAACAGAACAAATCATCCTCACCGACAATCCCAGAGAAGCCCCCTATCCAGGCGCACCACCTTTTCTCACAATCGCCAGCCAACTTTCCGAAAACGTTGCCCCCGGCGCAACTGGGCCCGGCGGAGAAATCACCGTTAGTGCCAACAATCTCACCCTAGATAATGGCGGAAAAATAGAAGCAACAACCTTTGGCAGCGGCAACGCAGGTCGTCTCAACATTGAGATCACTGACGCCATCGACCTTACAGGTGGCGGAGCCATTGGACCTAGCGGCATCTTCTCAGTCTCAGAAGCCTCAGCCACCGGAGATGCCGGGCTCATTGACATCACCACCAATCGTCTCAGCTTGCAACAAGGCGGCAGCATGGTCACCTCATCAGCCAGCACAGGCGCTTCTGGCAGCATTCGCATCGCAGCTGAATGGGACCACAGGCCCCATTGAGCTGCCACTGCCCGATGGCTCAACAGAAACCTTCTTTGAATCGAGCGCCATAGAAGCCAACACAGGCCCCTTCTCTGCCAAACCAGGCGGAAATATCAATATTGTGAACGCCAGTTTAGTCTCTGTAACCGACGGCGCTAAGCTCACGAGCGCCACCGACGGCCCTGGCAATGGCGGATCGCTCAATATTTCATCTGAAGCGGTTGTTGTTTCAGGCTTTTCTCCTTTCACAGGCCCCAGTTTAATTGCCACCTCTACTAGAGGTCCCACCGCCTTTGGCGACGGCGGCAATCTTACGATTGAGACCAATCAGCTATCCGTCACAGACAGCGGACAAATTAGTACAGGCACCATCGGACCTGGAAACGCAGGCAATTTAGTCATTACAAGTGAGTCGACGCAAATTTCTGGCCGCTCACCGCTCGGACGCAGTGGACTGTTTGCAACCGCGATCGCAGGCACCGGAAACAGCGGCAACATCACCCTCACAACAGAATCCCTCGAAATCAGAGAAGGCGGCACCATCAGCGTCGGCAACTTCCCCAGCGTTGCCGGATCGCCGTCCCCATCTGGGCAAGGCAGCGCCGGCAATCTCACGATTGATGCCGAGCGCATACTGGTCGCGGATCAATCTGTACTCAACGCAGATACTGCCGCAGGCGATCGTGGCAACATCACCCTTCAAACCGATTTACTGACCCTCAGAACAGGCAGCCAAATCACCACAAACGCCAGCGGTAATGCAACAGGTGGCAACATCAATATCGATGCAGCCGACGGCTTTATTGTCGCCATCCCCGAAGAAAACAGCGATATCACTGCCAACGCTGTTCGTGGCGACGGCGGACAAGTCAACATCACCGCACAAGATGTCTTCGGCATCAAACCTAGTGACACCCTCACCCCCAACAGTGACATTACCGCCAGCTCAGAATTTGGCATCGCAGGTGAAACACGCCTGACCACCCCCGAAATAGAACTGCGCGATCAGGCAGCACCGCTCCCCACATCAACCACCATTCCCACCGTTGCCACAGGCTTTGCCAGCGGTAGCAGCCAATTTGTTCAAACCGGACGCAGCGGCACGCCCACCACACCCTACGGCATTCTTAATAGCCGCAGCAGCCCCCTATCTGACGTCTCATTACCCCATTCGTTGGCAACGACTCAGTCAAACCAGCGTGCGACCAACAGTCCGGTGAATAGGTCTAACCCATCGACTATACCCGAAGCAAAAAGTTGGACAATCGATTCTGAAGGTGAGGTTGTTTTAATCGCAGACAATATTAGTCAAGACTCTCATGAGAGGTGTTTAGCGTGGCATTCATAAATAACACCCTTCAAAAGATTAGAAAACGGTGGCTATTATTATTTTTCAGCAGCTTCTTAGCGGTGCTGCTAGTCGGCCTAGGTCACCAGGCAGTCGCTCAAGCCACTACTCAAACCATCCCCCGCCACACTAATCGAGCAGCCTCTCTTCTTGCCAACACATCTCGTGCAAGCACGCCTAGCGTAGAAATGTCCGAGGCAGCCATGCCAGATAAAACCGCGTCAAATGAAACCACCAATGTCATTGTCCAAGGCATTGCCGCCTTTGAATCAGGGCAGTTTTCTGAAGCGATCGCCCACTGGCAGCAAGCTCTAGCCATCACCACAGAGCCCCTTTCTCAGACCTATCTCTTTAGCAACTTAGCCAGTGCCTACCAGCATCTAGGCCAAAATACCAACGCTCAGTCAGCACTAGCCGAAAGCCTGTCTCGGCTACGAAACTGGCCCGATCAACCAGATTCTGATTATTGGGATGTCTCCGCTCGCGTATTCAACACTCAAGGTCACCTACAGTGGCAACAAGGGCAAACCGCCGCCGCGCTAGATAGCTGGCAAACTGCCGAAACAAACTATCGTAAAACCGCGACAAATCAGAACTCGTTTCAGATCGGAGTCCTGCGAGCTCAAATCAATCAAACCATCGCCCTACAAGAGCTTGGATTTAATGCCAAAGCAGCCAGACAGCTCAACCAGCTCAGCCAACAGCTGCCGAACATACCCTCAAACCTACAGCGAACCGTTGCCAAAGAACTCTGCCGAGCCCTGCGGCGCGTGGGCGAACTAGAGAGTGCCAGAACCCTTCTCACAGCCTCACTCACAACCGATCAACCATCAGAAAGCAACGCCAACAACAGCTCAACAGAGAGCCGCTCGAAAGATTTCATAGAACAAACAGCAATCCAGCTAGAACTCGCACATACCCTTAGATCACTCAGTCATAGAGCGATCGCACTTGGAGAAACCACCAAAGCCAATCAAGAAGTCG
>ERZ1740060.1177-NODE-1177-length-10064-cov-3.681686_pt1 | contig 10064 bp, 6 predicted proteins | sample MGYA00581743_ERZ1740060 | MGnify/ENA primary metagenome ERZ1740060 (study PRJEB43018, sample SAMN04849235) | marine metagenome | isolation source: floating plastic debris | place: Pacific Ocean | collected 2008-08-27 | study: EMG produced TPA metagenomics...
AAATCCTCTACACAATCCAATAATCTAACACAATTTACATAATATTCTTTTAACAAGCTAGCCATAAAGTAGCCTGTTCGTCATTCGGCACAGTTAAATTTGCCTGAGAACAGCACCAAAGGTGTGCTCGCCGAAACAAAAACTTTTGTAACAATTTTAATCTGTGGCTACCGCAATGTACCCATCAGTAGGCTGTTATCTATCAGCTACTGAGCGTAACAGCTTAAGAATTGTTAATTTGTAGCGATTGTAGCCCAATTCAACCCTTTGCACAGATTCTTTGGGTTTCACCACAAGCTAGCGGCTTTTGGATGCCAGCAGATGCAAAGGCCATAGCGTATGTACGAGTGCTCAGCCAAATGGTTGAAGTGAGTAAGCAAACGTTGTTTCCGTTTGATTTCTTCGTCAGGAACGAGGCCTTTTGAAAACAGCAAACGTTAGACTCCTATGCTCCAGGAAAATCCCTAGGAAACGTCTATTCAAGCTATGTCAATGCCTCTTTTAGGCATTGACTTCCCGCCTCTGTAAGCTTAAGCATTTTGCGAACAGCACATTACAGAATGGGACACTCTTTGCGAGTGGCACTGGTTGGTAAGTACCCCATGTATTGATTGCCACTCCGTTCTAGCGCAATCAGTGCCGCATTGAGGGGATTCCCCCCCTTTTTTCACCAAAATCATGACAAAAGTTGACATGACGACTATTTCTAAAGATTTCGTTTTTCCCAACACCCCTGTCATCACCGGAATAAACGCATATTTTCGAGTCGTTGTCGGTGGCGCTATTAGTCCTAATTTCTTTTGTCAATTTGTAAAGAGGACAGGTAAGTGACTGTCAAAATTCCACTTTTGGACGCCTCAATTTCGAGGATGCACTAATTTGCTAGGGTCCACCAGCCAAAGCCAGGTCCTATGAAGCGAATCGTCAGCCAAGCAGCAATCATTAAAGTAATGCCGGCCCAGGCCCCTCGGGTGGTCCAAGTTACAAACCGCTCAGCCGTGTCCTTACTAATAGGAATGCCACGAATAAACGGCTCTGGCTTGCCATAGTCATCGCCTAGTTCTTGTTTACGGCGTCTAGATTCTCCCATGGCAGCAAATTCTATGAAGGTTCTATCAGCTCATGATAACGGGCGCAGCTCGCTGAACTAAAAATGCTTTGGTTAATTTTTATTCGACACCTTGTACCGCTCACCACCGTTTAACGGGTCGACCATGAGGGAAAGCGCTAATCCACTGAGGGGCATGCTGAGGGCGTAAACCAATCAGGATCAAGGTAGCTGCTACGGGCGGCCGGACTCAATGCTGAGAGGATCTGCCGCCCATAGCTACGGTGGTTAACGCGGTTATCCAAAAGCGCAACGACTCCACTGAGTGCTTCTTCAGTGGTGGTATCTTTGACGTCGCGATGCGATCGCACAGGCGCAACTGCCTTTTGCAATCTGCTCAGCGCCTCTGGCAGCAGATATGACTTAAACCAGTCCTGTCTACGGCGCTTATAGGCAGCGACCCGACCAGCCACTAGCGGATTCTCGAGGGAGGGAATAGGCAAAGTAGTGATGATGAGTAACGCGGGCGGCGCAAATTCGCTTTGATGTGCCTGCCAATAGTCCCATCCCGCAATCAAAATCCCATTGTCTTCGATGAGAGATTCTAGCTGTACCCGCGAGCCAAACTCAGCGGAGAGTACGGATGCGAACTGGGTCTTTAGCGGAACATCTCCTATGAGGATTACCGTTGGGCCACTGGCTGATTGAAAATGCTGCTGTGCGATCGCCTGTTGCCTAGCACCCAGCAATATGCGGATCTCCTGCAAAACAGCAGACTTAAAGTGGCTGGTATTGGGCATAGGCAGCCGATCGGGCAGATAGAGCTGAACCAAGTCATGATGGCGATCAGGGCCAAAAGATAGACAGGTCATATCACCGAGGCCCATGCGCTCGCGGTAGCGCATCGCTTTTTTGTCGGCATCTAGCGCTGACCCTATGAGCACCAAAGGCTGGCGCTGCCACATCGGAGCAAGTACTTGATGAATATCAGTAGGCCCACAACAGAACATCACGCTTCCTATTTCACGATTAAGCTGGCTCCAAGCTAGCCGTTCCGGCTGAATAAAGCATCGCCAAAAGGTCTGCCATCGCTGCGGCATTTGCCCCCCACTGGCACCGTGAGTTTGAAGGGCATCGTGCAGCTCCAAGAGCAGCACTTTTTCTGGCTCGTCAATAAGATGACAGCTATAGGGATTGGCCGGATGCTGAAAAATCGCATGGGTGATGCGCACCCGTATATCGCGGATAAATACTCGCTGGGAGGGATAGGCCAGATTAAGAGCTTCCCAGTCTGTATTGGAAAGAGAGATACTCAATTGCGATCGCACCCACTGCTCTAAATCGTTCGCGCCATCAATAATCGTAGGAATATCATCTGGAAAGCGACTGCCAAACGGGGAGCGGTTCGACGTGGCCCTATCTGAGGAGTCTAAGGTTGACGACTGAAGCGGGTCGCTGAGGCGATCACTAAGCCATGCCTCAGCAGAGGTCACCAACAGTCCGCGAAAATCTGCACTGGGCCAACGGTCACCTCGCTGAACGGGCTTAATTACAGGCAGATTCTGCTGTAGGTTAGGGATGGCCTGCTGCACAATGGCATCTATCAGAGCTTCTGGCAGAACTAGGACCGCAGGCTCTGGCCACAGCAAGGCAGGGATCAAATAGCTGAGTCGATAGGAGCCCTGGTACGCAGCTAGGCTATCGGTTTGAATGAGAGCACTACGACCAATGCGCAGCGCCCGTGCCACTAGCCTTGCCATTGTGAGGTGGTGAGGCCACTGGGTGTGACCTTGCTCCCTAAGATACGCCCGCAGACGCTGATGGACTTCTGTTTCGATCACAGGCGTAAACGGGGGGTAGTGCTAATCAAATAAGGACGCAAAATGACGACAGAAGAACACAATAGGGTGACTCATATTGTGACATATACCCCATGGTTCTATGGAAGAGAACAAAAGATAGCGGAGAAAACAAAAGTCGGATGAAGATTGGATTGGTAGGGCTAGGGCTCATTGGCGGGTGCCTAGGGCTAGACCTAAGAGCGAGTGGTCATAGTATCTATGGTGTGGCTAGGCGGAAGGAAACTTGCGCTCAGGCTTTGGCTGCCAAGGTTGTAGATGAGGCCAGCATTGAGCTCGCAAGCCTGCAAGCGTGCGATGTTGTGTTTGTCTGCACACCTATTGCCAAGATTGTACCGATGGTTAGGCAGTTAGCGCAGGTACTTCCACCAGAGGTAGTCATTACGGATGTAGGCTCAGTGAAGGGGAGTATTGTCAAAGCAGCAACCCAAGAATGGCCACGATTTGTAGGCGGACATCCCATGAGTGGGAAAAGTGAAGCAGGCATTGAGGCTGCTGAAAGGCATCTATTTCAAGGAAATTCGTATGTGATAACGCCTTTAGATGAAGCGAACAATTCGGCGGGGTTGAATACAGATGAAGGCGCGATCAAAATCATTGAACAGCTAGCCGGGGAACTGGGCTCAGTGCTGTATCACTGCTCGCCAACTGACCATGATCGCGCAGTTGCCTGGATTTCCCATTTACCAGTCATGGTGAGTGCCAATTTGATTCGTTCGACGGTAAATGAGCCGGATGATACAGTCCGTCAGCTGGCGCAAAATTTGGCAAGCTCTGGATTTCGCGATACGAGCCGCGTAGGGGGTGGGAATCCGGAGCTGGGGCTGATGATGGCGCAGTATAACCGGGATGAAATATTGCGATCACTCAGACATTATCAACAGGGAATGACTACTGTCATTGAGCAGATAGAAGCGGAGGATTGGCCTAGCCTAGCGGCAACTTTGGCAGAAACTAAGAAGGCGCGGTCTCGGTTTGTTGGGACGTAGGGCTACCCAGTTCCATCACAGGCTCTTGGTACAAGATGGCAGTGAACGTAACTGTTGAGCCTAGGCCTTCACCCATGCTGATGAACTGCACCTTACCGCCCATGGCTTCCACCAGGCGTTGAGATATAGCAAGACCTAGTCCAGTGCCTTCATATTGGCGGGTACGAGCACTATCGACTTGGCTAAACGTTTGAAATAGGCGATCTTGTTTTTCCAGCGATACACCAATACCGGTGTCAGCCACACTAATTTTGATCAACCCAGGCCAGAGCTGGCCGTTAAACTCGAAGGCCATAGGCTTAATTTCGACACCGATGGTAATGCTCCCTTCGTGGGTGAATTTATTAGCATTACCGACAAGGTTCAACAGAACCTGCTTCAGCCGCTGGTAGTTGCCGTACAGCTTAATTTCATCCAACGTTGCCGGGAGCTGAATATGAAACTCGAGGCCACGCCGTTCGATATGCATTCGCTGAGAATGATCAAGCTCAGTGAGCAGCTCTTTGAGGCTGATAGCACTCATCTCTAGGTCCATTTTGCCAGCTTCAATTTTGGCAATATCGAGTACATCGTTAATTAGGTTCAGCAGATGAATAGCAGAGTTGTGGGACTCCTGAATGAATTCAGTCTTTTCTTCTTCGTTATCTGCCATATCATCGAGCACAAGGCGCAAGAAGCCAATCATGCCGTTAAGCGGGGTGCGCAGCTCGTGAGAGGTGTTGGCTAAGAAATCACTTTTGAGCTGTGAGGCCTCTTCAGCTTGGCGTTTGGCTTCTTTCAGCTCCGACTGCTTACGCAAAAGTTCGTCGTTGGTTTGCCGTAGGTCACGGGTTTTGGTACGCAATTCTGCGGCGATATTTTTACTTTCGCTGAAGAGCTTGGCATGGGCGATCGCAGTCCCTACCTGGTCAGTCAGCTCTTGAATCAGCTCTATCTCAAATGGCTGCCAGGGACGACATGGTGGCTGCTGGAGAACCAGAATGCTGTTGGGTTCGTCTTGATAGCAGGTGGCGACCGTTAGCACCGTGTAGGGCGCATCGCTAACATCCTGATCAAAATCAGAGATCACAGGCTCCAGACTTTGTAAGGTATCTAGAAAGTCTGTTTTTTGAGCTAAATCAAAGGTTTTACCCATACAAGAAAACAAATTGGGCTGGAAATATTCAGCGACGACGGTCACCGTTTGCATCGCTTGGGAATAATCGCAGACCAGGCAGCGATCAAGGGCAAGCATATCGCCAAGGCCATCCACCGTTTGCTGCCATATCGTTTTCAAATCAAGGGTTTTACGAATTTTAGCAGCGACATGGGAAAGCAAACCGTAGTAACTGCTGCCACCGCCAACACCGTTACTGTTGGCTAAGCGAACCTCGGAGAACTGAGCCACTTTCGGGACGATCCGACGCCCCACACCAACAATACCAACAGCAGATCCTGCCGCTGCGACCTCACCACCATCAGCGTGATCGCCTGACACTTCCTCAACAGCCTCTAGGGCAATGGCCTCTATACCGGTGTCTTTTGTAGAGTCATCTTCTTTTTGTACATTTTCGAGTAGCGGAAATGCAGAACTTAAAGGGAGCGGGCTCAGCACCATCTCAAAACTAATAGGTTGCTGGCCACAACGCACAACACACTGAAACGACACTGGAGATCCCTGTGCCAAGACCTCTGTAACCTGTAACATGTAAGACTCAACCGCCACCGGCCCAAACAAGGCTGCCACAGACTGACCGGTCAAACCTTCGCAAGCATTACATTCTCTGGCTTCCGGCCAGTGTAGCGACAAAATCTCGCCCTGAGCGGTATGGGTGAGCACTAGAACATCGCTCGCGTCAGCGGACTCATCAAACAACGCTGCCGGGTCAGCACCTGGCACTGCGGTGAGTTCGGGAGAGTGTAAGGATGAAGCAGACCGAGGCATTTCATTCAGCGAAGAAACTTAAACAGGCAAAAAACACTGGGAACAGGTACATATGCATATTACGAATAGGTAAAACGCAGATGCACTGGCAAGGAAATCGCTTTTCCGATTGATAAGGCTGGATACGCCTCAATAAAAACTGATGAGAGGGACTCAATCAACCACAAAGAACATCGTCAAAAAGCAAAATCAAAACGGTAGATGAAAAGCACTGACAACAAGCGGATAAACCATCAGCATTAATCAAGATTATCGCTTATTCGTATTATTGCTCACCTAATCAGCATTAACCTGCCGGGATTGACCATTCATCTAGCCATTGCTGGCGAAAAACAACCAGAAAAAACTTGAGAAGCTACACACTAGCAATCCCATTTCTAGAGATGAAGTTTCAGTAAGGAGCATGATTATTTGAATCATGCAGCACTGAATAGGGCAGTCACTTCCAGACACGGACGGTAGGATTTAAGATAAGTTTAGATTTCTTTCATTTCGATTCACCATTTCGCACAGCTTTCTTCGCACTCCTTTTCTCTGGGCTTTCCATGACCGATGTATCTGTTTCACGGCTACGCAATTTTTCCCTCATAGCTCACATTGACCATGTCAACTCCACATTGGCTGACAGCCTACTACAGACAACAGGGACAGTGATCGAACGGGACATGAAGGCCCAATTCCTTGACTCCATGGACATCGAGCGGGAGAGGGGAATCACCATTAAGCTGCAAGCTGCTCGCATGAATTACACCGCGAAAGACGGCGAGCATTACGTGCTCAACTTAATCGACACACCCGGGCACGTAGATTTTACCTATGAGGTGTCTCGCTCATTAGCAGCCTGTGAGGGTGCGCTTCTGGTGGTAGACGCATCTCAGGGTGTAGAAGCGCAGACACTGGCAAATGTGTACTTGGCGATGGAGCAGGACTTGGAAGTGATTCCGGTGCTTAATAAGGTGGATTTGCCAGGGGCAGATCCGGAGCGGGTGAAACAGGAAATTGAAGAGGTGGTTGGTCTTGATTGCAGCAATGCAGTAATGGCATCGGCCAAAGAAGGCATTGGTATTGATGAAATTTTGGAGTCGATTACCTATCTAGTGCCGCCACCGGAAGATCAGACGAATGAACCACTGCGAGCACTGATTTTTGATAGCTACTACGATAGCTATCGAGGTGTAATTGTGTATTTTCGAGTGATGGATGGGGTAGTAAAGAAGCGCGATCGCATCCGCCTTATGGCCTCTGGAAAGGAATACGAAATTGACGAGCTAGGCGTACTATCACCTGGTCAAGTAGAGGTCGATGAACTACATGCGGGCGAAGTAGGCTATATCGCAGCCTCAATCAAGTCGGTAGAAGACGCCCGCGTCGGCGATACCATCACACTGGTAAAGTCACCTGCACCTGAGCCCCTGGCAGGCTACATCGAAGCCAAGCCAATGGTGTTTTGTGGACTTTTCCCTACCGACTCTGATCAGTACGAAGATCTGCGCGAAGCACTCGACAAGCTGCGCCTTAACGATGCTGCTCTGCAATACGAGCCTGAGACCTCTAGTGCCATGGGCTTCGGCTTCCGCTGTGGCTTTTTAGGCCTACTACATATGGAAATCGTGCAGGAGCGATTGGAACGTGAGTACAACCTCGATTTAATTACAACAGCCCCCTCAGTTATTTATAAAGTCCATACGATACAAGGCGAGATCATTGAAATTGATAACCCGAGCTTGCTGCCCGACCCACAGTATCGCGAAAAGATTGAGGAGCCCTATGTACGCGTGGATCTCATCACACCAGAAGAATTTGTCGGGACGCTGATGGAGCTATGCCAAACTCGACGTGGTGACTTTCAGGATATGAAGTACCTCACACCAGGACGCACGACACTGATTTATGAGATTCCGCTAGCGGAAGTGGTCACCGACTTTTTTGATCAGATGAAGTCAAGATCGCGTGGCTATGCCAGCATGGAGTATCACATAATCGGCTATCGGGTGAATAACCTAGTCAAGCTAGACGTAAAAATCAATGGTGACACGGTCGATCCACTGGCAGCAATCGTGCACCGTGACAAGGCTTATGGCGTAGGCCGTGCCCTGACGGAAAAGCTAAAGGAACTCATTCCTCGACACCAATTCAAGATTCCAGTGCAAGCATCGATTGGTAGCCGCGTCATCGCCAGTGAAAGCATTCCGGCACTACGAAAGGATGTTTTGGCGAAGTGTTACGGCGGCGATATTTCTCGAAAGAAAAAGCTGCTGAAAAAGCAAGCTAAGGGTAAAAAACGAATGAAATCTGTGGGTACGGTAGATGTACCGCAAGAGGCATTCATGGCAGTGCTAAAGCTAACCTAGCAACAAGAAATTCTGATAAAGCTGGCCGTATTTTGGGCATTTATAGAAGCGGTTGAAGTTTTGGTGAATACCAAAATTTTTGTTAAACATATCAAGTAATCTTTGTTAATTTTTTAACAGCCGTTGGCATTTATAGCATTTCCCGAACGCATAACGCCGGAAAGCGACGAAAAGCGAACAGGAACGTCGAGTCACTTGACCCGTTGTTACACATAAGATTTTCGACTGAAAACTGTACTCAGTTGAGTGACCAACGCTATATTTGCTGGCATTTCCGTTTGATATGGACGGCTTAGATCTTTTCAGGCATTAACTCTATGAGAATTTTGGTCACCGGAGGTGCTGGCTTCATTGGCTCTCATCTCATCGATCGGCTGATGGCAGCCAAGCACGATGTCATTTGTCTCGACAATTTTTACACTGGTCACAAACGCAATATCGTCCACTGGATGGACAATCCTTACTTCGAGATGATTCGGCACGATATTACTGAGCCAATCCGTTTAGAGGTTGACCAAATTTATCACCTGGCTTGTCCGGCTTCACCGGTTCACTACCAATACAACCCCGTGAAAACGGTGAAGACCAACGTAGTCGGTACATTGAATATGCTAGGCCTAGCCAAGCGAGTCAAGGCCCGTTTTTTCTTAGCATCGACGTCGGAAGTGTATGGGGATCCAGAAGTACACCCTCAACCTGAGGAATACCGGGGCAGCGTAAACCCTATCGGCATTCGCAGCTGCTATGACGAAGGCAAGCGCATGGCCGAAACGCTGGCTTTTGACTATCATCGTCAGAACGATGTGGACATTCGGGTAGTCAGAATCTTTAACACCTACGGACCACGAATGTTAGAAAACGATGGCCGGGTGGTCAGTAACTTTATTGTGCAGGCCCTAAGCGGTCAGCCGCTAACCGTGTACGGTGATGGGCAACAAACGCGGAGCTTTTGCTACGTGTCTGACTTAGTAGAAGGCTTCATTCGGCTGATGAACAGTGACCAAACTGGCCCGATTAATATTGGGAATCCGGGCGAGTACACCATTTTGGAGCTAGCGGAAACGATTCAGCGCATGGTGAATCCGAATGTAAGCGTGCAATATAAACCTTTGCCGGAAGATGACCCGAAGCGGCGACGACCAGATATCACGAAGGCAAAGCAGCTTTTAGGCTGGGAACCGAGCGTAGCTCTCGAAGCAGGTCTGGAGAAGACGATTGCAGACTTTAGAGCGCGGATGGCGGAGAACGGCACGTTGAGTGCGGATTTGCCGAATGCGGTAGGAACGGCCTAGAGCCCTTGCCCTCCCCTCTTACCAAGACCAAGGGGGAAGGAAATACTTTTCCGAAACTTATTAACTTAGAGAGTAACTATCATGCGTGTAAGTGTCATTGGAACAGGCTATGTGGGTCTTGTGACAGGTGTTTGCATGTCTCACATTGGTCACCTAGTGATTTGTGTGGACAACAACGAAGAGAAAGTACAGCTAATGAAGTCGGGCCAGTCACCAATTTATGAACCAGGCCTTTCTGATCTGATGAAATCTTCAATGGCATCCGGCAATTTAGAGTTTACGTCTGATTTAGGCGCAGGTGTTAGCCATGGTGACATTCTCTTCATCGCTGTTGGTACACCAGCTTTGCCAACCGGGGAAAGCGATACGCGCTATGTGGAAGCAGTGGCTCGCGGCATTGGGGAGAATCTGAACGGTGGCTACAAAGTGATTGTAAATAAGTCCACAGTACCCATTGGTTCGGGTGATTGGGTGCGGATGATTGTGCTCGATGGATTGGCAGAGCGCCAGGGGGATGCCTCTTTTGACGTGGTCAGTAATCCTGAGTTTTTGCGTGAGGGCTCAGCAGTATTTGACACCTTCAATCCTGACCGAATTGTGC
>ERZ1740060.1179-NODE-1179-length-10056-cov-6.006499_pt1 | contig 10056 bp, 9 predicted proteins | sample MGYA00581743_ERZ1740060 | MGnify/ENA primary metagenome ERZ1740060 (study PRJEB43018, sample SAMN04849235) | marine metagenome | isolation source: floating plastic debris | place: Pacific Ocean | collected 2008-08-27 | study: EMG produced TPA metagenomics...
AAACCCGAGAAGAACAGCAATTGCCAGCCGAAGGGAATGAAAAACCAGTTGCGATCCGCCCAAGGCTCCGCGGGAAGTGCGAGATGCAGGTGACCCAGCCCCAGCCATTCCATGAAAGCGCCCTGCGCCATGATCCAGATGAACACGCTGAGGGCCGCAAGCGCCAGCTTACTGATCCGAGCCAGCGCGATCACGAGAGGCATCATTGCCAGAACCACCATATACATCGGCAGGATGTCGAAGTAATTCGGCACATATGTGAGAGTGAACAGGCCCACGATCTGGGTGGCCGGATCGTTGAAAAAGTGGCCAAGATTGAGCGTGTTCACGTAGGTTTTCTCAAAATCACCGTAGAGGTCGAGCGCGGCGAGCGACATCGCAAGGAAAAAGAAAAGTCCCAGATGCGCCCAATACACCTGATAGAGCCGGTATGCCACGCGCGCCGTGCCCAAGCCCCATCCCTGTCGTGCGAAGCTGCCGCCGAAGGCAATGGCAGAGGCCATGCCGGAGCAAAACACAAAGATCTCGGTCGCATCCGAAAATCCGAACCGTGCGGGGATCCAGCGTGTCCATTCATTGCCGGGGACGTGAGCGATCAGAATGATGTACATCGCGATGCCACGGAAAAAGTCGAGGCGAGGATCGCGAATCGTGGCGCTTGCCCCCTGTGTCGCAGCACCGACCCTGACGTTCTGTTCGTAACCTGATGGTGGAGATACGGTCGCCATAGCGCGCGTCTTTCCGATCTGTTTTCCGGGCTCGCTTGGTCTGTTTACTCTGCCGGGACGACAACAGTGTCAGATCCACCTCGTCCGATTTCAATCAGCGAGCGGCGCGCGGCTGTATAGCCATCTTCGCGACCCGCACGCATCTTTTGTCTGTCATCCAGCAAGGCTTCGGCTTCGTCAAGTTTGCCGGCGCGAATACCAGCATCGATCGTGATTCTTTCGAAAACATCGCGTTGGGCGTGGCTGCCTCCGGCGCGCTGCATCCCGTCTCTCGCTTGTGTCAGTTTGGCGAAGGCGTCATCGTAGCGCTGTTCGCCGAACGCTTCCAGACCGCTGGATGCGGCCACGCCGGGGTCGCTCATGCGGCTGCCCATCTCGCTGTTGGACTTCGCGTCCCGGGCAATGCGCTGCAATAGACGCGCCGACGCATCGGGTCGTTTATCGCCTGTTAGCGCCATGAGGTAATGCAGATCGGCAAAGATAAGACAGCCGTCTTCGGTTCTTTCCGCACAAAGCTCTGATAACTCTTCCCATCTGTCGCCGACATTGACGCCATCAAGCTCCAGACGCATCAACAGAGACGTCGCGTTCGAGATATCCCGATAATCGTCCGTGTGTTCCTTGCGGATTTCTTCGTCGTAGAGGTCCAGCACCTCTTCGGTTTGTCCGAGATCGAGATGCATCAGCGCTTTGTGCCACCACACGTGGTAGCGGAAATTGTTGCAATGCGCCCAGGCCGCTTCACGACCGGTGAGCCAGTCCAGCCCTTTTGCCGCATTCGCCGTCATATCGTGCACATGCGCCACCGCATGCAATCCCCATGCGTCGTTCGGTGCCAGCCAAAGCGCCTGTCGTCCTGCGATTTCCGCGCTCTGATACGCGCCGGTTTCCTCTAGGGCAAAAGCTTGACAACCCAAGAGATATCCTTTGGCAGCATGGTCGTGCTCATAGGCCGGCAGGATACGTTCTATGGACCGGCGCATACCACCTGCGTCGCCCAAAACGAACCGGATGGCGTGGCTGAGTTTCATCGCCAAAGCGTCGGTTGGGTGAGACCGCAAGACGGTTTCAAGGGAATGAACAGCCTCGGAAGGTCTGCCGTCGAGCCACGCGCCCAGTGCGTCGACATAGAGGCGTTCGCGCTCGGTGACATGCCCTTCGCGAACAGCATTTGTGGCAGTCTGATGCGCCTGTTCGGCGACACATAAGAGCTCGCGCCGACCAAGCAACACATAGAAAAGACCTTTGACGGCGTGCCCCAAAGCAAAGTCGGGTGCCAGATCCAGTACCTTCGCAAGATAGTCGGGCGTGGACGCGGAATGGGCAAGAAACTCAAGAATCGTCTTGTCCCAGGCTTCGAGCGCAGGGGCATCTTGTAGCGTGGTCAAATGACCACAGAAGTCGGTCTTCATTATGCGTATCCGTTTGGTAGGGGCGCCATGTCGGCACTCATAACAGTGACTTAAGGGGTGACCTATATCTGACCGTCAGACTAACGCATTGGTGAACGAACGTGTGATGCCATCCTGTGCGCCATGCGAAAACACGCCGATTGTTTCAGCAGTTCGCCGATTTTCAGACAGGGAGCGTGGCAGATCGATCACGACTGAAACACGTCGCGCGTGCACAGACCGAGAACTGATACTCAAACTCTCTGTTCCGTTCATTGGAACACCGTTCGCAGGCTAAGGCCGCGCATCATTTGAGTGTGCGTCACCGTTTCAAGACGGATCGTGATGAATATCTATCGCGAAACGTTTGAGCGGATCAGATGCGCCCGTCATAGGCGTGCGCCTCAATTTCCGCCGCGATGACGGTAAAGCGAGGACAATCCAGCGCGGACTTCAATGCGGCTTTCAAAGCTGCACGGCTATCTACCCGGACCCCTTCGCCGCCCATGGCCTGTGCTATGGCCGCATAATCGTGGCGTGCAAAATCGACACCTCGATTGGGCATTTGCCTCTGCCGCTGCTTAAGCTCGATCAGGGCAAGGCTGGCATCGACAAAGACGAGGAAAATCGGGTTGAGGCCAAGTTCCGCGGCGGTTGCCAGCTCACCCGCGACCATCAGAAAGCCGGCATCGCCGGAGAAGCTGATCACGGGTCGATCCGGGCTGGCGATCTTCAATCCCATCGCCATCGGCACGGCACAACCCATCGTGCAGAGCGCCGAGGATTGGATAAGCCCGCGTGGTTCATGACAGGTCCACATCTGGCTGAGCAGAATACGATGCGCGCCGCTATCGGCTGTCGCCAGCGTGTTCTGCGGCAACGTGGCGCGCGTCTCTGCGATCACCGCGGCAGGCCCCCATGTTTCGTCATCGCTGAAGGCCGCGTGGAGTGCGGCACGCGTTTCATTCGGCTGTCCGCAGGGCCACACAGGCGGAGCGATCTGGGACTGCGCCAGCATTTCCAGGGTTTCGCCCGTGTCCCCCACGATACTGATCGTGGCCTGATGCATGTAATGCGTGTTTGACACCGCAGCGATGTCGATCACGCATTGACGCGCAGGGTCCGCTACGTTGCGCCAACCGGTTCGCATTTCGATCGGATCATAACCGATACAGAGAACGCAATCGGCCTCTGCGATCAAGGGCAGAAGGTGACGGTCCGCCAGCGGAGACAGCCCCGCTCCGCCAAGACAAAGGGGATGGTCTTCAGGTAGGACACCCTTGGCTTTGTATGTTGTCACAAATGGAATGCTGAACTGTTCCAGAAAGGCTCTTAACACAGTGTTAGACCCGTCGCGCAGGACATCGAGGCCGATAATGGCCAAAGGTCGCGTGGCCTCTGCCAGAGCCTGCCGGGCTCGCGCAGCCGCGGAACCGCTTGCCGTGGTCGCACAGGGTATTGCGTGTCTCGGCCTTGGCGCATGGTCTGGAAAGGGCGCATCTGCGACGCCAATCGGCACGTCAATATGAACCGGCCCACAACGCGGCTCGGTTGCGATGGACACGGCTTTATCCGCGATTACTCCGGCACCGCCCGCTGTCAGCCGGAAACTCGCCTTCGTGATCGGGCGCAACACCTGCTGATGATCGAGCACCTGATGCGTATAGGTCAGTGCCTCGTCCGCATCGACACAGCCGGTCAGAACGATCATCGGCACGCGATCCTGTTCCGCGTTCGCAATCACGTTCACCCCGTTCATGGCGCCCGGGCCGACCGTCGCTACCAGGATTGCAGGTGCGCCGTCGCGGTGATGGACGGCCTCGGCCATGAAGCCGCCGGAGTTTTCATGCTTGACCAGGGTGAAGGCGATGCCGGCCTTTTCCAACGCATCTACGAGGGTCAACACTTCCCCGCCCGGCATGCCAAAGGCGTGACGGCATCCCGCTTCGAAAAGACGTTGCGCAACAACATCGGCAGCGCGAAGAGTCGAAGATGTCATAGACGGTCCCGATTTTGTTATGGCCTGACAGCACATCGCGGGCGTTGGTTCAAGCCGCAAGACTGCTCACGTGACTGTGACGAAGGGATAACGGATCAGGTCAGCGAACGGCATCCTCCACGATATCTGCAAAGCGGGCCTCGAGCTCGTCTGCGATGTCCGCCAGTTTTGCGCCGCCTTCATCAAGGTAGGGCTCGAAGACCGCGCTGGGTGTTTTGTAGGACAGGGTCGCTGTACCGTCCTGGTTTTCCGTCACGTAGAAACGGATCGGTGCTTCAATCATTGCTGCTGTCGATGTCTCTAAAACGCGGACTGCATACTCGTTGTTAAACGCTCCGATCACGCGGTTACCCGGAATAGTTACACCGCGTCGTGCTGCGGCTTCGGTCGGTCCGGCCTGTGTCACTACGATCAGACCATTCGATTTGATCGCCGCTCTGGTGGACTCCAGCAGAGCCTCATAGGACTTGGCGGACGGGTAGATTTCCCAGCCGTCGCGCGGGGCAAGGTCGGCGGCTCCGGCCACCCCGCCAAAAGACAATGCCGCCAGAACGGCAAGAACGCCCCCGGTCCGGATGCCTGTGCGCTTGTAGAGCATGTTTCAATCTCCTCAACTAATCTCTCTCTGCCTCACAGCTGCGCGAGCGCGGGGTCACGGAGCGCCGCATATGCCCTATTGTCTCAGCGCAGCCGCACCGTTGCCCCCTATTTTAGAGAACAGGAGCTCACCATGAAACGCATTGCGTCTTTGATCGCCGTCTCGGCTTTCTTTGCGTCGCCCTCATTTGCTGGCGACCAATACATTGATGAAACCGGTTTTGCCGTCTCTGGCTTCGATGTCGTGGCGTACCGATCGCTGGAACAATCAGCTGTTGGTGAGGCACAGCCCAAAGCGGTACCTGGCCTCGCGTCGATCACCACTGAGTTCAACGGTGCCACGTTTGCCTTTGCAACCGAAGAGAACAAGGCTGCATTTGAGGAAAACCCGGAATTCTATGTGCCGCAATATGATGGACACTGCGCCTATGGCGTTTCTCTGGGCGGTAAGGTTCCGGCCAATCCGCATCTCTGGCGGATCGTCGACGATAAACTCTACCTGAACATTACCGAGAATGTTGTCGGGTTCTGGGAAGAGGATATCGCCGGCAACATCGATCTGGCTGTGGGTAACTGGCCGGGTATCGAAGGCTATGCCGCTGCAACCCGGGCTTTTCCTGATTTCACGTCTCCGGCGCCGAAGTGAACGAACAAAAAAGCGGCTCCGAAACCGGAGCCGCCATTCATCAGAATAGAGACGGATTACATGTCTGCGATCATATCCGCAGATTTCACGATCACCTCTGCCTGCTTGATCGACGCGATGTCGATCAAGCGACCCTTGTAGGTCGTCGCGCCCAGACCCTTCGCCTTGGCGTCTTCCATTGCTTTGAGAATTTCACGCGCTTCGTTGACCGATTCCTCACTCGGGGTGAAAATCTCGTTGCAAGCTGCAACCTGATTGGGGTGGATGGCCCATTTGCCAACCATGCCAAGGGTCAGCGCCCGCAAAGACTGCGCTTTGAAGCCTTCGGGGTCCGAGAAGTCCCCGAACGGTCCATCAACAGGTAGCAAGCCATGCGTTCGGCACGCGGATACGATATTGGCCGTGACCCAGTGCCAGGGGTCGCTCCAGTAGTTTTCCCCGTTGCGGTGCATGTAGTAATTTTCCTGTGTCCCGCCGATGCCCGTCGTCTGCATCCCCATATACGCGGCGAAATCCGCAGCGCCGAGGCTCATGGCCTGCATGCGCGGGCTGCCCTTTGCGATGTCCTCGACATGCGCGATGCCTGCGGCGGTTTCGATGATGCATTCAAAGGCGAGTGGTTTCTTATGACCCATCGCCAGTTCCAAAGAGCTTACCAGCGCGTCGACGGCATAGATGTCTTCGCCACACCCCGCTTTGGGGATCATGATCATGTCCAACCGGCCGTTTGTCTGCTCCAGCAGATCGACAACGTCTTTGTACCAGTATTGGGTGTCCAGACCGTTGATCCGCACGCTCAGCGTTTTTTTGCCCCAGTCGATATCGTTGATCGCCTCAATCGCATTCTTCCGCGCGACTTCCTTGTCGGACGGAGCCACAGCATCTTCTAGGTCCAGATTGACCACGTCAGCCGCCGACGCTGCCATCTTTTCGAACAGAGCCGGATTGGAAGCCGGGCCAAAGAGCTGGCAACGATTAGGGCGCGCGGGTGCGGGCGGTTGAGGGCGGAAGCTCATCGTCTGATCCTCTTGTCAGTTCTGTCGCAGGGTTGCAGCGGTGGGCTATTAAATTGCGCTGCGCTGCGCAAGGCGATGTGACGCAATCATGGGCAGGATCAAGCGCGACCACCGTCTTTCAAGTGGAAGACTTGCCCGAATTCTGAACGATCTGTCGCAGAATGTTGCATGTATGGCGTAAACCTGACGCAATTTGATAGAAATTCGCGACTTGAGTAGGTCATTCTCGGGCGTCACTGATTCTGCACAAGGACCGCCAGCCATGATCGAGACGCCGTATCTGCTGTTTCTGGGGGATGCCCCTGACATGCTCGCTGCAAAAGTTGCGATTGGTATTCGCGACTGGCGTCCTGACCATCCCTTTGGTCACCTTCGCTTGCCGGGGTGCGGCGCGGATCTGGCGCTGACTGATCTGACCCTCGATGAGGCCAAAGAAAGAGGGGCCCGCACCCTCGTCATCGGCGTTGCGAACCGGGGCGGCGTCATCTCACCCGCCTGGAAAGAGGTTCTGATTGCCGCGCTGAACATGGGCTTCGACATTGCCTCGGGTTTGCACAATCTGTTGCGCGACGAGGGCGACTTGATGGCGGCGGCGCAGACGCACGGCACAACGTTGCACGATGTCCGCGTGCCGTCTGTTGGCTATCCCATTGCGAACGGGAAGAAACGCACGGGCAAGCGGTGCCTCGCGGTCGGCACGGATTGCTCTGTCGGCAAGATGTACACAGCAATGGCGATGGAGCGCGACATGATCGCCGCGGGCATGAAGGCTACGTTTCGGGCCACGGGTCAGACCGGTATTCTGATCACAGGTTCTGGCGTGCCGCTGGATGCGGTGATCGCGGATTTCATGGCGGGTTCCGTTGAGTATCTGACCCCGGATAATGATCCCGATCACTGGGATCTGATCGAGGGGCAGGGCAGCCTGTATCATGTGTCGTATTCCGGGGTGACCATGGCGCTCATTCATGGCGGCCAGCCGGATGCGCTGATCCTGTGTCATGAACCCACCCGCAGCCATATGCGGGGCCTGCCGGACTACACGCCACCCACTCTGGCCGCGTTGCGTGACACCGCCCTGCCAATCGCGCAGGTGGCGAACCCGGCTTGTCAGATCGTGGGCGTGTCTGTGAACACACAACATCTGTCGGAGGCAGATGCAAAGGACTACCTGTCGCGAACCGAGGATGAGATGAACCTGCCCACGACCGATCCTTATCGTTTCGGCTCGGGCAAACTGGTCGACGCGCTGGCTGCGATCTGAGGCGGCACATATGCAGGTTTCCGTCACGCGAGACGTCTTCCGCCTGGCGCAGGTCTTTACGATCAGCCGGGGCTCCCGAACAGAGGCGCACGTGCTGACCGTCAGGATCAGCGACGGCGGTTTTTCGGGGTTCGGGGAATGCGTGCCCTATGCACGCTACGATGAAACACTAGACTCTGTTACGGCTGAAATCGAGGGATTGCCCGGCTCGTTTGACCGCGCATCTCTCTACGATCTTCTTCCCGCCGGGGCGGCGCGCAATGCGGTGGATTGTGCGCTCTGGGACCTTGAAGCCAAGCGGGCGGGCAAACGGGTTTGGGATCTGGCCGGGCTTCCAGCGCCCGGGCCGGAGATCACGGCTTACACTCTCTCGCTCGACACGCCGGAGGCGATGCGCGAACAAGCCGCTGAAAATGCGTTTCGACCGCTCTTGAAGATCAAACTCGGCACGCCAGACGACATGCCACGGCTTGAGGCCGTGCGCACGGGCGCGCCGGACGCGCGCATCATTGTCGATGCCAATGAGGGCTGGAGTGCGGATATCTATGCCGATCTCGCGCCGCATCTGGTTCGGCTTGGTGTGGACCTTGTGGAACAGCCATTGCCCGCCAGCGAAGACGACGCGCTGATCGGTATGAAAAGACCGGTGCCTGTCTGCGCGGATGAAAGCTGTCATGACCGGAGCAGCCTGCCCGCGCTCAAAGGCAAGTATGACGTGGTCAACATAAAGCTTGATAAGACCGGCGGCTTGACAGAAGCCCTCGCCCTGCGCGTCGCGGCGCTTACAGAGGGGTATGGCGTCATGGTGGGATGCATGGTCGGATCCAGCCTCGCTATGGCGCCTGCGACGCTTGTTGCACAGGGTGCGGCAGTGACGGATCTTGACGGGCCGCTCCTGCTCGCCGAAGACCGGGCAACACCACTGACATTTGATGCGGCGGGGGTGCACCCACCTTCGCCTGACCTATGGGGATAACGATGCGCATAGTTTACGTGAACGGAGAATACGTGGCCGAGACCGAAGCGAAGGTGTCGGTATTCGACCGGGCCTTCCTGATGGGCGACGGCGTGTACGAAGTGACATCGGTTCTCGGTGGCAAGCTCATTGATTTTGACGGGCATCGCAAACGGCTGGAACGCTCGCTCAACGAGTTGGAAATGCCGCACCCGGATTGCATGGACGATCTGTTGGACATTCACCGCGAACTGGTCAGCCAGAACGAGATCGAGGACGGGCTGGTCTATCTTCAGGTGACCCGCGGAGCGGCCGACCGCGACTTTCTCTACCCCGATGCAGAAACGAAGCCGACGGTCGTTCTGTTCACGCAGTCCAAACCCGGGCTGGCGCACAGCGCCAAGGCCAAGGAAGGGATGAAAATCATCAGCATTGAGGACCAGCGCTGGGGCCGGCGGGACATCAAGACGACACAGCTGCTCTATCCGTCGATGGGAAAGATGATGGCCAAGAAGGCCGGATGCGATGACGCCTGGATGATTCAGGACGGCCACGTGACCGAAGGCACGTCGAACAACGCCTATATCATCAAGGGTAACACGATCATCACACGCCAGCTGTCGAACGATATCCTGCACGGGATCACGCGCGCGGCTGTTCTGCGCTATGCGGAAGAGGCGCAGATGAAGGTCGAGGAACGCGCCTTTACCATCGATGAAGCAAAGGAGGCCGACGAGGCGTTTATCACGTCGGCCAGCGCTTTTGTGATGCCCGTTGTCGAAATCGACGGGGTGACCATCGGTGATGGATCTCCGGGTCCGGTCGCAACCCGTTTGCGCGATATTTACCTGGAAGAGAGTCTGAAAAAGGCGGTCTGACCCACTGGTGCCTTCCCTACGCTTGCGTGGGAAACCACGGGAACTGAGCGATGGATGTTTTGCGCCAGTTCATCACGATTTGCCTTTCGAAATGCGCTGAACTCTGTACTTGGAACAATCGCTGCTGTTGCAGGTGCGGGCGAACCAAGGGTTCCGGAAGATAGGCAGAGCCGCCTTCGCTCAAAAGATGATCGAGCGCCCAGTTTGGATCAGAAAATGCCATTCGGGCAAGCTCGTCCCCGGGCCATGTTTCCGCATGCCACGCGCGGAACCCATAGCCATAGTCAACGAAGACATAATCGGGATCCCACGTGATGGCCTCTCGTGCCCGGGATGAGACCTGCACGATTTTTTCATGACCCAGAACCCGGTGCTCGATACCCGCGGCCGTAAGAGGTGAGGTGAGTAAAGCGGCGTCGCTCATTCCGCTGGCCAGCCATTCCCCGGCGTCGCGAGCGGACGCGCGCCAAACCTCAAAGGCGGTGTCCGCATTGGTCTTGCGCCACGCCTGAAGCATCGCCGTTCCAAGCCCAGTCCAGAGTGATGGCTCTCATACATAGCTGAACATTTGAGTCACGCCGG
>ERZ1740060.1180-NODE-1180-length-10050-cov-4.189795_pt1 | contig 10050 bp, 11 predicted proteins | sample MGYA00581743_ERZ1740060 | MGnify/ENA primary metagenome ERZ1740060 (study PRJEB43018, sample SAMN04849235) | marine metagenome | isolation source: floating plastic debris | place: Pacific Ocean | collected 2008-08-27 | study: EMG produced TPA metagenomics...
GAACTTCGCCAGAAGGATGAAAACACCCTACGGTGGCTATTAGATCGCTATACGACTGATCCAGGAGAGACACTCCGCGAAATCAATATGCTGCCAGTCTCATATCGCGCTAACAGTCTCTATTATGTCCAGTCGGAGCAAATGATCTCATATGAGACAACTCGGTATATAGATTTAATGGCAGACGACAAAATTGCTGATTTGATCTCGTCACTATTGGATCTTTATGAATACCCGTCGCATATCCCGGGCGATGACGCGATCATAAAAACGCTCCGCGCGGTCAACCAGCCAGGGGCTATGGAACTGGCCAATGGCCTCCAGGAAACACTCAAAGCACAAGCGACGTTGGAAGCCAGAGGGGTTCAAGATGCCGATGAGATGTTGAAGCCAAAGCTCGACTCATACCGAGAACAGGCACAAGTGAAAGGCTGGATCGACGGAGGACCCGAAGCTCCTGAGTTGTTACTTAGACAGGTTCATGAAAGGTCGAGTTTTGCGAGAAAATTTGACCCCATAAGGCTTGGCCTCGAGCATCAAGCCTTGCGATAAGAGCAGATCGATACACCGGTATCAAATGATGCAATCCGGCCGGTGGTCGACTTGACAGCTCCGGACACAGACCTTCAACCACCGGGAGATAGTAATGCACGGCGTGCTTATCTCGATAGTGTGGTCGAACGAAAAGTTGCGCTTGGTATTTCTGATCTCAAACTGATCCGAAATCTGAAGATGTTACAGTATTCGTTCGGTTTCAGCCGCGTTTCCGCATCACCTACGACCCAACAAAAAGGTTTATCTATGCCGGTGCGCCTTTGCGGGTTCCCACGGATCGATGATCGCAAAAGGCCAATTTATGTTCTGCGGCAAAACAATGAAGCGATATACGTAAAGCTCGACGAAAACCGCGTCGTAAGCTGGTTGGAGGAGAATGGTCTAAAGGAAGCAATCGACGCCAAGCAGGGACAAAGCTTGGGCGGTCGCTTGATTGAGCTTTATAACGATTTTGGCCGCTTCGCTGAAGCTTATTCAGAAACATCTGGCCGCAGGGAAAGGGATGCGCCCGTCTTCGTGTTCGGTCTCCTACATACGCTATCACACCAGCTAATACATGCCTGTTCGAAGTTTAGTGGATTAGATCTTGGGTCCTTTGGAGAACGTATTTTTCCTGCTGACCTAGCCTTTGTGATTTATCGAAAGGGTATGACTCCGGATCTTGGAAATATTGCGGCGATGTGGCGCAACCATGGGTATGACTTACTAATGTCGCTAGATGATCCGCGAGCTCTGCGATGTGGCTCAGGCACTCTGTGTGACCATCGCGGCGGGGCATGTCCCGCTTGCATCATGATACCAGAAGTTAGCTGTGTGGCCGGTAACAACATCATCTCGCGAGCCTTTCTAGCTGGAGGTGAGGCCATGTCTTGGGACATGAATGAATCGCCGATTGCCGGTTACTTCAATTGAGTTCTCAAGCCGATATTCGCCGGGCCGCTGCGGCCTGCTTGCCATTCCGATTGGGAGCCATCAGAGCACTGGAAGGGCTTGCTCGCCACACTACACGATCGATTGACGTTGACTCACTTTTGGATCGTCTGGTTGGTTCAAATATGACCAGACTGGACAAGAGGCGATTTCGGTCGCTCTTGGAAGAGCATGGGATATTGAGACCGACAGTGGACGGAACAGAGGTACTGTGGACTGGCGAAAACGTATCTCAACTTCGGTGGACCTTGGAAGGAGCTATTCTTGGATTGGATTCCATCAGCACCTTTGATCGACCAGTCTCAGTTATTACACTGCCGAACGACGGGTACGACATATCAGAAAGCCTTGAACGCCGCGGCGTTGAGCGAGCAACTCTAGGTAGAACAATCGACGCATTTGCAGCGGTAGCCCGTGCTGCCACTGAAAAATTCATAGTTGCGACCCCATTCATTGATGCAGCCGGCGTGGATGTTTTCAATACTATTGCAGCCGCTGTCGACCCGTCAGTGAAGTCCTATTTGATCGTTAGAAAGTACGAAGACATCTTGCGCGCGGAGCAATCAGGAGGTGATCGAAAAGTCGCGCAGAACGTTTCCATAATGACCTACTATCGAGACCGACCGGGACGCTCACGGGAAACTTTCCACGGAAAATATTTTGTGGCAGATGAAAGCGTTGCCTACATTGGATCTGCTAATCTGCTTTATGCATCATTGGAGAGTACAGTTGAAACGGGTGTATTGCTGAGGGGCGTTGATGCTAAACCGCTATCAGTTTTCGCACAGGCTATGCTGGAGTCCTCAACGCGCGTTCGACTACCGGCTTGATCATACTTCAGGGTTGACGAAAGCTGTGTGATCGAGATGGGGCATGAGGACTCCTGTTGCGGTGTCCTGTCAGTCCATCACAGCATCTGAATTCATCGAAATCGGGGCTATTCAGCCGGTAACGATACGCATTATCGTTTCCCAAAACGAACCTTTGCCGTTTGGTGTCAGCCAGCCCTAAACTGCTACCGTAGTCGTGTTCTGGACATCATAAATGTTCTCAGAGAACGCTGAGGACAATCGGTGATCAAGAAGAGCAGTTATTATTTCAGAGCATGTTTCGGGCGTCGGAACAATCAGACCTTGATCGTCGAACTCGATTTGAAAGCCAAAGTGTATATAGTTATCACGAAGCCTTTGCATGAATGCCACATCTCTATAATGGCCTTTCTGTCGAATGGCTTGCGCGCGCCTTAACTGTATCTTGTTATTTCTAATGTGCTCGTCCAATGGGGCCACATCCGAGAATATTCCAGAGAACTCAGCCTCGGCTTTCAGGCTGTCGAAATCGGAGACATGCGCCGCTTTGTATCTCAGTATGGATTCAAATTGCTTCTTTCCATTTATCAGTAGTTGATCTCCTACTACGAAGAAGTTTACCCCATCGTGGATGTCAAATCGTGGCGTGTCATCAACGGTGAGTTCATGTTCGCGCATAATAAATGTGGAACGTAGCGATCTTCTGTGGCGACTTTTCCAAGATCTATCGGCTTGGCGTACCGCATAGATAACGCTTTCACCGTGCGTGGCTTTGATAGCGTAGAAGTTCGTGTTCACAAGATCACTTTCCGATCTTGCGCGTTTCGTTTCGACCTCTTCGCCTGATGAAAATATGACAATTCCAGCATGCGTCTCGTCTTTTTCGATCCGCAAAGCGCTTGCCTCATTGTTTTCAGCTAGAAGGCTGTACTCCATTGTTTCTTGTATGCGGTCGCGTTCGTTTGAGAACGCTGTTCTTAGGCGTTGATCAACCGCTTGATCAGTTTGCACCCAACGTCCTGTATAGCTTGGAAGTTCAACTGCTGATCCTCGCGGCCCTCTAAAAACCCACAATACGATATGGGCTTCTTCGATGTTGAACGCTCTTAAATCGTCTAATACTGCCATGCTCGCCCTTTCAATCAGCCGCCTTAACAATCATTACATCTTGGACCAGCACATGGATGTATTGTGTGTCCGAACTTAAAGGGCCCCTCGAAAGGGCGCGTCCCTGGTGAAGTTTGTCGCTACCGGGAAAGCTGAATGATATCTCGTGTAATCGCCAACCGAAGGCGATGAAAATAGGGTTGAGCAATAGCTGGCCGGAACGGTGCGTGATCCAAAACATCCACAGCAAGAAGACTATGAGACCAACGAATTTTCCGGCTTGCTGGTAGTCGAGACTCATGAACGATACCACGTAGGGTAGCGTGTAGCTCATCAACTCGGCTGGTATGTATTTGACCGCGCTGATATTTACGGGGTTCTTTGGTTTGGCGCTGGTTAAGGAGTACATCGCGACTGTAAAACAGGCAGCGGATAGAGCAAAAATTGGGAGAGAAAAGTATGGATTCTTAAGTTCAGGCATCCAACCACAGCTGCTCTTCCAAAACTCCCAACAACAGGGTTGATAGTTGCCGTAGTCAATATCCTGCACGAGCAAAATGATGCCCAGCGGCAAATAGGAGCCCAGGAACACGGCAAGGGATGCAAAAAATCGAAACTGCAAAATCTGTCCATTTTCTAGCGAACCAACAAAATCGGCTCCGCCTTGGTTAAGCAATCATACGCAGAAGCTGTACATGAAGTAGAGCTTATTTCGTCCGCAGAGAAATTCGCCCAGTTCATTTTCCTGCATATAGCAAGCCTGTTCGTCCAGGGTGCTGGGCCTTTTCGTTCTCACGCCACTGAAACGTGACCTCGATGGGGATAAGGTGCTTGTTCGCAATTCGAGAGACCTCTCGCCAAGCATCTTGAGCCGACTGCCCCTGAACCGAGATTCCAAGGTCAGCATGGTATCGGTATCCATCTTCCTCATATGCAGTGCACTTAGTTGGCACTTGCAACTCTCTAACGAGGTTCTGGCCCGAAATACCTTTGTTTGTGAGTGCACCAATGGCGGCAAGAAGTATACCTGCCCAGTTTGGCTTTTGAAGCGTATCTCCATCCACCTTCGCTGAAAGGACCTTGGTGAACGAAAGGCCGGGAGACTTGTCGAAAGTCATGTGATCGCCAGAGCCTTTCCGCTCACCTGGGCCAGGATCAATGTCGCGCTCAAGATCAAGCGTCTCCATTTTTTCCTGAACTAGTCGAACAATCGTTTCGGAAGGCGTTTCGGCTCCGATCCACGTTGAGATCGATTTCAGATCAACGAACGTAGCATCATTCAGTCTAATTACCGGCATCATCATTGTCTCCTTTGCGCAGCATTTCTGCATTCTAGGGATATGTAACATATTTATGTAGTAGAGTATAGGTAGATATGTAACATATTTGATATTCGGCAATGCAGGCCTATCTGCGCGCCGGAGCCCATCTTGACGCGATGCGCGTCTTCAAGCGGATCGCAACTGGCAAGGTCTGTGGATGCGAGACGACCGAGGTTCTCGACTGGCCCGAGGTGCGGCGTCTTTGGAATGAGCTTGGCCGCGACGTTTGAAGCTTAGAAGAACTGGTCGTTCTCTGGACGCTCGGGAATGCTAAGGTTGAGATCGAAAGAGGCATTATCGGCTCGCGGTTTGAAGGACCGCCGACCTGTTTAGGCTGAGGCAACGATAATGGCCCGTCCTTATCCTCTGAGGTGATTGTTCATACTCGGTCTGCAGTGGTCACAATGCGGAACGATGCAGCCATTGTAGAAATTGCAACGAATATCTGTTTTCAGTTCTACTCACGTAGATTGGAATAACTCCCGAGAAGCTTCACCGCATAAATCACGAGCCGCATCTGTGAAATTCGATTTAGATGCGCGTGCCGCTCCTCGGCTACCGCGAACACCACATTATACGAGGCATATTTTCGTAACGGATGCGGAATCAACTGTAGGGCCCGTTTTTCAAATTTCCAAAGTCGCTTACATAACCTCCCAGATAAAGCGCCCTCAGCCAGCATCTTTGACCTATAATATCGTTGTACACCCTGGCTGGCTGTTGCTGAAGGGTGATCGGGATGAACTGAACGAACCTCCTTTTGGAGCCGGTATGTCTTTCTGTGAGGCATGCGGGATTTCGAGGGGTAGTTTTCGGCAGAGAGTAGACTCAAGACGCGTCCAGCGTTTAAGTTTCGAGGATTACAACACAAGAGATTTTGGGGAACTCAATGAGTAGATTGGTCGAAACAGTGTCCGCTGGTGCAAAAACCGCCAGTCGGTCCAACCCGAAGGATGGTATTGAGCGGATTGCCAAATACATCCCCGCTGAAATACTGGCTTTTTATACGATGTGGACGCAGGCAGCCGCATTGCTTCCTATCAAGAGTGCTGACCCGGATGCCCCACCACCAGACTCTTTGGTGTTTCCGGAGGGAACGGTGACGATCGCCTGTCTTGTGGGGTTGGTGCTGGGTGCCATCCTGACCTACGCCTATTTTGATCGGTTCTTCCCAGATGCCAAGCCTGAGTCCCGTCGATATCATCGTGTCATTTCACCGATCGCGTTCCTGATCTACGGATATACGATCTGGGGGGCGGTTGATCCAAGCTATTTTGTGCCAGGCATTGCCTTGATGGCGACCGCGGTCTTGACGCTGGGGACGTTTTTGGCCCAACCGGTCGCGAGCCCACCGCCGGCAGGGGGATAGCAAGATGCGTGCGCTTCGAGAATTCGTAGAGAACAGCGAGACGTGCATCTCCTTGGCTAAGGAGGTGTCAGAAATCCCTCTGATTCAGGGGGTGCATGTTGAACCACATCCATGGTTGTTGCGGTTCTGGGTTGCTGCCAGAAACGGAAAATACCCAAGAGATGACAATTCTTATCGCTTTGATGACATTGATATCTTTGACCCTACTGTTGATCCGGAGTTTGACTTTCATGACTTTGGACCGCGGTTGAAGGACTTCAGCGAGCGCCTGCCTTTGCTTGTGCGCATTCACTGCGCACCAGAACGGGTGTCTGGCGAGGTCGATGACATGAGGAACAGGGTTGGTGGGATCGCCAACCGCTTTTCGGACAGGGTGACGGTCGTGGTTGAGGACCGGGCAAGATGCGTTGCGGCGATCGCACCGGGAGATGAAGTCTCAGGCGATGGTCCCGGGACATTTGGTGGCACATTCAGCGATGGTACGGATGTTTATGGCATGACCTGCGCCCATGTCGTAGGAGCAGCGACATCTGCGATGGATGCCGGTGGCGTTCTCGTTGGCGGTGTCGCGCAGTCTTCGCCTCTGACGCCACTGCCCTCGGGCACGCTGTGCCAACCGGGAAGTCAGAACGGTAATGACATGGACGCGGCTTTGATCCGCCTTGGCCCCTCGCATATCCCCCCGGTTCAGGGACTGCAGGTCTCCCAGAGCTATGGGTCTGGACAACGTGTTGACATGGCTGGGGCCAAAAGCGGCGGACCTCATTCCTATCGATTTGGCAGTTTGGGCCTCACGCAGCTGGTCGATGTTGTCGATCCCGTCACTGGGCAAAGCCAACCGCATTGCTTTCAGAACCTGAGCAGCATTCGCTCAACATCTCTTTGGGGTGGTCGGTGGTCACCCATCGGGCATCGGGCCAGGCGCGGCGATTCCGGCGCGTTCATTTTGAACGTCACCGGGACACTATGGTATGGCATGCTCACCGCTGTTGACGGGACGGAAGGGTTCTTTCTGGATGCCAGCGATGTCTTATCCTGGGCGCAGGGCCATTCCGGTCTGAGTAATCTGCAGGTGCGATAAGGGTCTCTCATTCGCAGCTCAGATCAACGCAAGTGATCTTCGAGACCGCACTATCCGAATGACCGTTCCCAGCGTGGAAAGAGAGCCCGGATACTCAAGACAAATGGGGCGTTGGAGGTCGATGAAGACTTCACCTGCACGGATGAGTTCCATACTTGCGGAGTAATGTGCCTGTCACTGTACCCTTTATTGCCATAACGTCAGATCTGTGGATAACCCTACCAAAGGCGAGCGGCTTGCCGTCATAATTCGTACTGCTACTCGGGGTAAAACGTTGAGGTCCAACCCTCTGCACAAGTTGTGGATATGTTGCGATTAAGGGTACAGTGAAATCGGGATTAAGTGCCAAGTCACAATATCGTCCTTCAGTACTTGGAGAACCACATCGCCGATCCTACCGGCGTCAGCCGGTAGTGGTTCAGTGAGGCAGTCGTGTGGGTCAAGTTCCGAAGATGTCTATTTGTCGGCCCAGTTCATTTTGTAAATAGTCAAAAGCGTCTTTGAGACTGTGGACCAATATCCACCCATTGTCGCTTTTTGCTACGATGATCCCGGCGATTTGATCGTTGGAAAACACTAAGCCGCCAGAATCTCCTTTTTCAGCTGTTCCGCGACAGCTGATGAGATTTGAGATGCTGATTTTTGTGCCGTCTTGCGTGTCAATTTCGCCAATAGTGGATGCCTCAGACTCCACGCTCAATTCTTGCCTGCCACTTTTCATTGATTGTGCGACGAACTGTGATCCCATCGTTGTGCCTGTAAGATCGGCGTGACCGGTCATCGGGGTGTCGCTTCCCTCAACCATTAGATCGGTAGCCTCGCCATTGTATATGTCTGCTTTTGTCAGAGCTATGTCGTAATCCAGTGTGTCATCCTGCAAGACGCTGGCCCACACTACCTCCGCCGTGAACTGGCAACTGGTGTTACCGCCGACGAAATCGCCCCCCATCCCATTTGGCTCTGTCAGGTCGCCCACAACGTGTGCGCAGGTCAAAGCATAGACGTCATCTGTTCCCGCCTTGTCGCGGAACATCAGCGCAACCGAACCTGAATAGGGCGACTGATTGATTTCATTTCCGGCCCGGCAGCACAGTTCAAGGTTTTGAAGCTCGATCACATCGGTTCGAATCTTTTCGCTGCGGTCAACCGTTCCGTCAGCGCTGCGACGAAACACAAAGGCGGGTAGAGAGCGCTTCAGATCCGTAAGTGCTTCTTTCTTCGTGACGAAAAACTGCAACGCATCCCCGTTTGCTACCTTTTGGCCATCGGAGAATTTGCTGCCGAAGCTAACGCCACAAACATTTGGCATCGATCCATAATTTGATTGAGCGGCGGCGACCTCTGGTTTCAAGGGAATTGTCCATCAAGCAAATAATCTAGTTGTTCTTATTCAGCCAAAAAAATGGTATTCGTCCAAGCATTAATTTTTGTATGTTGGAGAACTGTTGGATGAAGTTGAAAGTTTTTGCCGCCGCCATCTTGCCTTTCATTGCAAGCGCGGCGATAGCCGACGATCGTGACTGGTCAGGCTTAATCACTGCAATTGAAGAGAACACCGAGGACGCGTTAACCATTCCTCCCGCACCGGGAACGACGGTGAGCTCTGGGGTTGATTGTCGAATTTCGGACAGTGACGTTGATGCGCTTGACGACGATCTCCTGCTGACAGCCAGCGAGTCTGACGATAGCATCGCTTTGCACGGACCCTGGGGATTGCCAACAACATCAGGAGACTACCCTCTCCTTGTGCACCGCGAATACCTGATCCTGCACGATGAGATCATGCGCCAGCCCGCGTTGGCACAGTATCGGTTGACCCGATCTGATGTCCGAAGAAGAACGCGCGAAACATGTTTTCGAGAAGATGAGCGTATTGCGGACGACAACCGTGGCACACTTGCTGATTACGATGAACCCATTTTCGAGCGTGGGCATCTGATCCCACGGGCCGATATGAACCGATCCCGGAATGTCATGATCAATACATTCCTGCTTTCAAACATCATGCCGCAGCAGCCCGACTTTAACGGCGGCGTATGGAAGACCCTCGAATCCCTTATTCGGACATGGGCGCGCAGTAAGGGCGACATCATTGTCGTGACAGGGCCGATCTATGACTTTGATGGCGATGGCGCGCGAGACAACGACGTGGATCGCGTCCGTCCGAACGACCGTGTCGGAATTCCAAGTCATTTCTTCAAAGTTGTGCTCCATGAACGACCTTCCGGTTTCATCGAGACGATTGCTGTGCGTCTACCGCACTCAGGGGCAGAGGTGCCCGAAGGTCTCGATTTTGATGAAGAGCTGGACATTATCGAGGATGCACTTGTCAGTATTGATGACATCGAAGCACAAACCGGGTTTGATCTGTTCCCTGATATGGAAGCAGCCAAGCAAAGAGCGGTTGAGCGTTCCATCGCGCCCGGTATCTGGCATGATGACTGAATTGGGAGCAGCAGTCACATGACATTGAGAGCACACATTTGCCGAAATATAGTTGTAATCCTGACTATTTGGTTGGGATTGGCGACACCTTCCTATGCTTTGGATACCTGCGATGGCAGGCCCTGCATCGCCATCGGCTCATACAACATCAAGCTGTTCGGTGGGGGCGGAAGTAGCGACAGCAATAGGGAAATCGACAAGGTAGTCGATCGCATCGCTCCTATGGATGTCGTCGTACTACAGGAAATTAACACAGGTACTGCGACTTGGCGCAATTTTCTCGCGGATTTGCAGGATATTGGTTTCGAAGTCGCGGTTGAAGGTAGTTTCGGGGGGGCCAACCCGGGACGTCAGCAGTTTGTCGTAGTGCTCGTAAAATCTGGCAATGTACAGGTTGTTTCAGGTGCTGCAGCCGAACTACCTATCCCTACG
>ERZ1740060.1183-NODE-1183-length-10034-cov-3.592945_pt1 | contig 10034 bp, 13 predicted proteins | sample MGYA00581743_ERZ1740060 | MGnify/ENA primary metagenome ERZ1740060 (study PRJEB43018, sample SAMN04849235) | marine metagenome | isolation source: floating plastic debris | place: Pacific Ocean | collected 2008-08-27 | study: EMG produced TPA metagenomics...
ACTGGGGCCACCGAACACAACAACACGGCGCTAATTCTATACATCATTCTCTTCGAAGCTCCGGGCGTTCATCAAATAATATCGGGCGCTGACAACAGAATAGAAACACTAGATACGGGTAAAACTAAGGAAAATCTTACGTTTGCCTATTTGTTGTGCAGTTTCCCGCAACAATCGAATGGGCTATTTTTCTTGTGTCCTGAAGCATCTCAAGACACGACAAGAAAAACCCTCCATAGTTTTGCCTTATTATCAGGATGGCACGCTGCCATTGTGACCACAAGTCAGCCTGCCCTGCAAAACAGCAGAATTGGCCTCAAATCTCTGCGACGTTGCGACGCTAACATGGGCAAATCAATCTTGGGTTGCGGGTGCATTTCCTGTTCCCGCAACCAAGCGGCCCGGATCACATCCAAAGCGACCACTGCTGCGTAAAAAGAAGTAGGTTAAGGAGATCACAATAATGCGCCTGATCCTCGCTGTCGCCCTCACTCTACTCACCGCCTGTACTGGCAAACCATCTTTTGATGATCCCAGCCTAAGCGACCGCAAGCTGAACCTGGAAGAGTTCTTTGATAGCGAGCTGTTGGCCTATGGCCAGTTTCAGGACATTCTTGGCACCGTGCGCCGCAGCTTTGTTGTGACCATTAATGGCGATTGGGATGGTGAGCGTCTGCGGCTGGTTGAGGATTTTGTCTATGAGGACGGATCGACTGAGCAGCGGATTTGGACGCTGACCAAGACCGGCGACGACAGCTGGGTCGGCACAGCCCCCGGCGTCATCGGTCAGGCTACGGGTCAGGAACAGGGCGACCGCTTCAACTGGAAATACGAGATTGATCTTCCGATTCCATCGGCCACCGGCGAGACCGAGACGCTGCGCGTGACCTTTGACGACTGGATGTGGTTATTGAGCGATGATCGCCTGCTGAACCTAGCGTATGTGAAGCGGTACGGATTGGACATCGGGATCGTGACCATTTCGTTTGAGAAGGAATAATCGACACGCTAGTCTTTGCCTAAGCAACACCGGCAAAAGGCGCATGCTATGGCAAATGTCATCGGACTGATCGTGACACTATTGGTTGTGGGTTTCTTCCTGTATCGCCAACATCAAGCTGAAAAAACGCAATCGACCAGCCCCAAGCGGATTAGCCCCAAGCCAGACCCCAATGACACAACGGATTGGCCTGCCGTCGTTGCCAAGGCAACTGATGTCGTCATGGCACAGGAAAAACCCGCGGTCGCCCTGGACATAACCAAAGAGGCCAATACCGACGCGCCACATTCCTGTGTTGGCGGAAAACCAAGCCTGCCGAAAGATATAGGGTGGCCTGTTGATGCGCGTGGCAAGCCAATGCTGTTTCTGGCGCAAATCAACTTCCAAGACATGCCTGCGCTTGCCGGTTATCCGGAGGCCGGATTATTGAGCGTCTTTGTCACGGACGATGATCTGAATGGCTGCGATTTTCCGTCGGTTGATCAGAAGGGTTTCAAGACCCTTTATTTCGAGGATACCGCCGACCTGACACGCCACGACTTGCCAGAGGTCACATGGGAGTTCTCTCCACTCAGCGATAAGCTCTTGCAGGAAGGTCGGCGCGTGACTGGACGTGCAGCAACGGGCATGCCATCACCCAACAGCAATACGATGGGTGAATTGACGAAGGACTGGTACCCCAATTGCCCCACCGATCTGTGGGACAAATTGTGGGAGACATTGAGCAACGCAAAATCCGGCGTCATCTACTACGGCGGGCACCCCGACTTTACGCAGGATGATTTTCGACATCCCGACGCTGAACCGAACCACATGGATTTTACAGAGGTTCTGCTGCAAATGGGTTTCTTCTACGATCGTGAAACAGGAATCGAAGTGTGCTGGGGGGATGCGGGCGAAGCGTGTTTTTTGATGCGTCCAGATGATTTGGCGGCAAAGAAGTTTGATCGCGTCGCCTATCATTGGGATTGTTCCTAATCCGGGACGTTATCTATCCCCGATCCACCCCAAGGATGACATCGCAAGATACGGCGGATGGTCAGGTAGGTGCCCTTGATCGCCCCGTGTTTTTCCAAAGCTTCGAGCGCATAGGCCGAACAGGTCGGGTGATACCGGCAACTCATCCCGACCCAAGGCGACAGGACCAAACGGTAGGCCCGGACGGGCAAGGAGACAATGTAGACAAAGGGGCTCATCCATGCACCTTTTTCATCGCGCGGCGCATATCGGCCAGCAGTTGATCAAAAGGTAGGGTCGCTGTCGTGTCTTTGCGACCCACCAGCACATAATCCCAGCCATCGCGGCCCATTTCCGGCAGAACGATGCGCGCGACCTCTCGCAACCGCCGTTTGGCGCGGTTACGGGCCACGGCATTGCCGACTTTCTTCGAGCAGGTGAAACCAACGCGGATACCCGTAGCCTCGCCCACACCGCGCTTGCGGCCTTGCAGGTGAATTCCGGGGGTGCCTTGGCGGCGGGCGTTTGACGCGCGAAGGAAATCAGCGCGCTTGGTCAATACGCAAACAGAAACCGCCGGCGTGCCATTCTCTGGCCCAACCGGCGGTTTCAAATCGGTCAAAACGGCTGTTGCGCTTACGCGCTCAGCTTCGCACGGCCTTTGGCGCGGCGATTGTTCAGGATCTTTCGGCCGGCCTTTGTGGCCATGCGTGCGCGAAATCCGTGACGGTTCTTGCGAACCCGGTTTGATGGTTGGAACGTGCGCTTCATCGCGTGCTCTCCGGTTTATGGCCAAATCCACAGCGGGGATTCGAAGCCGAACTACATTTCAGACCCGTCGTTTAGAGCGGGTCACTATACATGTCAACGCGGGTCACGGGGTGAAACTGCAACAATTCCCATATTTCGATCACGCCAATTGTTACAATCTTCACGGGCGCACCCCGTAAAACTGAAACATCAGGGGTGGATTGCATCAATGCGCCGTGAGGTGGGTATCGCGATAGCAGTGATCGGTCCATCTAAGCTGCAACCAAATAGACGCCACGACACCCATAGGACCCGAAAGATGACCGATATGACCGAAGCCCCCGCCAACCCGATACTCAAAAAGCTGCCACTGATCATCATTGGCATTGTCGCCCTATTGGGTGCGTTTTTCCTGCGTGATTACCTGACGTTCGAAGCCTTGGCCGAAAACCGAGAGACCCTCCTCAGCTTTCGGGATGCCAACTACCTGCTGACCGTTCTGGTCTTTATCGCAGCCTATGTGGTGATTGTTGCCTTCTCCCTCCCCGGGGCAACAATCGCCACGCTGACGGGTGGTTTTCTCTTCGCGACCTTCCCTGGTGCTTTGTTCAACATCACAGCGGCGACCATGGGCGCGACAGCAATCTTTCTGGCGGCCCGCTGGGGGTTTGGTGAAAGCCTCGGCAAGAAATTGGAAGGCTCTGACGGGGCTGTCTAAAAGATGAAGGACGGCATTGATGAAAGCCAGTGGTCCATGCTGTTCCTGATCCGCTTGGTGCCTGCTGTCCCCTTCTTCCTTGCCAACCTGATCCCATCATTCCTTGAAGTACCGCTGCACCGCTTTGTCATCTCGACCTTCCTTGGGATCATCCCCGGCACGGTCGTTTACACATCTGTCGGCGCTGGTCTGGGCGAGGTGTTCGCCCGCGGTGAAACACCGAACCTTGGCATCATCTTTGAGCCGCAAATCATCTTCCCCATCATCGGCCTGTGTGTACTCGCTGCGCTTCCCATCGCCATCAACGCCATCCGCGGCAAGAAAGGCCTGTAAGTCATGAACCGGATTAGAACAGATATTTGCATCATTGGCGGCGGTTCAGGTGGTTTGTCCATCGCAGCAGGTGCCGTCCAGATGGGCGCCAAAGTGGTCTTGCTGGAGGGTCACAAGATGGGCGGCGACTGCCTGAACTATGGTTGCGTGCCCTCCAAGGCGCTGATCGCTTCGGCCAAACAGGCGCATGCAATGAACCACGGCGCGCCCTACGGTGTGGGCGAAGTAGACCCAAAGGTCGACTATGCCGCCGCCAAAGACCACGTACATGATGTGATCGCGACAATCGCACCGGTGGACAGTGTTGAGCGGTTCGAAGGCCTGGGTGTGCAGGTGATCGAAGAATTCGGCACCTTCATCTCAAAGACCGAGGTGAAAGCTGGCGACAACATCATCGAGGCACGCCGCTTTGTCGTCTCTACCGGCTCTGGCCCATTCGTGCCGCCGATCCCCGGATTGGATACGGTCAAGCATTACACCAACGAAGATATCTTTGATCTGCGTGAAAAGCCCAAGCATCTGATCGTCATCTGTGGAGGACCCATCGGAATGGAAATGGCACTAGCGCACCGCCGACTGGGCTGTGAAGTGACCGTCATCGAAGGGGCCAAAGCCTTTGGTAAGGACGACCCGGAAATGGCCGCATTCGTGCTGGAAAAGATGACGGCCGAAGGCATCAACATCGTTGAGGAAGCCCAAGCCGAAAAGATCAGCGGCAAAGGCGAGGCGATCACTGTGCATACGCCAAAAGGCGATTTCACAGGATCACACTTGCTGATGGCTGTGGGCCGTAAAGTCAACATCGAAAAGCTGGATCTGGATGCGGGCGGCATCGCGTATGACCGCACGGGCCTGAAGGTTGGGCCTGATCTGCGGTCTGTTACCAACAAAAAGGTCTATGCGGCAGGCGACGTGGCCGGCGGGCTGCAATTCACACATGTTGCGGGCTACCATGCGGGTGTTCTGATCCGTTCAATGCTATTTGGTCTGCCATCCAAGCAGCGCACCGATCATATCCCTTGGGCAACCTACACAGACCCTGAACTGGCCCAAGTTGGGCTGACCGAAGCGCAAGCGAAGAAAAAATATGGTCCTGCATTGGAAGTCGTTCGCTTTGACTTCCATCACAACGACCGCCTGATTGCGGAACGCAAAAACAAGGGTCTGATCAAAGTGATGGTCGTGAAAGGCCGCCCTGTCGGCGCTTCTTTCGCAGGTCATATGGCAGGCGAGTTGATTGGCATGTGGGCCATGGCGATTGCGAACAAAATGAAGATGTCAGCCATCGCCAACACCGTTCTGCCCTACCCCACCGTGAGTGAGGTTAACAAACGGGCTGCGGGTGCCTATTTTAGCCCAAGACTTTTCGAAAGCCCGAAGGTAAAGGGTATCGTAGGCTTTGTGCAGCGCTGGTTGCCGTAAGCCGTTAGGCGAGGAACCATGACCAACTCACTATCAGGTCGAATTCTGATCCTCACGGTGATCTTCGTGATGCTGGCCGAGATTTTTATCTTCGTGCCATCGGTGGCGCGGTTCCGTGAGGACTATCTGCTGGCGCGTCTGGAACGCGCCCAGATCGCATCACTTGCACTGGAAGCAGACGACATGATCAGCCCCGCGCTGGAAGTGGAACTGCTTAAAAACGCCGAAGTCTATAACGTTGTCCTGCGCCGCGATGAAATCCGACAGTTGGCGCTGTCTTCGCCGATCCCACAGCCGATCACAGCAACTTATGATTTACGCGACCCCAGCAGCCTGACACTGATTGCTGATGCGATGCGGACATTGATCGACACGGAGGATCGGATCATCCGTGTCATCGGAAACCCAGTACGCGATGGCGGGCTTCTGATCGAAGTCACAATGGATGAGATGCCGTTGCGCGACGCCTTGCTGGCCTATGGGCGCAACATTCTGTTCCTCTCGGCCTTTATTTCGATCATCACTGCCAGCCTGTTGTTCTTATCTGTGCAAATCCTGCTGGTACGCCCCATCAAGGGCGTGGTCGAACATATGCAGGCTTACGCCAAAGCACCCGAAGATGCGCGCCAGATCATCACGCCTTCTGCGAGCGTAAGGGAGTTGCGCGATGCCGAGGAATCCTTGCAGATGATGCAGACCCAACTGACGGGGGCATTGAAGCAGAAAGAACGCCTCGCTCAACTAGGAGGTGCTGTTGCCAAGGTGAGCCATGATCTGCGCAATATCCTAACCTCAGCGCAGCTCTTTACCGATCGGATTGAGTCCTCCGACGATCCGCTGGTCAAACGCATGGCGCCAAAATTGGTGAATTCGATCACCCGCGCCGTAAACCTTTGCGAAACAACACTCGCCTTTGGCCGCGTGGATGAACCCGCCCCTGCCCTGACCCGCATCAACCTCGCACAAATTGTGGGCGATGTCGTGGATAGTGAACGGCTGGCCTCGGCCGATTATCCACTCTCTTTTTCCGAAGATATTCCTGCCTCGATGATGTTGCGTGCCGATGGAGAACAGCTGTTCCGCGTGATCTTCAATTTGGTGCGCAATGCGCGCCAGGCGATCATGGCCACAAACGAACCTGGCGAAATCTGCCTGAAAGCGACCGAGGATGACCAGGCATGGTGCCTGACCATCACCGATACCGGACCGGGCCTGCCTAAGAAAGCGCAAGAGCATCTGTTCCAGCCCTTCCAAGGTGGGGTACGCAAAGGCGGCTCCGGGCTTGGGTTGGTTATCGCCGCAGACCTGATCCGCGGCCACGGGGGACGGCTTGAACTGCAACGGACAGATGCAGATGGGGCGACCTTCATGATCCAACTCCCCAAAGAAGACCTCGCCCTGCCCCCTGCCGCCGAATAAGAAAGAATGTCATTTGGGCCTTGCATCGCAGGACAAGCAGGTCTAAATCCGAGCTCACGCGGATTGGTAGCTCAGCTGGATAGAGTACTTGACTACGAATCAAGGGGTCGGGGGTTCGAATCCTCCCCAGTCCGCCATTCAACCTTATTTTCAGATTTCAGGATAGTTTGCCTTTGGTACCATAAAACTGCCTTTTTGGGTGAGAATAGCTGACCCAAGGAAAAAGAAGCTAGCTATCTTTGCGTAGTACAAAGTGAGCTGAACGGTCCATTGCGGACTTCATCGATACCTAGATATGTTGCGTAGCGGCTTCCCAAACGCAGACGTCCGCTGGAGCCGCTCGTGCTGGGCGGTATTCCATCTACAACCACCCAGCTCGTGCAGCATCAAGAACGTTACCTCTTGATCACACAGTTTTCCTCATAGGCCTTCAGCAGTGTTGCGGTGAACTTTTCGGTCTTTGAAGTGACCCAGCCCCCTGAAATCAGGCCATTGAAGTGTTAGTACTCCGTCCAAGCAAAGGATGGACTATGAAACGCAGATTTAGTGATGAGCAGATCATTGGGATGATCAAAGAGTATGAGGCTGGCGTGAAGGCGCAGGAACTGTGCTGGAAATATGGGAGCAGCGACGCGATATTCTACAAGTACAAGGCCAAGTTTGGCGGGATGAATGTGTCGGACGCAAAGAAGCTGAGGGCGCTTGAGGATGAGGAAAACCGTCTGAAACGGATGCTGGCGGATGCGATGCTGGACAACGCCGCGCTTAAGGATCTTGCCACAAAAAATTACTGACGGTTCGGCATGAGGCCGCCATCGGTCCGAGGACCATGCCGGACACGTGAAACGCAGGGCCGTGTCGGACGTGATGGACCGGCATGGCTTGTCGGAGCGTCGGGCGTGTGAGCTGGCTGACCTACATCGATCCGTCTTTCAGTATCAGAAACAGGACCGGGTCGATGATGCCTTGCGCAAACGGCTGCGTGAACTCGCGAATGAAAGAGGCCGGTTCGGCTATCGTCGTTTGGGCATTCTGCTGGCTTGGGGAAGGCTTTGAAGTGAACCACAAGAAGCTGTTCCGTCTCTACCGTGAAGAAGGGTTGGCGGTGCACCGTAGACGGTCGCTCAAGCGTGCTTTGGGCACGCGGCGACCCATTCTGGTGCCAGATCGCGCCAACCAGCGTTGGTCGTTGGACTTCGTGTCTGACGCCTTTGAGGATGGCCAGCGGTTCCGCGTATTGTGCATCGTGGATGATTGTACCCGTGAGGCGTTAGCGACCGTCGTAGAACGTTCCCTGTCAGGTGCCCGCATGACGCGTGAACTGGATGACTTGATCCGCAGGCGCGGTCAGCCGGATATGATTGTCAGTGATAATGGGACAGAAATGACATCTCATGCCGTTCTGAGGGGGTGCCAAGACACTGGTGTTGGTTGGCACTACATCGCACCCGGCAAGCCCATGCAAAACCCATTTGTAGAAAGCTTCAATGGCCGACTGCGGGATGAATGCCTCAACGAACATATCTTCGGCAATCTCGCTGAGGCCAGGAAAATCATCGAAAACTGGAGGATCGACTACAACACAGAACGACCGCACACATCACTTAGCGGGCTGGCACCAGCCGTCTACGCCAATCTCAACCGTGCCACCCGGCCTGCCTCGCTTGAGCTACGCAAAGGCTCCGCTCAGCAGGCCTTGACCCCCACCATATCAACAGAAAGAAACAGGAACGGATTCTATACCTGAACAGCCTGGATCAGGGGTCTGGGTCAATATCTTTGTACGTCTGACGCCAGATTTGCGTCTCAGAGAGATGGTACTGTAGATGTCTCTAATGCCTGGTCCTTTCCGTACACCTACCGTTGCGTCCTAAGCACGTGAAGGAGCAACAATCGGACGAAACGGACACTCAATTTGCGCGCCGCGATGGCCGCTTTTGGTACCAATCGCGGGCTAAACGCATGAAATTGGGCAACAGGACAAAAGTCTCGCTGCCCAGTTTGGTAGCAATCTGCAAAGTTTATTCGGCAGTTAGTTGAGCAATTGCGCCAGTCCAGTCTTCTAGATGGTAAATATGTGTGATCACCCCTGCATCGACGGTCACAATGTCGATGGACATGATTTCGAACGCGTTGCCGGTTGCCGGATTGACCCCAAGAAACGGCCCAGTGGGCGTTCCTCTTGCTGTGCCGCGTACGACATAGCGTCCGTCGAGTTCGATAATTTCATCGGGTGTCCATACCAGATCGGGCACGACCTGTCCGAGGAACGCAACCGTGTTCAGCATACCCTGCGCGCCCGGCCCGCCGGGCGGCGTCGGGATCGAGACGACATCAGGGGAAAACAGCTCAAAGTATCTGGCCTCCGTCGTCTCGGCCGGAGCCGTCAGGATATCTGAGTAGAATGCACGGACCGTATCGAGCTCGCTTGCGCTTGCAGACCCGGCAAATGTTCCAACCGCTACTGCGGCTGCAATAAGTGTTTTCTTCATGACAATATCTCCTTGCCCGACCATTGCGGGCGTTGGTTGCGTTATTACGTACCAAGTGGTACGGTTTTACATCTCGCAAGTCAATAATTAAATACCAGTCGGTACGAAAATATGATGTCACCCAAAAAGGCTAAACGTGGCCGCCCCGGCAAGATGAATGCCGAAAGCGTCCTAGATACGACCATAGGGGCCTATTGGAGAAGCGATCCCGCAGACGTATCGATCAATGCCATCTGCGAGATGGCCAAAGTCTCAAAGCCTGCACTGTACCGTGAATTCGGAAACGAAGACGGGCTGATGGCTGCGGTGCTGGAAAGGTATGCCGAACGGGTCTTGTCCGAGATATTCGACATTCTGGCCAAAGCCATGCCGGTACCAGAGACGCTGAACGCCCTCACGCGGTTTGTTTGTGACAGCGTGACGATGGAAACGGGATGCGTGTTCTACAAAATGCGCGCAGGCAAACACCGTCTGGGTCCAGTAACCCGCAGCAGGGGTGAGGCGATCGACGCCGGGGCTGTCGATGCCTTTAACGCCTATCTGGCCGTGCGTCGCTTGGATGGGGGCCGGTCTAACGCTGTTCCCACGGCTGCTGCGGCCAGATACCTTGTCGAACAGCTTGGATTGGCCCTAACGCAGCGCGCAGCCGGTGAAGACCCGGAACAAATCCGTAAAACGCTTCAGCTGGCGCTTTCAGCAATACGTTGATCATACCACCTGTCTTCGAGAAACGAACATTCATTCACGGCGCAGCATCCGCAAGATGGGTTCACTGTCAGATTTCGCCCCGTACACCGCCAAGGGTCGCTAAAGATACGACCCAGCCCCTTACCGTCATCGACCTTTATTTCGACGGTAACTCCGCAGAATACTTCGATGGCTATCCGCTGAAGGCTGGTAATTGGAGTTTACGCACTCCAAAGCCCGCTGCAAAGAGGGCATG
>ERZ1740060.1184-NODE-1184-length-10033-cov-3.703047_pt1 | contig 10033 bp, 7 predicted proteins | sample MGYA00581743_ERZ1740060 | MGnify/ENA primary metagenome ERZ1740060 (study PRJEB43018, sample SAMN04849235) | marine metagenome | isolation source: floating plastic debris | place: Pacific Ocean | collected 2008-08-27 | study: EMG produced TPA metagenomics...
GTGAGCGCATTCGTCACTGCGCCGGCGAGAAGATAATCGCTCATCTGCTCCGCCACTTGCAGGGCCACATTTTCCTGGGCCTCAGTGGTTGCCGCGCCAAGGTGCGGGGTGGCGATAAAGTTTGGCGCGCCGAAGAGTACGTTCTCTTTGGCAGGCTCTTCTGCAAATACGTCGAACGCAGCTGCGCCGATATGGCCTGACTTTAAGCCTTCCGCGACCGCCGCTTCGTCGACCAAGCCGCCGCGCGCGCAGTTTACTAAGATCACGCCCTTCTTGGTTTTTGCGAGTGCCTCAGCCGACAGGATGTTGCGGGTCTGATCGGTCAACGGCGTGTGCAGTGTAATCGCATCGGCGCGGGCCAGCATGGCCTCAAGATCTGCGGCTTTCTCAACACCAAGCTCAATCGCGCGTTCCTCAGTTAGGAAGGGATCATAGGCGAGCACTTTCATCTGCAAGCCTTTGGCGCGTTCGGCGACACGAGCACCGATATTGCCGCAGCCAATCAAGCCGAGCGTCTTGTATGAGAGCTCTGTGCCCATGAACGCTTTCTTCGGCCATTCTCCGGCCTGGGTGCCCGCATTCGCGGCGGGGATTTGCCGGGCCGCGGCAAACATCATCGCGATAGCGTGCTCGGCGGTTGTAACAGCATTCCCAAACGGCGTGTTCATGACCACCACACCTTTGCCGGTGGCGGCTTTGATATCGATATTATCAACGCCAATACCGGCCCGGCCAATCACTTTCAGATTGTCTGCAGCCGCGATGATATCAGCGTCCGGCTTACACGCGGAACGGACGACGAGGCCGTCAAATTCGGGGATTTTCGCGATCAGCTCATCTTTGCTGAGGCCGACAGCGGTTTCAGTTTCCAGGCCGCGATTCTTGAAAATATCAACGGCAGCGGGGGCGAGTTTATCTGCAATCAGAACTTTAGGCATCTGTGTCTCCAATGCGCCAATCAGCGCGTTTCAATTCATGAACAAGACAGGTATCGGCACCAAACTGGCGCAATCCTGTGGGTTGAAATCCGCACCGCTGATAAAAGCGGTGCGCACGTATATTCTTCTCAATCGGGTCGATCAGGACGGTGTGCACAGTTGTGTCCGAGAAACAGTACTCTAGCGCTTGTTGCAGCATTTGCGTACCGCACCCGATGCCGAGCCAGTCTGCTGGACCAATCCAGATATCAATTGCCCGGTACCCTGGGCCCATGGCGCCCCAATATTGAGAATGTTCAATCTCAGGATCGATGATCTGAACAAAACCAATTGGCGTGGATTGAACCTCTGCGATGAAGTGCCAATACCCTGGCCAACTGGCTTCGATCTCGTCCTCCCAGTCCCAGCCACTGCCCATGTTCGGATCTGAGAACTGGACATGGGGCTCTTCATCCCACGCGGTGAGCGTTGGAATATCCGCCAGCACCGCGGGGCGCAGAAGGATGGCAGGAGGCATCGACCCAGAGTGCGCTTACAGCGCGGCGAGTTCTTCAGCGAAGGTCCACTCAAGCCAAGGCGTGAGTTTCGCGACATCATCCGGCTCAACGGTGGCACCACACCAGATGCGCAGACCGGGAGGCGCTTTCGCATAACCATTGGCATCGAAACACGCATCCTCGTCTTCCAAACGTTTCATCATACGCTTGATGAAATCGCGCTGGGTCGGCTCGTCCATTTTCACAAATGTTGGATGGACGAGTGACAAGGTCACGCCAGAGTTCGAGCGAACGTCATCGTCTGCGCAAAGGAACTCGATCCAATCGGTCTTCGCGACCCAATCGGTTAGGATGTCGAGCGAGCGATCAGACCGGGCTTTCAAACCTTGATAGCCACCGCACTCTTCGGCCCAATCCAAAGCTTGAAGATAGTCCTCAGTACATAGAAGCGACGGCGTATTGATTGTATTGCCTTCGAACAATGCTTCGTTGAGCTTGCCGCCTTTGGTCATGCGGAAGATTTTTGGCAAGGGGCGCTCAGGCTTGTAATTTTCAAGCCGGCGAACCGCGTTCGGAGACAGAATCAGCATGCCATGCGCGGCTTCCCCGCCCAGAACTTTTTGCCAAGAATAAGTCACAACATCGAGCTTTTCCCACTCCATGTCCTGGGCAAAAACCGCAGAGGTCGCATCACAAATCACAACCCGGTCGGGGTTTGGTTTGATCCAATCAGCGTTCGGAACACGAACGCCAGAGGTGGTGCCATTCCAAGTAAAGATGATATCAGCATCGTCGCGAGCCTGTTCGAACGGCGGCAAGACACCATAATCACCCACGTGAATGTTGCAGTCGACGAGTTTCAACTCATTCACCGCATCGGTGACCCAGTCTTTGCCGAAGCTTTCCCAAGCGAACACATCAACCGCGCGCTGGCCGAGCATGGACCACATGCACATCTCAACCGCACCAGTGTCGGATGCGGGAACAATCGCGACGCGATAGTCTTCAGGCAAGCCGAGAATATCCTTTGTGCGTTCAATCGCTTGTTTCAGCTTGGCTTTCGCGGTTGCCGAGCGATGCGAACGTCCAAGCGCTGCAGATTCTAGTTTTTCGAGAGAAAATCCCGGGCGCTTCGCAGTCGGCCCAGAAGAGAAAAGTGGACATGCGGGGCGCATGTCGGGTTTGGCGACATCAGTCATCTGTTTGTACTCCTATCCTTACAGATAGGCTGACCTTCGTTGGGGAAGGCTGGCCCACGGCGCATATGGCGCAGGCCGGACCAAAGCGCAAGCCACGATTGTGTGACAAGGCGGGTAGGGTTTCAATTCATTTACCTTAAGACGCGCGCGGCGTTGCCATAATAGCAAGGACCGGGCGTCAGATCTCGCGCGACTTAGACAGTGCCTTAAGCGGCGACCGCAACACCACTCTTTGCTCCTGGCAATTGCTCAAGCAAGAAGTCGTGGAACGTTTCAGCGCGCTGGATGAAGCGGTTAAACGGAAGCTTGGCTTTAAAGATCGCTTCTGGCGCGACATTGGCGCCGCACTTGAGCGCAGTCATCACCGCTTGGTCGCGCTCCGGCTGTGCCGAGCAAACAGCAATGCGGTGCTTACCCATATTGGCGACGCGGGCAATCGTCATGTCGCCATCAAAGCTATCTGGCAAAGTCAGATCGAGCACAACAAGATCGAAACGCTCGAGACGTAGGCGATTTTCCGCCTCCATCAGGGTCGTTGCCATAACAAGGTCCACTGGAACGCGGGCACGCGCAGCTTTGTCTGCCGCAACAAGCAATAATTCCCGCACAGGTTCGTGATCCTCGACCCAAAGAACTTTCATCTATTTACCCTTACGACTCTACCAGTGTTTCCCCGGCGATCCTCGCCTAGCCCTCTTCTGAAACCCACTTTGCCACCAACGGATTACAGGATGGTAAAGCGAAAGTGACCAAAGTGTTGACAATGTTACGGATTTGGCTCGCTGAGCGTGAACGTCGCCAAGCTAATGCGAACTGTGATAGAGTTTGCGCTAATCATCGTATATCCCAATGGAGACGGGCCTTTATGACGAGCAAATCGCTGCCAGCTGCCACCACGCATGCTGCCTTTTTGGCAGAGCTGGACACGAGCGACGATCATATTGTTGATCGGCTCATAAAAGAAAGATGTCCAAGTTTTGTCGATCATTGGAGCTGGCCGGTGATTCGACCCATGCTTTATAGCTTGCTTGGATATGATCGCGCGTGTCGGACCACCGATTATTTGCAGACGCTTAATGGCGGCGACAGTTTCGACCATTTGACCCAAGAACTCGCCGTCGATCTGACATTGAACGATATTGAGAAAATGCCCAAGCAGGGGCGATTGGTCGTGGCGGCCAATCATCCGACCGGACTTGCAGATGGCGTCGCCGTTTGGGACGCGCTGCGCCGAGTGCGCCGCGACATCGTCTTCTTTGCCACTGACGCTGCCTTGCGGGTCAATCCGGGGTTTTCGGATGTGCTTATTCCCGTCGAGTGGGTCATGGACAAACGCTCGCCCGCGAAAACTCGTGAAACATTGCGGCTTGCGAAAGAGGCCTTTGCGGACGAGAAATGCGTCGTTATTTTTCCGTCTGGGAAGCTCGCAAAGAAAATTGACGGTGTCTTGACCGAGCAGGATTGGATGCCGACCGTGGTCAGCCTGGCGCGAAAGCACAAAGCGCCGGTTCAGCCGCTCAATCTCAAAGCTAAGAATTCTTGGCTCTATTATCTTTTCTCGCAAATGAATGGCGAGCTGCGCGATATTACCTTGTTCCACGAGCTTCTAAACAAAAGCGGCAGTCCGTTCGAAATGACATTTGGTCCGCTTATTGGTCCGGATCGTTTAGAAGGCGATGCGAATGCGCTGACCTTGGCTCTGCGCGAATATGTTTCGGTTCATTTGGCGAGCGGACCGACCACAACGTTCGATCCCGCCCTTTAAAACGAAAAGCAAAGGCCGCTCTTGATGGAACGGCCCTTCCCAAACTCAGCAGATTATCAAGCCGGAACTGGCTCGTTCTGATCGCCGTACCAATCCACATTTCGCGTCATGTACATGGTCAACGCAATCGCGCCGAAACTTGCCAAGGCGCCAGCAAGCAAAGCGTGATTTTCTGCCCGCATCAAAACGTAGATTAGCGCATAGATTCCACTCAAAATACCGAACGCGCGCAAACCATAGGCCCGCGACCGGAACACGCTTCGCGCATAGAAGGATGTCAGCCCAACCGTCATCACCGCGGCGATCAAAAAGGCAAAATCAAATCCGATCCGTTCCGAGAAAGCGAGTAGAAGCATATAGAAAATCGTCTGCGCCAATCCGACCAGCACATATTGCGCGGGGTGTGCGCGAACACTGCTGGTGATCTCAAAAAGGAAATAAGCGAGGAACACAAAGCCGATAAACATGGCCGCATATTTCAAGGCGCGCTCGACGCTTTGATAAGGGCTTGCCTCTTTTATGAAATTGACCGCCATGTCGCGATAATGCCAGTTGGTCACTGCGCTGAGATCCAAATTAGCGCCCGCGCCCGCAATGCCTCGCGCAAGGTATGGTACGCGCCATGACGCGGTGAACCCGTCTTCGCTATCCCCGACATTATGACGATCCGGTAAGACGCCGCCATTAAAGCTCGGGCTGGCCCAGTTTGATTGCATCTCGAACGATGTGTCTTTTGCAAATGGGCCCATGGCGAGACGCTGCGCCCCACTAATCCGAAACGCGGCTGTCACGCTGATCGCGCGTTCTGCTGTGGCCAAACCTGAGACTTTTCCGCCAGCCAGCGTCACGCCAGCCATGGGCGCAATCGCATATCCGCCCGAAGCGGGCACATGTGAGATTGGCTCGATCGCAATAGAACGGCCATTCGCAGTGACCGTGATCGCGTCTTTAATCCCGCGCGTAGTACTGACCCATACATCTAGCAGAGCTTCGTACCATTCGGCTTCGGCATTTGCTTTGATCTCACCGAGCAAAGCCGCTGGGTCAAACTGCGCGGTGATATCCATCGTCGCTTCAAACACTGGAATCGTGTGAATGCCGCGTTGCTTCTCTTGGACATCGACAATGCTCTTGGCAGTCCCCGTTTCGGCATAAGCGACGGCGACACCATAAACGACCTTATCGGGCTTTTTGGGATCCGGCGTTTGGGAATAAGGCACCGCGAGCACCGGGCCGAGGACGGTTTGTTGGCCGCCAACGCTCTCGCTGACTTCGGAAATCGCCGCCTGTAAACCAGAGCTGCGCTCATAAACAATGCTATGCACCAAAAGCGCCGGAATGATCATCAAAACGGCCAAGCCGCAAACGAGAAGAAGTTTCAGACCAGCAGAGCGCTTGGGCAGAAAGTCTGATAGCCCGAATGTGGGCGGCGCAGACGGTGGAGGAATTTGCTCCGTCATGGATAGGCTCCAATGAGTTTTAAATTTCAGGAGCCTGCTTGGATGCAATACAGAAAAGGCGAGACCTCGGTCTCGCCATGTTCAGATTACGAATTGTTTAGGGCCGGAATACGGCGCAGCTTACGCCTTTTTGACATCCGCTGTGAGTGCGCCGTGGCAATGCTTATACTTTTTGCCAGACCCGCAAGGACAAGGCGCATTACGCGGTGTATTGGCCCAGCTTTCTTCGGCTTGCGCCACCATGGAATGCGGCGCTTGTTCCGCGACACTTTGCGGTGTGCCTGGGCGCTGATTGATCCCCGTGTCAGGATCTAAGCTGGTTTCAAATGTTCGTTGCGGCGGCGTTGGTACTGGGCGCGGTTGCGGCGGCTGCACTTGCGCTGTCATTAGCCAACGTGTGACTTCCAAACGCATCTCAGACAACATGTCATAGAAGAGCTTGAACGCTTCTTCTTTAAACTCGTTCAGCGGATTGCGCTGGCCATAAGAGCGCAAGTGGATCACAGAGCGCAGCTGGTCGATCTGCTGCAAGTGCTGGCGCCAGCGACCATCGAGCACCTGCAACAGGATCTGCTTTTCGATCATCCGGAACTGGCCATCCGCGGCGAGATCGGTCTTTTCATTATAGGCTTTAGTGGCCGCGTCTTCGATCCGCTGTCCAATCTCAACATTGGCGACGCCTTCTTCACCGGCCCATTCGGCAATTGGCAGCTCAAGACCAAGCAGCTCTTTACAGCGCTCAGTAAGGCCTTCGGTATCCCAAAGCTCGGCATGCGCTTTTTCCGGCATATGATGCGCGACGATACCGTCAATCACAGACTCACGCATGCCCTCAATCTCGTCGAGCACGCTTTCCGCACGCATAAAGTCGATGCGCTGCTCAAAGATCACCTTACGCTGATCATTGATCACATCATCATATTTCAGAACATTCTTTCGGATGTCGAAATTACGGGTTTCGATTTTCTTCTGCGAGGTCTCGATCGCCTTATTCATCCAAGGGTGGGTGATGCCCTCGTCTTCTTTAATGCCGAGGCCTTTCATGATCGAGTTGAGACGCTCAGCCGCAAAGACGCGCATCAGGTCATCATCGACCGCGATAAAGAATTTCGATTTGCCAGGGTCACCCTGACGACCGGTTCGGCCGCGCAGCTGATTATCAATGCGGCGGCTTTCATGGCGTTCAGTGCCGAGCACATAGAGGCCGCCCGCTGCGAGCGCTTTTTGCTTCGCAACTTCGATCTCGGCTTTGATTTGATCGGTGATCAGTTGCAATTCGCCTTCGGATGGCTCGCTGCCGGTTTTTTCGATATGCGCTTCAACCGCTTTTGCGACACGCATATCGAGATTACCGCCCAATTGGATGTCGGTCCCGCGTCCAGCCATATTGGTCGCAACAGTAATCGCACCAGGAACGCCTGCATCAGCGACAATTTCAGCTTCTTGTGCGTGATGGCGCGCGTTCAGAACTTTGTGCGGGATTTTCGCAGCAGTCAGATAAGTCGAAACGATCTCTGATTTCTCGATCGACGCCGTGCCGAGCAGAACGGGCTGGCCTTTGGCACGAGCTTCGCGAACTTCTTCGACAATGTCTTTATACTTGGCCGCCGCGACCCGGTAGACGACATCATCATCATCGATGCGTTGGATCGGCTTATTCGTCGGCAGTTCAAACGTCGCCAGCGAGTAGATATCGCCAAATTCAGACGCTTCGGTCATCGCGGTACCGGTCATGCCGCCCAGCTTTTCATACAGCCGGAAATAATTTTGGAATGTGATCGAGGCCAGCGTCTGGTTCTCTGGTTTGATGTCGACATTCTCTTTGGCTTCGATGGCCTGGTGCAAACCTTCGGAAAGACGACGGCCTTCCATCATCCGACCCGTAAACTCATCGATCAGCATCACCTGATCGTCTTTGACGATATAGTCTTTATCGCGATGGAAGAGTTTGTGTGCTTTCAGCGCCTGATTGGAATGGTGGACAATTGAAACGTTTGCCGGGTCCCAAAGTGAACCCTCAAGAATGCCTTCTTCATTAAGGCGCTCTTCCATCTTCTCGAGGCCTTCCTCGGTAAAGACGACAGAGCGCATCTTTTCATCGAGATCGACATCTTCGTCGACGAGCTCAGGAATAAAGCGGTCGATTGAACGGTAGAGCTCAGATCGGTCATCGGTTGGACCAGAAATGATCAGCGGGGTCCGCGCTTCATCGATTAGGATCGAGTCGACTTCGTCAACGATCGCATACGCATGTCCGCGCTGAACCATCTGATCCAGCGCGTATTTCATATTATCACGCAGATAATCGAAGCCGTACTCATTGTTCGTGCCATATGTGATGTCACAGGCATAAGCCGCACGCCGGTCATCATCTGACATCCGGCCACTGCCGGGCACCTCGCCGCGGATCACGCCGGTGGTCAAGCCTAAGAAGCCATAGAGCTTGCCCATCCACTCAGCATCGCGAGATGCGAGATAATCGTTCACGGTGACAACATGGACGCCTTCGCCGCGTAGGGCGTTGAGATAGACCGGAAGCGTCGCAACCAGTGTTTTCCCTTCGCCGGTCCGCATTTCGGCAATCGCGCCATTGTGCAGGACCATCCCACCAAGCAGCTGCACATCGAAATGGCGCATACCAAGCGAACGTTTCGCGCCTTCGCGCACCACAGCAAAAGCTTCGTCTAGAATGTCGTCTAAAGTCGCGCCATCGGCCAGACGCTTGCGAAACTCATCCGTTTTCGCGCGCAGCGCCTGATCAGAAAGCGCCTCAATCATCGGCTCAAGCGTGTTGATTTTCTGCACTCGGCGGCGCAGCGGCTTCAGTTGGCGGTCATATACGGACCCTAAAAGCTTCTGAGAGAGGGACAACATCTAGGGAACTACCACACTGTTTGAATTAACCCCAGAAATCACAAAAATCTTTCCGAGGTGTGGACGCGCCAATGAGTGCATCCAAAACTGATCTCTCGACCATTGTCTCAAGCGGACTTAAGAACGCCACCGTGCTGTGTCAATTAGCCGAAAGCGGCAAAGGAATTCACATTATGCAAATGAACCGTCATTCGCTCGGCCTTGCCGGAATTATTGGCCTCGCGCTGTTCAGCTTGACCGCCTGCGAGCCGCATTCGGAGGTGCAAACTACGACCGTCACGATCGACAGCGAAACAGCCGCTTTGGTGAATGGCGAACCAATCTACATGATCGACGTCGAACTCGAAGCGGTGGCGCAAGGCCAAATCGAGCCGAACTCAGATTTTGGACCGGTTCATCCTGAGTTTCATCAAGTGCTCGATCAATTGATTGATCAACGCCTTTTGGCACAAGAAGCGGTGCGTCGAAATCTGCACCAAGACCCTGAAGCAGCCCGTCGCCTGGCTGCAGGAAGGGAGCGTCTACTGGGCAACATTCTGGTTGAGAGCCTGGTCGCGAACGAAGTCACCGAAGATGCGATCGACCGCATGTACGAAGAACAGGTCAAGCTTCAACAGCTTGATGACGAAGTACGTTTGCGCCAGATCTTGGTCGAAACCGAGGCTGAGGCGGCAAGTGTCTTTGCCGAACTTCTCACCGGTCGCGACTTTGCCGAAGCCGCGCTTGAGCACTCAAAAGATGTACGAACCCGCCTCGAAGGCGGCGACCTAGGCTGGAATAATCCAAACGATTTTGCCGACCCGTTGCCCGCCAGAATTGGCGATACGGTCACCGGCGAGCTCGCAAACCCTTTTGAAACTGAGGATGGCTGGCTGATCTTAAAGGTCGATGAGCGCCGCACGACACCGCCCAAGACGAAAAGCGAAATGCGGCCCGAGATTATAACTTTCCTGACCTTTACGCAGATAAGCGACATCCTTCGCGAACTGCGAGCCCGCGCGACGGTGCAACAACGCGAGCCGGCTGAATATCTCGAGGAAAACGAGCCCGCCGAGATATCTGACGATCAAGCCCAAGACGAAACACCCACGCCATGACGCTCACTCGATCTCCCTTTGCGCCGGACGAATTCCCCAGTCTTCCGGCCGTTTCCGGCATACGCGCCGCGACGGCCTCACGAGGGTTTTACGCAAGTCGCGGCCTAGCGCGCGATGATGTCTTCTTGTTTCACTTCGCGCCCGGGACAGCTTGCGCTGGCGTATTCACGCGGTCTTCAACAGCTTCAGCCGACGTGCTTTGG
>ERZ1740060.1185-NODE-1185-length-10032-cov-4.110454_pt1 | contig 10032 bp, 6 predicted proteins | sample MGYA00581743_ERZ1740060 | MGnify/ENA primary metagenome ERZ1740060 (study PRJEB43018, sample SAMN04849235) | marine metagenome | isolation source: floating plastic debris | place: Pacific Ocean | collected 2008-08-27 | study: EMG produced TPA metagenomics...
ACTAATACAGAACCAGGAATTTGAGCAATTTCGTATTCGTGGGGATTGCGAACGTCTAATAGTAGATAATCTTTCTTACCACTATCAATCAATTCCTTCAAATCCTTAACTGTCATCTCTGAAATATCCATTTGCTGTTCAGCCTCTTGTGCTTTTGCTTGGGGAATACCGCAGAACTGTTCGTAGTCTATCAACTTTTCAATGACCGGACGCACGGGATTAGGACGCAATTTTAATTCCCGGAAACTCATATTAAGGGCATCGTACAACATCAAGCGTCCGCTGAGGGTATTACCTTGACCGATAATAATTTTTACCGTTTCGGTGGCTTGAAGTGTACCGATGATGCCGCATAAATCTCCCAAAACTCCACCCTCAGCGCAGGAAGGAACCATTCCCGGTGGTGGTGGTTCGGGGTATAAATCACGATAGTTAGGACCACCTTCGTAGTTGAATACCGTAGCTTGTCCCTCGAAGCGGAAGATAGAACCGTAAACGTTGGGTTTATCTAATAAAACGCAAGCATCGTTTACTAAATACCTTGTGGGAAAGTTATCGGTACCATCCACTACGACATCATAAGGTTTGAGAATATCGAGAGCGTTTTCGCTACTCAAACGAGTTTCATACAAATCAACCTGACAGTCAGGGTTAATTTCGTGAATCCGGTTTTTTGCAGATTCAATCTTAGGTTTACCCACCCAAGAAGTACCGTGAATCACCTGACGCTGCAAATTAGAATTATCAACAACATCGAAATCAACAATACCGATTCTTCCGATACCAGCAGCAGCCAAATATAAAAGTAAGGGGGAACCAAGTCCACCAGTACCAATACATAAAACAGCAGCAGCCTTCAAACGCTTTTGTCCCTCCAGCCCAACTTCAGGTAAAATCAGGTGGCGGGAATAGCGTTCGTAATCGTCCTTCGTCAGTTGGATTTCATCCAAGTTGGGATTGAGCATACAAGAATGAATAGGAGGAACAGAATTTTATCCTACCGAAGAATGGGGTAATTAGTAATTCGTATTTAGTATTTCGTAATGGATAGGAGGTCAAAGGGTGATATGAATAATTCCTAACTCCTAACTTTAATATCTTCCTGCTGAAACTGATGATTTTCATCAAGTATCCAACTGTTAATCTCACCTGCTTGACCTTTCTGTAGGGAAACGATGATATAAGAATACTCTTCCCAAGCGCTGATGCGGTCAAATTCTGAGGGAATGGCTTGATAGTCGGGATGGGAATGATATATACCAATTATATTAAGGTTCTTATCTCTAGCAGATTTTTGGATTTGCAACATTTCTTGTGGTGCGATGGTATATCTGCGTTTTTTGCTGTAATCTGAATGATTATCTTGGAAATTACTTGCTGTTTCCTGATTCCAAGCGTTTTGAGTGGGAATAATTTCAACTACGGTTTTACATTTGTTAGATATGTTACCCAGCATGACTCCGCAGCATTCTTCCGGATAAGTGCTTTGGGCATGATTAAAGATTATTTTCAAGTGTGTTTTGACAAGCTCAATCATATTAGTCAACCTTTAACTTTCCTTGACAAACAGCAGTATTTATTTATCAAATTACTTATCAGTGAATAAGCATTAAGTGATTTTCGCAACAATATAAACATGTCCGAACCGACCAAAATGGAATTATTTATTATTTTTCAGGAAAAAATTTTACATTAGCTTGTCATTAAAGATTTTTGTGTATTTTTTTGCGGTTAAATAAAAAAATATCATATGTGCTAGCGAAGAATACAAATACCCTTGTAAACTCAATTGAAGGATTATGATTGCCTACGCTAAGAGTCATGTTCTATGGTTAATTTATTTATTCAGATGATATATGAATAACATATTTTATTAGTAGAATAAAAATGATATTCTCTTAAAATTCTGTTGTTATTATGGTTTTTATCTTTTAAATTAAGATTTTAAAATCTGTTAAATACAGAAAATATGTTTTGAAAAATGCTACCTTTTGCGGACTGATGCAGATTATTTTTGTCTATTAAGGTTATCTATTCGGTCAGAGTAAAGAGACTATCTTAACCAAGATAAACAGTGATTTATCTATTATTTATGAGCTACTAAAAAGAATAGTGCTAATGTAAAATATTTATGAAGAATCAAAAATAAGTTGTAAAAGAATATAGCCAATGCTAACATTTCGTTATAAATAAATGTAGTAAATACTACTTAGATGTTTGCGGCTATACACTTAGTGAAAAATGAATTACTGCTTCTCTGTCGGAAAGCGTAAGGCAATTTTGGATAAGTGGCTGCAATTTATCGAGTAAGCATTTATTGGATGTAGCATCTACAAGTAAGGGATTGCCAAGCAACGGGAAAAAATTGCTGTTGAAGTTGGCTATTATACAATCAGGGAAATTTCTATCACTAGAAATATAGATTTTAGTGGTTAGTAAAGTAAATCTAAGTTAATAGTACGTCTCGGTCAAAACACAATTCTCTTTTTTGAATAGTTGAGTATTTGGTTTTAATTGAGGTGAAGGATATTTATCAAAATAATATTCTGTTCCAAGAAGGAAGAAATTAGGCTTTAGACGTATCCAAATGTGATTGATAAGGAAAAACATTTTTCTTTTGACGAATAAAGGCTATTTTATCGCAAGTGTGTTCTTGTATACCTCTACATTAGGAATTCATGTTTACCTGTTTCATTGATGCAGGTATATAAGATATGAATTAATTTTTTTAATCAACATGAGTAAAGTGAAGTTGTATTTATAAAATACAATTGTTTTTGTGCGAATAGAATCAATCCTTCAAGCCATTTCTAATCTATTCAATAAGCTGAATTTATTTAGCAAAAAAACTTGACGGTAACGAAGTGTAGAAGTTAAAAAGATGGGGTACTGAAGTGAATAAATTCGATGAAGTACAACTGCTAGGAACTAGATTTCATAAGCTAAGAGTCTATGAACTTATCGATTACATTGTCAAAGCGGCAAAACAAAAAAATAAGGTAACTGTAAGTAATGTTAATATTAGGGCAATAAATTTTGCTTGTAAGCTGCCTTGGTATCAAGAATTTATCAATAAATCAAATCTAGTTTTTTGCGATGGTTTTGGTGTATTGTTAGGAGCAAAAATTTGTGGATGTAATCTTAATTCATCCCATCGAATGACTTGTCCAGATTATATTGAAAATCTGGCTTTAGCTTGTGAAAGAGACAATGTTTCTTTGTTTATATTGGCTGGTAAACCAGGTATTGTAGATGAAGCAATTACCAAGCTCAAAAGCGTTGCACCTAATTTAATTGTTGAAGGACATCATGGTTATTTCAATAAATATGGAAAGGATAATGAATTAGTTATTCAAAGAATCAATAAATTTAAGCCAGATATATTATATGTTGGCTTTGGGATGCCGATACAAGAAAACTGGATTCGTCAAAATATAGACGCAATAGAAGCAAAAGTTTTTTTACCTTTAGGTGCATGTTTAGATTTTTATACCGGTGCAGTCTACAGAGGTCCGCGTTGGATGACTAATAGTGGTTTAGAATGGCTGACAAGGTTTTTTACGGAACCAAAACGTTTGTGGGAAAGATATATAGTTGGTAATCCACTATTTTTCTCTCGCATATTTTTACAGTTGCTGCAAAAGAGATTTAAAAAACTTACCCGAGTGACTTCACGATATTAATTATATTTTTAATATTTATGTTGTTGGTGTGTTTTTATTATTCCTGCCATTAAAGAATTTAAAATAATTCCAAATTTGCTAGGAGTTCAGGTATGTTTATTGATACCAAAATAATTTGAGATAAGGGTGATATTTGTTGTGAATTACAGAACTTTAGCAGGTGAAAGCTATAAATTAGATTTGAGGTCTGCGAGAGACCCTAGATTGCAAAGAGGATTATTTATAAGGTTATTTAGAGTTTTAATTCTCATATCTTTTGATAGTATAGCTCTAAGTTTGGCTTGGAATATAGCATTATTATCTGGAACTTTTCAAGCTTCTCCTTGGACGCAAAAAAAATATTTTATATTATTAATACTGCTAGAAGGAATTGGAACTAATGCGAATAAGGGACTGTACAAATCTGGATTTAATCGACGAAACTATTTAAGTTTAGTTAATGCAGTATCTTTGTCAAATATCTACCTTTTAATTATTGCTTTTCTCTACGAACCGGATGCTTATGTATCTCGTTCGAGTTTTATCTTATTTTGGTTTTTTTCGGTAACGTTTATATGTGTTGCTAGAGCTATTTTTGATATATCTACTAAAGCACTTCGCAATCAAGGAATAATCCGTCATTCGGCTTTTTTGATTACTGAGAAAACGGAGCAAGAAACATATAGCGAAATCCTCAAAAAACAAGATTGTTACAAAGTAAAAGGTACTGCTGATGCTAGCTGTCTGGATTTAAGCAACCGTGAAGCAACTTTTAGATATTTACGTCAACAAGGAATTGAAGAAGCTTTTGTAAGTTGGAGTTCCATAAAAAATCGACTATATGTTTGTTGGAACTTTCAAACTGCTGGGGTCATTTTACGAATTCTGCCTAATTTAAGCGAAATTAGCCATCCAAAATCACAAATGACAATGGTTGGACAAGTTCCCTGTATGACGATTCCAGCACCAATTATTGCAGGTACTGATTTTTTGTTGAAGCGATGTTTCGATGTTTGTTGTGCAACTCTATTATTATTTTTCCTATCTCCGATTTATTTATTAATTGCAATTTCTATTAAACTCGATTCTTCCGGTCCTGTATTTTTCAAGCAGAAACGAGTAGGTTTACATGGTAAATATTTTCACATTTGGAAATTCCGCACGATGGTAAATGATGCTGAGAAGTTACAAGCTTCTTTAGAAGCAAAAAATGAAATTAAGGATGGGGTTCTTTTTAAGATGAAAAATGACCCACGAGTTACTAAACTTGGTAAGTTTTTACGTGCTTATAGTTTAGATGAGTTACCCCAAATATTTAATGTTTTATTTGGAGAAATGAGTTTAGTGGGTCCTCGTCCGCTTCCTATTAGAGATGTAGATAAATTCCATAAAAAACACTTTATTCGTCAGGAGGTTTTACCGGGTATTACTGGTTTATGGCAAGTTTCCGGTCGCTCGGATATTGAAAATTTTGAGGAAGGTGTGAAGCTAGATATGAATTATATTGAAAACTGGTCGCTGTGGTTAGATTTAAAAATTTTATTTTCAACTGTAAGAGTTGTTTTGCATAAAAGTGGTGCTTATTAGAGAAAAAATAGAAAATATCATTTGTATCTTTTTTACTTGAATATAAAATCTACTTTGCTGTAATTTTTAGTTTGAATAAAATAACCATAAATTATTTTCAATAAAAACTATGGAATGGTAAAAAATAATGTTTCTAAAACGCAAAAATTGCATGAATCATAATTATTAAAATTTAGATTGTATTTGATTGAAAAGGATAATTTTAGCAATGGACTGATTCACAGTTGTATTCAAAAGTATAACTATAAGGAAGATGTAGTAAAAAATTTTGAAAAAGAAACTTTTTATCTTATAAGCTGTCAAAGCTGTAAAATAACGTTCCATCAGAATCTTCTGATATAAATACAAATTTTGGATTAATTGTAAGGGGCTTTTATGCAAAATAAAAAAAGCAATCAAGAAGTAGATATTCAACAATACTGGCTAATTATAAAACGTCGCTGGCTATTTATAGTCGCAGCAATGCTCGGTTCGGTTGGATTATCTTGGTTTGTTATTGTTCAGCAAAAACCTCAATATCAAGCGAATGGACTGCTACTTTTTAAATCCGATAGAATTTCTTCTCTAACAAAAGCAGGAGAAAAAATTGGTGATTTAGAGTCTTTAATGCGTGAAGGTAATCCTTTAGAGACTCAAGCTGTAGTTATTCAATCAGAACCAATTTTACAGGAGGTCATTGAGACTTTAAATTTAAAAGATGAAGACGGTAAACCTCTGGAACCAGAATCTTTACCAATGACAGTAGAAGCGCTTGTTGGAACAGATGTAATTAATGTTTCTTATACTTCAGAAAAACCTCGATTAGCAGCAGCAATAGTTAATCAGGTAATGAGAACTTACGTTAAGAACAATATTGAATCAAATCGCGCTCAAGTTGTTGCTGCTGGTCAGTTTTTGAAACAACAAGTACCTTTATCTAGATTAGAATTAGAAAAAGCTACAGAAGCTTTATTACAGTTTAAAAATCAAAATCAAGTCATACAACTTGCGGAAGAAGCTACCGCTGCAATTCAAAATATTAGTAAGCTTGATGAGGAGATTAATCAGGCTAGAGCATTACTAGCGGATGTCAGCGCTCAAGAATCACGAGTTGCTAGTAAATTAGATTTTTCAACAAATGAAGCAGTTGAAATTACTTCTTTAAATCAAATTTCTGGAGTTCAAGAAGTTTTAACCGAGTTACAAAAAGTTCAGACTGAATTAGCAGCAGAAAGAGCAAATTACACTCCAGTACATCCCTTAATTCGTAAGTTAGAAAGCCAGGAAGCTTCTCTTAATGCTTTGTTACAGCAGCGAAAAAGTGAAGCATCAGGAAGACCGCAAAGTATTTCTAATAGTAGATTACAAATAGGAGATATCAAACAGAATTTAGTTAATCAGCTTGTTCAGCTACAAACACAAAAAGATGGTTTGCAGAATAAATTAGCGACTCTAAATAATATAAAAAATGACTATCAGCGAAAGCTAGCCATTTTACCTAATTTAGAAAAAAGACAGCAAGATTTAGAACGAAGATTGTCAGTAGCTCAAACCGATTACGAAAATCTAATTACCCGACAGCAAGAAATTGAATTAGCTGAAAAGCAAACTATCGGTAATTCTAGAATTATTCAGTCAGCGCGGATTCCCACTAAAACAGTCCTCTCCAAAATGACACTTATGTTAGCAGGAGGAGGTGTTTTTGTCGGTTTATTATTAGGTATAGCTGCTGCATTTACGGTGGATTTAATCGACAGGTCTTTGAAGACTATCAAGGAAATAGAGGAATTTTTTGGCTATACTTTGATTGGACTAATTCCTAAGTTTGAACCTAATAATAAATCTTTGGATTCTAGCTTAATTGCTGACAATATTTCATCCAGAATAATTGTTGCTTCTTCTCCTCGGACTATGATTCATGAAGCTTATCAAATGCTTCAAGCAAATCTGAAATTTATTAGCCATAAAGAAGTCCGAACGATTGTAGTTACAAGTTCTGTTGTCGGTGAAGGTAAATCTGAAGTTTCTGCGAATTTAGCTGCAATATTGGCTCAAAGTGGAAAACGAGTTTTACTTGTAGATGCAGATATGCGGCAACCAAACCAGCATCATTTATGGGGTTTAATTAATGGTGGTGGTTTGAGTAATGTGATTGTCGGACAAGATGAATTTTCTCGATGCTATCATCAAGTAGATAAAAATTTATCGGTATTAAGTGCGGGAGTTCAACCTCCTAATCCGTCAGCTTTAATTGATTCTGCTGCGATGGATAGTTTAATTCAAAGTTTATTACCGAGATACGATTATATAATTTTTGATACTCCTCCTTTAGCCGGAACTCCAGATGCAGCGGTTCTCGGAAAGATGGTGGATGGGGTATTGCTGGTCGCTCGTCCTCGTGTTGTGGATTCGGCTAGTGCTACTGGTGCGAAATCTTTATTAGAGCGTTCGGAAGCTAAGATTTTAGGAATTATTGCTAATGCTGTAAACGTTAAACAAGAGCCAGAAAGCTACTTTTACTATTCCGAACCCCGAGGAACTAGAGATGTTACAGAAACAAAAATCGATAGTGAAGAATGGGTGAGTAAATAGTAAGTAGGAAGTTGAAAGTAGGAAGTAATAAGTATTAAGTCCGCTCAAATTTATAATTGTTATCCGGTGCGTGCATTTACCTTTTCAAGGGTTATATAAAATACCTTTAATCTTCTATCAAACATCAAAAAGTCATCTGATTTAGTGGTAATAATGTACGAATCAATTATCAGGTTAGTGGCTTTATATGCCATTAAATTTATCTTAATTTCTCTATCATTAACTATATTAATTGTCTGTCTATTTTTCCTGATTGAGTGTATCGCTGCTATAAGAATCAAGCCTTTTCCTGTCTATGGAGGAAAATGGCAAAATACTAAAATTGCAGTCTTAATTCCAGCCCACGATGAGGAGATTTCTATAGCATCTACTTTGGAAAATATTGTCCCAGCTTTAAAGAAGCAAGATGATGTAGTGGTAGTAGCGGACAATTGCAGCGACAGAACCGCCAAAATTGCGAGAGAAATGGGTGCTACCGTCATCGAACGTTTTGACTCAGTTAACAAAGGTAAAGGATATGCATTAGACTATGGTTTGAAATTCATGGAAGCAGAACCTCCAGATGTTGTATTGATGATTGACGCTGACTGTATTGTCGATAGAGATGCAATTGAGAAACTAACCGAATGTGCTGTAGTAACCAATCGTCCCGTTCAAGCTACCTACTTGATGGTACGACCAAAAAACTCTAGTTCTGCAAAGGACTTTGTTTCAGAATTTGCTGCTATTGTTAAGAATGTGGTGCGTCCTCTAGGATTAAAACGCTTGGGAATACCCAGTCCTTTACTCGGTACTGGTATGGCTTTTCCCTGGTCGGTGATTCGTTCGGTGAATATAGCAAGCGGAAACTTGTTAGAAGATATCAAATTAGGTTTGGATTTGAATATCGTCGGACACAAGCCAATATACTATCCACAAACTAGCGTTCGTGCATATTTTCCGTCATCTTTACAAGCAGCAAAAAGTCAGAAAACGCGTTGGATACACGGTCATTTAGGACTTATAAAAGCCTATGTTCCGATGTTATTTAAACAAGCTTTTTCGCAAAATAGATTTGATTTACTATTTAGTATTTTGGATTTATGTATACCACCCCTAACTTTACTAGTTCTAGTTTGGTCGGTTCTAATCAGCTGTTCTCTAATTTTCGGACTATCACAAATATCATGGATACCGACTATTATCTCTTTGACAGCAGGATTTTCTTTAATAACAGCATTGACTATAGCTTGGGCTAAATTTGGTCAGTCTATACCTTTATCCAAACTTGTCACCGTTCCTCTATATATACTTTGGAAAATTCCAGTCTATGTGAAATTTATAATTGCACCTCAAAAAGCTTGGGTTCGCACGGAAAGAGATAAAATATCTTAAATTTCTTCCAGTTATTAAAGTTAATAAAGTTATTAATACTAATATTCACTATTATTCTGAGTCCGATTAATCTATGAATCAACAAATATTGGGTCAACTTATTAGACTTGCAGAGAAAGGTTTTATCATCCTAGGTTTAACCTTCTTCTCTGGAGCATTTGGCATCAATTCTTTAGGTATGATAATTCCACCTGGTGTTGTTTCATTAATCAGATATTTTATATGGGGAGCATCAACAGCTTTAATAGTACTTTTATGGCAAAATACTCTTATTGCATTTAGTCGTAATTTTTTATTATTCTTATTAACAGGATTAGCTTACTTTTCTTTTCTCTGGTCGCAAGACTTAGAATTTACTTTATTTAATTCTAGAGAAATCTTGATGATGACCTTTTTCGGGTTATATTTTGCATCGAGATTTAGTTTAAAAGAAATTGTAGAGTTGATTGGATTAACTTTATTTATTGGATGTCTAACTAGTACGATTGTTGCTATGGTCATGCCGACAGTTGGCGCTCATATTGGAGGTGACCATTCAGGAGCATGGAAAGGAGTATACGGACATAAAAATAAATTTGGTAGCATGATGATTTTAATGTGGTTATCATTTTTTACACTACCTAAAGATAACTCACCTATATATAAATACTTAGTAATATTTCTTTCCATATTATTGATGTTAATTTCAACATCAAAAACATCTCTGGTAAAATCTCCTTGTGTTAAATTGTGTTAAAATCTCCTTGTGTTAAATTGTGTTAAATTGTGTTAAACTGTGTTAAAATCTCCTTGGTTTAATGATAGAGGAGTTAGATCTGTTCTTTCTAACTCAATGGTT
>ERZ1740060.1186-NODE-1186-length-10030-cov-3.392080_pt1 | contig 10030 bp, 8 predicted proteins | sample MGYA00581743_ERZ1740060 | MGnify/ENA primary metagenome ERZ1740060 (study PRJEB43018, sample SAMN04849235) | marine metagenome | isolation source: floating plastic debris | place: Pacific Ocean | collected 2008-08-27 | study: EMG produced TPA metagenomics...
TATTCATTTTTAACTGATTCACTCCCAGATATAGATGTACTGGTGGTTCCTAGCTCAGAATATAGTATGTATACAGACCTTGAATATGAAGATCTGATTTCCTTTGTGCGGGTTTATGGAAATAAGGCTGACTTCGTAATGTCTCTTTGTGATGGTGCTTTTGTACTGGCTAAAGCTGGGCTGGTCGATGGTAAAGAGTCCACCACTTTTCCTTCAGATATTGGGAGGTACCGAGAAAAATATCCTGAGCTGATAGTTCATGAAAACGTAAGCTTTGTGCATGATGGTAAGCTCATTACTTCAGTTGGAGGCGCTAAATCATATGACCCCGCACTCTATTTAGCGGAATTGCTGTATGGTAAAAAAGCTGCTGAAGGGCTAGGCAAGGGCCTGGTGATAGACTGGAGGCTCAATGACATTAAATACATAAAAGTCGATCAATAGTTAGGCAAGTTTCCTTTTTGGCTATAGAAGCCTGGAAACTACCCTTATCTCATTATGAAGCGTTTTGTGTACCGGACATTTATCCGCTATTTCCAGTAATTTTTCCCTTTGTGCAACCGAAAGATTCCCGATCAATTCTATTTCACGCTCGATCTGATCAATTTTAGCTGAACTATTCTCACAGTTTTCACAATCCTCTTCATGTATTTTATCATGTTTCAGATGTACCACCGCTTCTTCCAAAGCCCATTTTTGCCTGTCAGCATACATTCTTAAGGTCATACTAGTACACGCGCCGAGTGCTGCTATTAGGTAGTCATATGGAGTAGGGCCCAGGTCTTTTCCACCTACAGATGCAGGCTCATCAGCTATAAATGAATGGCGGCCTGCCCGTAGTTCCGTAGTAAAGCCGTCATCTCCGGTACGGCTCATCACTTCCTTATCTGATACCGTAACTTCTTGGGTCTCCATATTAATATAGCGTGTGGCCCATGAGGCTATTATCTGACCTACATATAATGAATCTTCTTTGTTCGATAGCAAATGGTCTGCGCCATCAAGCGTCACAAAGCTTTTAGGGTGCATTGCTCCCTCGTAAATTTTTCGTGCGTTTTCAATCGCTACTATCTCATCCTGAGGTGAATGTAGGATCAGTAAGGATTTACCTAATGACCCCAATATTGCTTTCAGATCATTCTTTGCCAGATCATCCAGAAACTGCTTTTTCATTTTAAATGGTCTTCCACCTATTGATACGGTAGCCTGTCCTTTTTCCTTGATTTCATCCAGCCCTTCCGCCAGCAGATGTTTTACATGCAGTGGGTCAGATGGAGAACCGATAGTGACCACAGATTTAACGTGCGGCATGCCACCCGCCGCCGCCAACACTGCCGAACCTCCTAAGGAGTGACCTATAATGATGCTTGGTGCCTCATAGTTTTCACGAAGAAAGTCATAGGCAGCATGCAAGTCTTCTATATTAGATGAGAAGTTAGTATCAGAGAAGTCTCCACTACTATTTCCTAATCCGGTAAAATCAAATCTTAGAACGGCAACATTACTTTGGGTTAATGATCTACTAATATTGATCACCGCAGAGAGGTTCTTCGAACAGGTGAAACAGTGAGCAAAAACAGCGTAGGCTGTAGGTCTGCCCCTAAGTGGCATTTCTAAATTGGCAGAAAGGGGTTCCCCGGCGCCATTGTTAAAACTGATTTTTTTTGAGTTCATGCAAAAAGATTTTTCGGCAAATTAGTAATTTAGAATTCATCTGTGCTTAGACATACCTCTAAAATGATTCGGTCAATTCCAAATTTGGTTAAGCGTATTAATTTTTTTGCCTGCTATATTGCCATTGATTGAGTAAGGATCATTTTTCTATGAGTCATAATTTAATTCAAAATTTTGCAGATCCAACAATAATTTTCGGAGCTTCCATGCAAGTGTTAGCTTCAAATTCTGGGTTTGATAAGTGGATAGCATCCTATGGTGAGGTTACAAATGTTAAGGATATCAGCAGGGCATTTTTCACGGCAGAGTATTTTGATAAATTTCTAAAAGACATTGAGAATGGTGTCAATGGAAAGTACCCCTCCAAAACAAATGATCTTATTGAGGTAACTATCATACCCTTATATGATGATGGAACCATAGCAATTTTTAAAACCACCGCGGTAAGAAAAGGCTCCGAACCTAGTAACTACAAGTGGTTAATAGAAAAGTCACCTATCGCCACAGCTATTTATAGACCGGACGGGTCGCCAAAATATTACAATCAGGCTTATGGCAATATTTGGGGTGCACCTAAGGAGGTGGGCAAAAAGCTGGTATCCAGCAACGCGTATAACATTTTCAAAGATGAACAGCTCCAGGATATAGGCTTAACGCCTTTTATCCGCAAAGGATTTAACGGGGAAATTGTAGATATTCCACCGGTAAAATATAATCCGGCTAACACCAAAAGCCTGGCTCAGTTTGGTATTGATAATGAAAAGTACATCAAGGGTCATATTTATCCGGTTATTGATGGTAGAGGTACCGTTCAGGAAATAGCTCTGGTTATTTCTGATATCACATTTCAAATGCAAGCGGAAGAAATTCTCACTGAGAATCATCTGAAGTTTCAACTACTCACCATGGGCCTACCCGGTGTTATTTATGAATATGCGTTTGATGGTAAGACCAATTTTAAGTTTTTGAGTCAGGGCTCTATTGAAATGTTTGGTTATACTCCGGAGGAGATCATTAATGATCATACCGTGATCACCTCTATGATCCACAAAGATGATATTGATGAGTTCAACAGGTCATCTATAGAAGCTGCAAAAAACGCAGAGCCATGGGAATGGCAAGGAAGATTTGTTGTAAACGGAACGGTAAAATGGATTGAGGGTAAGTCTAATACTCGCGGATCAAATCCGAATGTACGCTACGGTATGCTGCTTGACGTAACGGAACGGGTGATCGCTGAAAGAAAATCCAAATACAATGAACTCCTTTTAGGACAGTTGTTCAATAACTCTCCTTTGGGACTGGTGCTTCTGGATGAGGACCATAACGTAGTCCAGATAAACCACGGCTTTGAGGAAATATTTAGGTTCTCTCAATCGGAATTGGTAGGAAAAAGACTGAATGATCTCATAGTTCCGCCTGGCGAATCGAAGGCTGCACTGGACATAAATACACTCACTGCCAAGGGTAAAGTTGGGAAACTGGAATCCGTAAGATTAGATAAAAACGGAAAAAATATTCCGGTAATCATTTACGGGGTACCCGTATCACTGGAAGATGAAACAATAGGTATCTACGGTATTTATGTAGATATAACCGAAAGAACCCGAATAGAGAATGAGTTGAAGGTAAGAAATGATGAGCTGGATAACTTTGTTTATAAAGTATCTCATGATCTGAGAGCTCCCCTATCCTCAGTATTAGGATTAGTCAATCTGACTCGCTTAGAGAAATCAACCGATAATCTCAGGGAATATGTGCAGATGATCGAGAATAGGATAAAGCTTCTGGATGCTTTTATCAATGATGTTTTAAGCCATTCTAAAAACCTAAAACTAGAAGTTCAGCTTGGTGAAATAGATCTGAAAAAAGTCATTGATCAATGTTTTGAAGATCTAAGCTATCTGCCCAATGCAGGTTTGGTGAAGGTATCGGTAACTATTGCTGGCGAGTCTTTCTATTCTGACCAATGGCGGATGAATGAGATTTTCCGGAATTTGATCTCGAACTCTATCAAATATATCGATTCAACCAAGGATCAAAGCTTCGTTAAAATTGATGTGAATGTTTCAGCTTCTTGCGCTAAAATAACCATTCAGGATAATGGCATCGGTATCTCAAAAAGTAACCAAACCAAAGTTTTTGATATGTTTTATCGGGCCACTGAAACTTCAGAGGGCTCCGGCATAGGTTTGTACATTGTTAAAAACGCACTAAACAAGCTCGGTGGTCAGATTAAAGTCAGTAGTGAGGAGAACAAAGGGACTAAGTTTGAAATAAATATTCCAAATCAGATGTCAGAGTCAAATTAAGGCTATCATTGCTTATGGAAGTTTTGGAGGTTGCAAACGATAAGAAGCTGATCAAAGAGTTTCTGTTATTGCCAGTGAGGCTTTACAAAAAAGAAAACAACTGGATAAGGCCATTAGATAAAGACATAGAGGCTGTATTCGATAAAAAAACAAACAAAACCTTTAGAAACGGTGAATGCATCCGCTGGATCATAAAAAATGATCAAGGATAGTCAAGGGGCAGTATAGCCGCATTTATAAATAAAAAGACAGTTAATAAAGATAATGATCAACCCACCGGCGGCTTAGGTTTTTTTGAATGTGTAAACGATCAGCGGTTTGCATTTAAGCTTTTCGACATTGCGAAAGAATGGCTGGAGTCCAGAGACATGGAGGCCATGGACGGTCCTGTTAACTTTGGCGAGCGCGATAAGTGGTGGGGCCTTCTGGTAGATGGTTTTGATATTGAGCCTAATTATAGCTGCAATTATAATTTTCCATATTATCAAGAGCTATTTGAGCAATACGGTTTTCAAACTTATTTCAAGCAGCTTACTTTCGGCCGTAAGGTTCGAGATCCGTTTTCACCGCGGCTGATGAAAAAAGGTGAGCTAGCCTTAAAGGATCCGGCGTATAACTTCAGGCATTTGGAGCTTAAGAAGCTAGATGAATACACTGAGCACTTCCGCATTATTTACAATAAGGCATGGGCAAGGCATAAAGGTGTAGCTCAGATGACCAGCCTTCAGGCTAAAAATATCATGAAGCAAAAGAAACCGATCATCGATGAAAAGATAGTATGGTTTGGTTATTACGGAGAAGAGCCGGTGGCCTTTTACATTAATCTACCTGAGGTAAATCAGATCTTTAAGTATGTGAATGGCAAACTTGATCTCATAGGTAAATTGAAATTCGTCTGGCATAAATGGCGGAAAAGCTGTAATAAAATGTTGGGATTGGTGTTTGGAATAGTGCCGGAACATCAAGGAAAAGGTGTGGAAGGCGCGCTGGTGTTAGCCACAGCTCAAATGGTTCAGAAGGATTATCAACGTTACGATGATCTGGAAATGATCTGGATAGGTGATTTTAACCCTTAAATGATTCGCGTGGTAGAACAAGTAGGTGGTGATGTCTTTAAAACCCACATAACCTATAGGAAGCTTTTTGACGAGTCAAAACCTTTTAAAAGGGCACCTATGCAATAGCCAACAGATTGCTGAATTTTAGATCCAGGTTTCTGATAAAAAATCTTGCCAAAGGTTTTTTAGCCCTTGGCATTATCATAATCGCCTATATTCTACTCCAAAAATACACGGGCTTTGAAGGTTTTATAGACTATATTGGCCAATGGCCTACCTTGGTATATATAGTTTTCACCATCTCCGAGGTTGTATTCGGTATAATTCCGCCTGAGCTTTTTATGATATGGTCCATTAAACACGGGCTATTCAGCAGTTATATGTTAAATGTACTGCTCTTGGCAGTGATCTCGTATCTGGCCGGTGTATTGGGCTACTCGGTTGGCGCAAATGCCTCGCGAATTGGCTGGCTGGAAGCTGCCCTAAAAAGAAATGTCTATCGCTATAGCAACACCTTAAATAGATTTGGCGGCTTGTTGATACTAGTGGGAGCCGCGACTCCGGTACCTTTCTCCGCTATTTGTATGTTAGTAGGGGCAACGAATTTTCCGTTTTTCAGATTTTTACTGATCGCCACCGCTCGTTTTGTCCGGTTTATCGCTTATTCAGCTATTATTTATCAGGCCAATATTTAAGGCTAAGCTATCTTATATACAGTTAATATTCATTGTTAATCAGAAAATGGATAATTACGGTTTGAGGTGAATTAAGGTTTAAAAACACGTAACTATTATTTTTACGCCTTGTTTATTCTGGGTATGGAAGCAATAAAAGGTAAGACAGGAGTATTACTTATTAATTTGGGAACACCTGATAGTCCTTCGGTAGGACATGTAAGGTCATATCTATCGGAGTTTTTGAATGACCCAAGGGTTATAGATATACCTAAATTACTACGTCTGATATTGGTAAATTTAATTATAGTGCCTTTTAGAGCACCTAAATCGGCTAAGGTGTACAAAGAACTTTGGACAGATCAGGGATCTCCGCTTCTTTTTCATAGTCAAAATGTGAGTAAGCTGCTGGATGCTCAGTTAGGTGAAGAGTATGAGGTGCATCTGGCTATGCGCTACAAAAACCCAAATATCCGACATGTGCTGGAAGAGATGCGTAAGAAGAAATATAAGCGCATCATTTTGCTACCTATGTTTCCACAGTATGCCTCCGCCAGTACGGGCTCTGCTTTAGAGCTGGCGATGAGAGAGATCTGTAAGTGGTGGGTTATTCCCGAAGTAAAGGTAATCAGCCAGTACTACAACCACCCTAAATTTATAGATGCCGTTGTTGACAGAGGCTCAAAATATACCTTCTCCGAGTATGATCATATCTTGTTTTCCTATCATGGTCTTCCGGAGCGGCAAGTGGATAAAGTTTACGATGAGGGGCTTTGTCAGGAAAGAGATTGTGAGCATGAAGTCACAGAAGAAAATCAATATTGTTATAAAGCTACGTGCTTTGCTACCACTCGGTTAATTGCAAATAAATTAGGTTTAGCTGAAAAAGACTACACCGTTTGCTTTCAATCCAGATTGGATAAGAATTGGCTAGAGCCCTTTTCAGATAAAGTAGTGGAGGAATGGGGCAAAAAAGGAGCGAAAAAGTTATTGGTGTTTTCGCCAGCTTTTACTGCCGATTGTCTGGAAACTACCATAGAAATAGGAGATGAATATCAGGAAATTTTCGAAGAGTATGGTGGGGAAAAGGTTCAGTTAGTAGAAAGCCTCAATGATCACCCGCTTTGTGTAGATTGCCTCAAAGATCTGACGCTCAATGGCCAGCAGAATTATGCTTCCACTTGATAGAATTCCGCTACTTTTTCTACCGTAAAATCGATTTCTTCTGCAGTAGTATATTTGCTGAATGAGAAACGTATTGCTCCGCGCGTAGGATCGGTGTTTAACGCACTCAACACATGAGAACCTGTAGTAGCTCCACTTGAACAGGCGCTACCTCCGGAAGCCGAAATGCCGTTGATATCCAGTGTAAATAACAGCATATCATTATCTTCTGAAGAAGGGAGGCATACATTTAGTACAGTGTAAAGACTCTTGGACAAATTAGCTGAATCCCCGTTAAAATGTACACCCGGAATAGCAGATCTCAATATTTCGATCATTCTCACTTTAAGTCCTTCTATATGCTTCTGGTGAGATGCCATGTCTCGGTAAGCAATTTCAAGAGCCTTAGCAGTACCTATAATTCCAGCCACATTCTCGGTACCACCGCGCATCTCACGCTCTTGGGCTCCCCCATGAATAAAGGGGTGAATAGAACTACCTCGTTTAATGTACATAAAACCGGCACCTTTAGGCCCATGGAATTTGTGCGCTGCACCGGTTATACATTGAACTTTTAAATTTTTAAGGTCATGCGGATAATGTCCTATAGTTTGTACTGTATCAGAGTGAAATATGGCTTGATGTTTTTCTGCTAGTTCACCAATTTTCTGCAGATCACTGAGGTTTCCGATTTCATTATTTGCGTGCATTAAAGAAATTAGTGACCGGTTATTGGCTTTTAAAAGCTCTTCCAGACGATTCAGTTTCACGTGTCCTGTTGCATCTAAGTCTACGTAGCTGAGCTGTATTTTACCTTTTTTTTCCAGATTTTCAAGGGTATGAAGAACAGCATGATGCTCAATCTTTGAGGTAATGGCATGCTTAAGCTCATTGGATTCAATGCCGCAGGTGATCAGTGTATTATCGGCCTCCGTACCCCCTGAAGTAAAGAAGATTTCTCCGGGAGTAGTGTTCAGTAGTTCCGCCACCGCTTTACGGGCATATTCAATAGCGGCTCTCACTTCACGGCCATGTCCATGAGTAGAAGAAGGGTTTCCGTAATGCTCTTTGAGAAAAGGCAGCATAGCATCCAAGACCTCAGGGTCCAAGGGTGTGGTAGCTGCGTTATCCAGGTAAATCCGTTTCATAGTTTAGCCTATTAATTCCTTAATATCACTAATGATCTTATTGGCCAAATGCTCAGATGTAGCTTTAGAGTCTGACTCTGCGTAAATTCTGATAATTGGCTCAGTGTTAGATTTCCGCAAATGTACCCATTCATTATCAAACTCTATTTTTACTCCGTCTATTGTCAATACTTTCTCTATGGCATACTTTTCTTTGACTTGATTTAGTATTTGATCAACGTTGATCTCCGGAGTAAGCTCAATTTTATTTTTCGAAATATGATAATTCGGATAGCTGGCTCTGAGTCTGGAGGCCGTTAGCTTGGACTTAGCCATATGAGATAAGAACAGGGCAATTCCCACCAAAGCATCACGACCGTAGTGAAGCTCCGGATAAATAATGCCACCATTTCCTTCACCGCCAATTACGGCCTCAGTAGCTTTCATCTCATTTACCACATTTACTTCACCCACGGCAGAAGCAGAGTAAGAGCCTCCGAGAGCCTCTGCCACCACGCGAAGCGCCATTGATGAACTCAAATTTGAGACTGTATTTCCTTTTTTATGCCTTAGAATGTAGTCGGCCGCGGCTACAAGCGTATACTCTTCACCAAATGGAATACCATTTTCCTGGATCAGCGCCAAACGATCTACATCCGGATCTACTACAATACCCAGGTCATATTGACCACCCTCCAATTCAGAACAGATATGAGTTATATTCTCAGGCAATGGTTCAGGGTTATGTGGAAAATGGCCTGTAGGATCACAGTAAAGTTTCTTAACAGCTGATACCCCCAACGCAGCCAATAGCTTCGGAAGAGCTATTCCGCCGGTGGAGTTTACACAATCAATTACCACGCTATATCCAGCGGAAGAAATGGCTTTTACGTCTACGAGGGGCAGATATAAAATTGCTTCTATGTGTTTATCAATGAAGCTATCATTTTGCTCATATTTCCCCAGTTTCAATACTTCAGAAAAATCAAAATTCTCCTCCTCTGCAAGTTTTAGCACCTCAGCGCCATCTTCTCCGGAAATAAATTCTCCACTATCATTTAAAAGTTTGAGTGCATTCCATTGTATAGGATTATGGCTGGCCGTTAATATGATACCTCCTGCAGATTCTTCCATGGCCACTGCCATTTCTACGGTAGGTGTAGTGGATAATCCTAGATCCAGTACGTCAATGCCTAAGCCAATAAGTGTACTACTTACTAAGCTGCTGACCATTTCACCTGAGATACGCGCATCCCTACCAATTACAATTTTTCGGTGACTGGATCTTGATAATGCCCACGTGCCAAAAGCTGCTGAAAATTTTACAATATCCAGCGGTGTAAGACCCTCTCCTGGTTTTCCGCCAATGGTACCTCGAATTCCGGAAATGGATTTAATTAATGTCAAAATACTACGAGTTTAATTACAGCACAAAGTTAGTAAAAGACGATTAGCGATTATTCTTTTGGAGAGGTGAGATATATTTCCAAAATTGAATAACTACTGTAGTGAAAGGGCTGGAATCTGGCTATTGTTAAAGTCTCCTTTATTGGTGCTAGGCTTTTTTCATTCAAGAAAATTTAGCCATCACCTTCTCTACTTCTGAATCAGAATTACCGCATTCTTCACCTTCGCCCACTTTTTTGCCACAAAATCCACAGGTAGCGCCATCTTTATTTAAATAAGGATTTTGTGATGCACGGGTTCCTTTGAATTGGCCGCCTTTAATAAAAATCAATCGGACTGACATTAGAATAAAAAAGAAAGCAATAAATCCGATGCCCAAGAATAAAGTAGCCATAAGTAGATTATTTTTTACAAATTTAATGATTAGACTAAAAAAACATTCGAGGATTACATTAAGTTTCTCTTAATATCAATTGTTATGGGTAAAGTGCAGGTGAGCAAAGACGAAAACAGAGCAGATAAGCTGAAAGCCTTTGATAGGCTGTTGACCATTATGGATGAGCTCCGTGAAAATTGTCCTTGGGATAAAAAACAAACCATTGAGTCTATCAGGC
>ERZ1740060.1188-NODE-1188-length-10022-cov-3.431825_pt1 | contig 10022 bp, 10 predicted proteins | sample MGYA00581743_ERZ1740060 | MGnify/ENA primary metagenome ERZ1740060 (study PRJEB43018, sample SAMN04849235) | marine metagenome | isolation source: floating plastic debris | place: Pacific Ocean | collected 2008-08-27 | study: EMG produced TPA metagenomics...
CATAACAAGGGCGCGCCCTTTGCCGCCTGACCAATGGCTAGCAGGTCAGCGTCGGTTATGGCGTCAGTGATCATATGTGCATTCTGGTCGAATGCCGCTTTGATCGCATCAGGTCCCTGCAAAACGGTGAGGGCCGGGATATGGCCAATATCCCGCGTGGATTGCGCGGCCAGAACCCGCCGTAAGTCTGCATCTTTCATGGGCGTCAGCGGGTGATCCTGCATCCCGCTTTCGTTCAACAGACGATCAGCGACAAATAGGTGGCCCTGATACACACTGCGTCCGTTTTCAGGAAAGGCCGGGGAGCCAGTGACAGGTCCGGCGTTCAAACGCTGGGCAAGGGCATCAAGGTCGGGTCCGATGTTGCCGTCGTCTGTACTGTCAAAGGTAGAGCAGACCTTTAGGATAATCTGCTCTGCCCCCTGCGCGCGCAGCCAATCACATGCGGCGAGTGAATCCCGGATTGCTTCGTCAACTGGCGCCGTGCGCGACTTCAGCGCGACGACCCCTGCATTCAAATCGGGATCAGCGGGTGCGCTGGGTACGCCGATGAACTGCGCGACAGACATGCCTGCCTCGGCCAATGTCAGCCCGATATCGGATGCGCCGGTAAAGTCGTCGGCAATGCTCCCCGGCTTCACAAGTCCGCCTCTTTGGTCGGACCGCCATCAAGGCGTAAGATATGCGGTGCGATGACATCAGGAAAATAGCTGCGCACCAACGGGTCATGGCCCGGAATAATCAGTTGCGGGGCTGACGCAAGACGGTGCAACACATCAAACCCATCAAGCATGTTCTGCAGGTCCACGACGATAGGGAAAGGTTTGCGCGCAAAAACATTTTCGTAATAATGGCTGGCGTCTGAGGCAAGTACCATCCAACCGGCCTGTGTGCGCACACGGACACATTGCAAGCCGCGGCTATGCCCCCCAATACAATGCACCGTCACGCCCTCGGCCACCTGCGCATCGCCATCGTAGAACACAACCTTTCCGGCGTAGAGCCGCTTGATCGCTTCGCAGATATGATCGGCGGTGAAGGGCTTTCTCAGCGTATCGTGGCACATGCATGGACCCGTGGCAAAGGCCATCTCGGCACTTTGCAAATGCAAGGTTGCGTTGGGAAACAGATGCAGACCGCCAGCGTGGTCATAATGCAGATGGGTAACGATAACTTTGGTGATATCCTCGGGCTGCAATCCAAGCGGTTGCAATGCGGCGACTGGGTCAAGCCTGATGGGGCGGCCCCGCGCCTCAGCCTCCTCCATGTCATAGCCGGTGTCGACCAAAATCACCTCAGCGCCGCGCCGCAGGACCCAGATAAAATAGTCCATTGCATGCGGTGCATCGTGGTTATCGTCAAAGATGAAGCTATCCGCACGGGTCCGGCTGTTTCGTTCAGCGTATTTGAGACAGTAAACTTCCCAATCGGTCATGTTGTGACGTCCTGATATGTGCGCACGAATTTTGTCGTGATCATTGGTGTGGCCTGCGCATCAAAGCTTTTGAAATGATCGCTGGCAAGGTGAAGGTCGAATGCGGCGCGATCTGTGTAGAGTTCATAAAGTAGAACATCGTTGGGCCGGTCAGGATCGGTGCAGATATCGAACCGATGACAGCCTTCTTCCTGTGCCAGCGATGTGGCTGCATTTTCTCGCATCAGTGGCAGGAATGCGCCCACCTCGGCGGCAACAATCTGAAAGGTCACAACAACAGCGTACATTCGGGTTTCCTTTTTGGTGGATAGGATCATGCGCAGATGATCTCTCTTATTGCATTTCATAATGCATCCATTAATGTATGGATTACAACGATTCGATTGAAAGATATGGAAAAGTTGTCGATGCACATTGCAGAACGCGAAAGGCGCAGATGACCAGAACATTCGACATTGCTGTCTTCCATGGCGACGGAATTGGACCCGAGATTATGGGACCCACCGTGAATATCCTTCAACGCCTGGCCGCGCGCTCAGACGCTTATACCTTGTCATTTACCGATGCGCCTGCTGGCGCGGCCCATTACGCAAAAACCGGTGATGCGTTGCCTGATCGTTCTATGGCGGTGGCGCGATCATCTGATGCGATTTTGTTGTCGGCGATGGGCCTGCCCGATGTGCGCTACAAAGACGGGACAGAGATTTCGCCGCAGATCGATTTGCGCAAAGCACTGACCCTTTTCGCAGGCGTTCGTCCCGTGACAGTCCGTGCAGGCCAGCGCACACCGCTGCACATGCCGCCGGGCCGCGAGATTGATTTTGTGCTGATCCGCGAAAGCACCGAAGGGCTGTTCTATACCCAAGGCCGCGGCGAAGTGACCAAGGATGAGGCGCGCGAGACCTTGTTGATCACGCGCGATATCTCGGAAAAGCTGTTCCGCTTCTCTTTTGATCTGGCCCAGAACCGCAAGGCGGCAGGGCGTGGCATTGGCCGTGTGACCTGCGTTGATAAGGCGAATGTCTTTCGGGCCTTCGCCTTCTTTCGTGAAATGTTTGATGCAGAGGCTGCAAAGCACCCTGACTTGGTCGCGGACCATGCCTATGTCGATGCGACGGCGCTTTGGATGGTGCAGAAACCCTGGGACTTTGACGTCTTGGTCACCGAGAATATGTTCGGCGATATCCTGTCAGACCTTGGTGCGGGGTTGATGGGTGGCCTTGGTTTGGCCCCATCCGCCGATATCGGGCTGGAACATGCGGTTTTCCAGCCCTGCCATGGCTCTGCCCCTGACATCGCCGGACAAGGGCTTGCGAACCCCTTTGCGATGATCCTGTCCGCGGCAATGATGCTGGATTGGCTGGGGATCAAGCACGACAATGCGGCAATGCGTGCCGATAGCACAGGCCTGCGCGAAGCTGTTGAAACAGTTGTCGCTGATGGCGCTGTGCTGACGCGTGACCTGGGTGGTAGCTATGGTACCGATGATGCGGCTGGTGCGGTTCTTGACGACTTGTTTGGCGCATGACCGCTGCGACCCATCTAAGGGTGGCCTGCGTTGGTGCAGGCTATTTCGCCCAGTTTCACTATGATAGCTGGGCGCGAATGGATCGGGTTGATCTGATTGGTGCCTGCGACCGGGACCTTGAAAAGGCGCAAGCGACCGGTCTACCCGCCTTTACCGATCTGGGGCAAATGCTGGACGATCTAACACCCGACCTTTTGGATATCATACTGCCCCCGGTGGCACATGCAGATGCAATCCGCACGGCTCTGGCGGCTGGCATCAAATGGATCATCTGTCAAAAGCCCTTTTGCCGCGATCTGGCGGAAGGGCAGGCCATCGTGGCCGAGGCGCAGGCAGCAGGTGCTACGATTGTCGTGCATGAGAATTTTCGCTTTCAACCGTGGTACCGCACCATCAAAACAGCGCTTGAAACAGGCGTCATCGGTGATGTGCACCAGGTTACCTTTCGGCTGCGTCCTGGTGATGGCCAAGGGCCAGACGCCTATCTTGACCGGCAACCCTATTTCCAAAAGATGCCCCGCTTTCTGGTGCATGAAACCGGGGTCCATTGGGTTGATACCTTCCGGTATCTCTTGGGCAATCCCACGGCAGTCTATGCCGACCTTCGCCAAATGAACCCCGCGATTGCGGGTGAGGATGCGGGCTATGTGCTGTTTGACTACCCAAATGGTGTACGCGCCCTGCTGGACGGAAATCGCCATCTTGATCACAAGGCCGATAACCTGCGCCGCACAATGGGCGAAGCCTTGATTGAAGGGACACAAGGAACGCTGCACCTGCATGGCGATGGGTCGGTGACCCATCGTGCCTTTGCCGCTACCACAGAAACCACCTTGCTTGCCGCGGACGGTTGGGATGGGTTTGGCGGCGACTGCGTCCATGCTTTGCAAACCCATGTCATGCATGCCGTGTTGGATGGGCAGCCGGTTGAAAACCCGGCGGAGGATTATCTGACCGTGGTGCGGATCGAAGAAAAGATTTATGCCTCTGCGCAAACATGCCGAAAGCAACAGATCGATGGGTAATATGGCCAACAGCAAGCCAATCTCAAACGCCCTGCGCGCCCTTGGCAAACTGCGCGAGATGATCTTTGCCGGCGAGCTGCCAGCAGGGTCCAACCATTTAGAAACAGAGCTTGCCGCACAACTGGATATGTCACGCACACCGGTCCGCGAGGCGTTGTTGATGCTGGAAGGTCAGGGCCTGCTTGAACTGCAGCCGCGCAAAGGCGTGCGTATTTTGCCTATTTCACCCAGCGATATGGCCGATATCTACGATGTGCTGACCGAACTGGAAAGCCTATCGGCAGAGCGAGCAGCAACCGCAGGGCATTCTGATGCGACACTTGCCGCGCTTGAAACCGCGATTGACGATATGGACAAAGCCATTGCCGCAGGCCACCTTGATGCATGGTCCGAGGCCGATGACCGCTTTCATAAGGAACTGGTGCGGCTGGGCGGAAATGGGCGCGTAGCAGCCATTGTCGATATGATGAGTGATCAGGTACGGCGCGCGCGCACGATCACCTTGGCGCTGCGGCCCTTGCCAACAAAATCGAATGAGGACCACCGTAAGGTGTTTCAGGCGATCATGGATGGTCAGCCTGACATCGCCCGCGAAACCCACCGGGCGCACCGCCGTCATGCCAAAGAGATCCTCGCCGCAGTCCTCGAAAAGCACAGGCTACGTTTTATCTGAATGGCCACTCACGCCTCCGACGCCGGCCCCGCTGCTGCTGTGTAGCAGCGGGGCCTTTGCAAAGCGATAGTGCGTTACCTATTCGAAAACAGCCGCCAGCTTGTCGACGCTGACGCCTTCTTTGATATCACGCAGGCGGGCATAAATCAGGGCAGCCCCGATACCGGACAGACCGTAGGTTAAGCCATTGATCAATGCATAGATCAGGATGCCAACGCCAAAACCTGCAGTATTCAAGCCGATGATCGGGACAATCGCAGAAACGACGAAAGTCGCGACAATACCCAGCCCAATGGTGCAGAGACCCAGCAAGATCAATACGCCAATAACAGGCCAGCGGTATTCCTTGGTCAAAGCGGCAGAACGGCTCATCCCTCCGAAACCAGCGCGCTCAATCATAATCGCCGGTGTGGTGACGCAAAAGACCGCGTAGATATAGAGACCCGGAATAACCAAAAGCATCAGGCCGATACCTGCCAGAATACCAATGACAAGTGACAGAACCAGGATCGGCACAATCGCTTTGATCGCAGGTGACAGATAGGCAATCGGCGTGATCGGCTGACCCAGCTTGGCGTCATAGGCAAGCTGCACCAAAAGCGCGATAATCAGACCTTGCAGCGCCAATTGCACCACAACGCCAAGCCCAATGAGGACAGGTGATGCAAAGCTGACTGGTGCGCCTGTGTCGACACCCAGTGTCAAACCGACACCGTTTGTCATGACCGAGAATATCAAGCCAATCAAAGAGGGAATAAAGGCCACAATCATGACCGGGATCAGGTTACCAAACAGAATAGAAAAGCTGTTGGACACGATGCCGCCAACGCCCAATGGCGTCTTGGCTGCAGGAGTTGGGGTGCTCGTCATGAGGTTTTCCTAAGACAATTATCGTTGATGTAAGCCGCAAATCGCGCGGCTTTCATGCACTGTAATGCACGGGGCCACATCATGGATTCTAGAGAAGATTGCTGCTGCAACCAAGGGTGCGCAGATGATTGCAGCAATTATACATCAGTTCTGGTCCACATTGTCTGCATGGAACTTGTCTTGTCGCCGTTCACCGAACAGCTGCTTTTGTTCAAGATGGGCACGCTGCGCGTTATAAAAGGCCCGCAAGAAGGCAACGCTGTCAGCGGGCTGCACTTTGTCAGCATAGCCAATCTTGTTGCGAATTTTTTCGATAACGGAATCCAATGTCGCCTTGTTGCGCGCATTGGTCTGCATGGCGGGCCGGTTTTCTTGCGCCCGCAGCAGGTCTTCCAGCGTTTGCAGCTCTAATGTGCCGTAGTGATCCAATTGATGCGACAGGAACACGAACTTGTCTTTCACTGGCTTGGGCACAGATTGCGCTAAATCCCTCAGCAAGATCGGTGTGGGCAGATCAATCACATAGGTCCCCGCAATCATATCACCCAGACGCTGCCGTCGTTTGTTGGTCAGTGGCACCACGATGGTACCAATGACCCAGCCCAGCGCGATCAGCGACGCAATGGGTGATGCCGCATCCAGCGTCAGCAACAGGGTGCCGGGCAAAAAGATCTCGGCCTCTTTCATCAGGTTCCGCACGACCAGCGCATGCGCGCTCAGCGACAGCCCATCGCGCGAGACAACTTTGATCTTCAGCATCCGCTTGCCGATGGTCTGCCCGTTCCAAGCCAGTTCCGTCAGCACGTAATAGGGAATGCGGATGATGAAAAAGAGCAAGGCCGAGATCGCCCATAGCGTTTGCGGCGATGTCAGATCCATCACGGCAAGCAGCACCACCAAGGCACTAGCCACAATCCTCGTGATCAGAATATCTGTGATCTGCGCAACGACCCGCGCACCCATACCCGCAACAGCAAGGTGCAATGGCACACCTTCCGGGGGCAATAAGACATTCGGGTCAGGGGCCGCTGTTTTGGCTTTGTTGCGCCGCTTCATGATTGCGCCCTCCCGCCACGGATAAACCACATCAGCCACAGCCCCCCGATGGTCCATCCGATGATCAGCCGCGCATTCCTGTCCTGGATCAACTGCCGCCCGAACCCTTCAATGAGTGCCGCAGCAATCAGCATAATCGCCGCTATGATCGCGAGCTTTGCCGCGTCCCGCCCGGCGATGCGCAAGGCCTCGGCCCGTGTATTTTGCACCGGAAACAGCACGGCGGCGCCCAGCTGAATGCCACCACCGCAAGCGATACAAATCGCCGAAAGCTCTGTCACGCCGTGGATCGACAGCCAGCCAAACAGGTCCCATCCAAGGCCCCGGTCAACATGCAATCCGACAAAGGCGCCAATGGCCAGCCCATTGTAGAAAGTAAGCGCGATGGCGGGCGCGCATAGAAACACGCCAAGCCCGAAAACAAAGATCGCGATGCGGGTGTTATGCGAGAAAAGGAAAGTCGCGAAAGCACCCAATCCAGATACATCCGGGTCATCCTGATAGATTACGGATCGCAGATAATCTGTTGTTGCATCGGGGCCGCGCCCGCCTGCCAGTTCCGGTGGCATCAGAACGTAGAACCAAGCCGGATCGTCAAAATAGAGCAAATAGCCCGCCAGCAGGCCCAACCCCATGCTCAGGAACCCCAGCAGCACAAAGAACCATGACTTGCGCATTGCGACCGGTCCACTTTTACTGAGGAACCGGCCAATGATACCACGTGCACTTTCCTGTGGGGCGTAGACCGACAGATAGGCGCGTGCCGTCAGCGCCTCCAGATACAACAGCAACCCTTTATCAAGCGAGATTTCGCGCGCAATCGCCAGCGACGTTGTCGCCTCGCGGTAAAGTGCGGCCAGATCGCGCGCTTCGCCAAAGCTCATCCGCCGCAGGCCTTGCGTTTCGGCCTTGGTTGCCAGCGCTTCCAGCCGCAGCCAATCAGCCTCGCGTTCTTTGCGAAACCGGGCAGAGCGGATCAGATCGGTTGGTTCTTCCATCAGATTAGCTCTTTCGCTTTGATTTCTAGGTAATGCGAGATCAGCTGCGCTGTCACTTTGCCCGGCTCTGTATCAATCACGGTGACACCCATACGGGTCAGGCGCTCCATCACGATGCGGCGTTCGTCGATGGATTGGTTGGCGGCAACCAGTTCTGCAACACCGTCCATGCTTTGGGGGGCCTTTGCCACCATCTGTTCCATCTCGGGATCGCGCAGGGTGACAAAGATCACCAGATGGCGGCGGGCCAGAATGCCGATGTTTTCAATCAACAGCTCTGCCGAGGTCGTATCGACGAAGTCGGTAAAAATAATGATCAGGCTACGCTTGGGGGTACGCGCGTTTAGCTCTGTCATCGCCAGCGTGTGGTTCGTCTCGCGGCTGACGTAGTCCAGATCAGCGCTACGGCTACGCAACCGGGCAAAGGCCTTGCGCCCCGCAGTAGGCGCGGAAAAGATGCGCGGGCGGACGTCGTAGGAATAGAACCCCACCAGATCACCGCCGATGGCAGCAGCCCAAGCGGTGGCCAGTGCTGCCGTAATCGCATGATCAATCCGGGGCATACCGCCGATTTCCTCGCGCATCAGATAGCCGTTATCCAGCGCGATGATCACATGATGGTTGCGCTCTGCCCGCAGTTCCTTAGCGACGAGGGATCGTTTCCGCGCCGAACGTTTCCAGTCGATGGTTTTGACGTCCATGCCTTGGACGAAGTCCTGCAACTGGTGAAACTCCGACCCTTCGCCAACAGCGCGGTTTTCTTTAACGCCGAACAGGGCGGAATTGACCGATGTTGTGATCTGCCCGCTTTCAATCAGCCGGATGTTCGGCACAACGCGCAGTTCCGCGCCCAGGGTCAGCTTCGGCACATATTCAAAGAACCCCCAATGCGATGTCCAGATCAGCCACAGATGTTCGCAGGTCCACGTACCCCGCCGGACGGCACGGCATGGGATAACGGCGCGCGCTGTCCCATCTACTGTCCTGAACCTGATGTAGGTTTCTCCGCTCACACCATCGGGCCAGTCAATCTGACCCGAAAGTTCCGCAGGTGCATTGCCGACCGTCAGTTTCAGATCAACCGTTTCGCCCACAAAAACCTCGGACGGGTAATCAACCGTGATCGCTTTACGCCCGGATCGCGAAATGATCACGTCGGCCAGCACGGCGATACCCAATACTAGCCACAACCCCGCTGCCGCAGCAAAGGGGGCATCGCCCACAAAGGCGATCAGCATCGAGATCAGCAGGGCGGCCCCGCCGACTGTCAGCAATCTGCGCGACGGCCGTATCAGTGGGGCGCCTCAACTTGATCAAGGATGTTTTCAAGGATCTGGACAGGACCGCGGCCTTCAATCTCGGCCGTGGGGCCAAGCACGATACGGTGACGCAGGGCAGGCACAAACAGTCCCTTCACATCATCAGGGATCGCAAAGTCGCGCCCCGCCAAGGCAGCGGTCGCACGCGCGGCCGTCGCAATCGCGTCGGCGGCACGGGTGGATGCCCCGTAAGAGATTTCATTGTTCTCGCGCGTGGCCCGCACAAGCCGCAGGATATAGGCAAGGAGTTCATCCTGCAGGATGATCCCATCAATCGCCGCACGGCACTCGGCAAGGATGACCGCATCCATCACCTTGTCCTGCGCATCCATGGTCGCGCGCACCTCTATCGGTTCTGCCGCATGGGCCTGAAGGATTTGCATCTCGATATCCTGCGGCGGGAAATCCACGACCAGTTTGAACAGGAAACGGTCCAACTGTGCTTCGGGCAGCGGATATGTGCCCTGTTGTTCAATCGGGTTTTGGGTCGCGATGACCAGAAACTCATTGCCCAGCGAATGATCGGTGCCATCAATACTGACCATACGTTCGTTCATCGCCTGCAACAGTGCCGCCTGCGATTTTGGCGGGGCGCGGTTGATTTCATCTGCCAGCAGAACCTGACTGAAAACCGGGCCTTTGGTCAGCGTGAAGTCGTTGGTTTGAAAGTTGAAGATCGAGGTGCCCAACACGTCACCCGGCATCAGGTCTGGCGTAAACTGAATACGTCCAAACTCCAGATCAAAGGCAGCGGCAAAGCTGCGCGCCAGCAGCGTTTTTGCAGTTCCCGGAGGCCCCTCCAGCAAAACATGGCCGCGCGCGAACAAGGCGACCAGCAGCAGATCAATAATCTCCTCCTGCCCTTTCACGGTTTTGCCGATCTCGGCGCGCAGGGCGTCAGCGCGGGCGCTGAGGGTTTCAAGTGTCATGGGCAAGTTGCTCCAAAGTAAGTTCAAAGGCTTCGACATAGGAAATGGCAGCGGTGGCCGGCAAGGTGGCGGGCAGGGCGCGCATTTCATTCAAAAGAGAGGTTAGTTTTTCAGTCAGGGCCGGGTTCAGACGCGTCATATGCTTGAGGTAGGCCTGCTCCTTGGTCGCGGTGCCAGAAATGACAGGAC
>ERZ1740060.1189-NODE-1189-length-10019-cov-5.740666_pt1 | contig 10019 bp, 11 predicted proteins | sample MGYA00581743_ERZ1740060 | MGnify/ENA primary metagenome ERZ1740060 (study PRJEB43018, sample SAMN04849235) | marine metagenome | isolation source: floating plastic debris | place: Pacific Ocean | collected 2008-08-27 | study: EMG produced TPA metagenomics...
CGAGCCCCCGAAAGCTGCCGGATGGTCCCACCATCCTGATTGGCTGGACGCGACCACAGATGCGCGCGGCATTGATTTCCATTGGCACGCCGGAAAAACAGGCGCGGATGCGCGTCAATCAGATCTGGCAATGGGGCTATTTCTGGGGTGTGCGTGATTTTCAGGACATGACGAACCTGTCCAAGTCATTTCGTGCTTCTTTGTCGGATCATTTCGTCATTGAGCGCCCTGACATCGTCAGTCGTCAGGTCAGCGCCGATGGGACACGGAAATACCTTTTGCGGATTGCGGGCGGGCACGAGGTGGAAACCGTCTATATTCCAGAAGAGGATCGGGGCACGCTCTGCATTTCCAGCCAGGTGGGCTGCACGCTGACCTGTACCTTCTGTCATACCGGCACGCAGAAACTGGTGCGCAACCTGACGGCGGCAGAGATTGTCGGCCAGATCATGGTGGCGCGGGACGATCTGGGGGAATGGCCCCAGCCCGGAGAGGGCAGCGGCGCACGGCCCCGGCTATTGTCCAATATCGTGCTGATGGGGATGGGCGAGCCGCTCTACAATTTTGAGAATGTCCGCGATGCGATGCAGATTGCAATGGATGGCGAGGGGATCAGCCTTAGCCGCAGGCGCATCACCTTGTCCACTAGCGGCGTTGTACCAGAGATTGCGCGCACCGCCGAAGAGATCGGCTGTATGCTTGCTGTCAGCTTTCACGCCACGACGGACGACGTGCGCGACGTTCTGGTGCCAATCAACCGGAAATGGAACATAGAGGCCCTGCTGGACGCGCTGCGCGCCTATCCGAAACTGTCAAACTCCGAGCGCATCACCTTTGAGTATGTGATGCTCAAGGATGTAAATGACAGCGATGCCGACGCGCGCCGTCTGGTGAAGCTGATCTCTGGCATTCCAGCCAAGATTAACCTGATCCCGTTCAACGAATGGCCGGGCGCACCCTACCAGCGCAGTGACTGGGACCGGATCGAACGGTTCGCCGATATCGTGCACAAGGCCGGATATGCCAGCCCGATCCGCACCCCGCGCGGCGAGGATATCATGGCCGCTTGCGGACAGCTCAAATCCGCGACAGAGCGCGCCCGCAAGTCCCGCGCCGCCATCGAGGCGGAAACCGGCCTGCGCTAGGCATCGCCCTCATCCAGACGCGGGCATGTCATCCGGAGCAGGATGTGAAAAAGAAAATGCAGAGCGATCGGCGCAAGGGATAACGTGATCACCCGCACGTGCAACGCCGTCTGTGCTGCGATCAGAGCCTCATTGACCACAAGCATAAGGAACGCCACGAGCGCAAAGAGCTTGAGAATCTGAAAGGTTTGCGCAAGCACGGCCACCCGGGCAAAGGCAACCGGGGCATCGACCGCGAAACCACGCAAAACACTCCACGCACCGATGAAGCCAACAGGCAGGATCAATCGTCCCCAGGACATCGGGGGCTGATCCGAAAGTAAGGATTTAAGAGAGGTCACGGAGCGCTGAAATGGGTCCTTCTTTATGTCTGATTGCCTTCCAAGGCGTTTCGAAGGCAGGGATGCGGCACCGCGTTGACGCGCGCTTTACTTGTACTGGCGAGGTCAGGCAGACTGCCAGCATGAAACCACGCATTCTGATGGGATTGGCCTTCTGGCTGTCATCCACTGTGATTGCCGATACGGTGTCGGCGCAAGAGATCGCGTGGTCGCCGGAGGCCACGGAATCCTGTCTGACGGACGCTGTCGATTTACCGGCGCGCAGAGCGTGCATCGGACGGTCTACGGCGCTCTGCATTGACACGCCCGACGGTTATACCACCGTCGGTATGTCCTTTTGCGCCAGCCAGGAAAGCGAGTACTGGGATACCCGATTGAATGAAGCCTACCGGGCACTCAGCGCGATTGAGGCGGAACGCGATGCTGAAATGGCCGATTTGGGATCCGCAGCACCGTCGATGTCGGACGCTTTGCGCGATATGCAACGGGCCTGGATCGCGTATCGCGACGGGACCTGCGCCTATGAGGCCAGCCAGTGGGGCGGCGGCTCCGGAACCGGACCGGCCGTGGCGCATTGCCGCATGCAGATGACAGGCGAACAGGCCCTGCAGCTTGAACAAAGGCTGGCGCAGAAATCCGCGCAGTAAGCGTCACGTCGCGCGACCGGGCCGATGAACGGTTGCGCGCCAGACGTGCCCTTCCCACATTTCTACCATAAAGGTGCGCGGCCCGAATGGGACTTGCGCGGTGCAAAGAGCCGGAACGGAGAGGAGGGAACCATGCTGACCATCACCAAACCAAAGGCGAACCGTTTGGACATTGAATTCAGCGGCCAGATCGACACCGACGAAATGCGTCAGGGTCTCGACGACCTCATCGAGAAAACCGCCGATGTTAAGAACGGCGTGCTGCTTTATCGTATCCATGAGGTTTCTTTGCCGACCCTTGGTGCCCTGGGCGTCGAAATGACATATCTGCCAAAACTCTTCGGCATTCTCGGCAAAATCGATCGCTGCGCCGTTCTGAGCGCTGCCGCCTGGATTCGCACAGCGTCAGAAATCGAAGGGGCGATCTTTCCCGGCATCGACATCAAAGCGTTCCCTCTTGAAGCGGAAGACGACGCAGAAGCATGGCTGTCGGAAAGCCTCGCACCGAAGGCGTGATCCGGGTTACACCCGATCGGGAATGTCGACGCGTTTGCCGCGCGGGATTTCACAATCCGCATCATAAAATGGCATGCGACGCGTCTCGGCGGGATGAATCGCGCCATCAATACACGTAACGTGGACGCTTGTGCCTGGTGCGGGCGCGGCCGCCTCAAAAAGCGCGATCCCGATGCCTGTTTTCAAATAGGGCGAAAAGGCCCCGGCCGTGATGCGCCCGACGTGGGCACCGTCTTGCAGAATAGCGCCTCCGATCACCGGTTCGGCCGCTGGACAGGCGATCCCGATCATGCGCAGATCGCGGTTCGCGTTCTCCAACGCGGCTTTTCCAATGAAATCCGCCTTGTCCATATCGACGAAACGGTCAAGACCAACGGCGTAGGGTGTCGTCGTGGCATCAAAGTCCGAGTTGGCGTTCAGAATGCCAGCCTCGATGCGCCGGATATGCATCGCATCCAGGCCAAACATCGTCATACCGAACGGCGCGCCCGCTTTTGCGAGATGCGCCCACAGCGCGGCGGGGTCGTGATGCGGCTCGGTGTAGTATTCCCAGCCCAGTTCATTGGTGTAACCGGTCCGGGTGATCACCACCTCCTGTCCGCCGAGTTTCACACGCGCGATTCCGAAGTAACCGAAGGGTTCGGGCAGTTTGCCGTCGTCACAGGCGGCGGCAAGGACGTCAAGTGACGCGGGGCCCTGCATCTGGGAGACATAGACATGCGGATCAGTGATTTCGACGTCCAGACCCCGCGCATGCGCCTTGGCCCAGCTCAGGAAATCACCATCGGCCTGCACGTACCAGAACAGGTCCTTCTCCAGTCGCATCACCACGCCATCGACGATCAGGCCGCCATCATCATAGCAGGCCAAGCCATAGCCGCAGCGGCCCGGGCGCAGTTTTGTCATGTCCTTGGTGAAGAGCAGGTCCAGCAGGCGTTCGGCATCCGGGCCTCGAAACTGGAGTGGAAGTTCACCGGTGTTCAGCACAGCCGCCTTCTGGCGCAGCAACCAATACCCGTCCTCGGTCGTGATGTGATTATCGAAACCAAGCGTCATGTGTCGGCGGTTATACACAGTGTAAAAGGGCTTCAACGGTGCCTCGATCTCGTAATAGGGGTGACGGCTCATGTTGAAATCCCATCCCGCCCCGTCAATCGCCCGGACCACGTCGCGTTTGTTTCCGTCACCACTGCCCAGCATATGCGCCTCGTATTTAGATTTTCATTACTTCTGGCGCCGCGAAGCGCCTTAACACTCCATGCTAGAGGCGACTTTCTACAGACGCCACGCATTTGATCTAAAAAGCTATTTAGATAAACTAAATCAATGTACTCGAATCTACCGTCATTGAACGCCTTGCGCGCGTTCGAGGCCGTGGCGCGCCATCTCAGTTTCACCCGCGCCGCGCGGGAACTGCATGTCACCCCGGCCGCGGTGAAACAACTGGTGTCAAAACTCGAAACCTGGGTGGGTCAGCCTTTGATCACCCGGCAGGGACAATCCCTTGTCCTGACCGAGGCAGGGCGTGCCGGATGCACACATGTGTCTGATGGCCTGCGCCAAATGGCGGTGGCGGTCGCGGCCATGCGCCAGAGCCCGGCACGGCGACGGCTGACGGTCTCCGCCGATCCGTTTTTTGCAGCCACCTGGCTGGTGCCGCGCCTGACGCGGTTTCGCAATCTGCATCCAGAGTCAGATGTTCTGATCGACAGCACGATGGCGATTTGCGATCTCCGGCGCGGGGATGCGGACGTCGCTATTCGCTATGGTGTCGCCAAAGAGGATGGCCTGCATCGCACCCGTCTTTTCGAGGATCGGATCATGCCGGTGTTCAGCCCCCGGCTCATGAACGAGCCACCGCATCTTCAACGCGTAGATGATCTGCGACATGCGACCTTGTTGCACTGGGATCTCTCCTCGACCCCTTGGGCGACGGCAACCGCGCATTGGTTCAGCTTCGACAAGTGGTTCGACCTGTCCGGCCTCGGATCACCTGAACCCAAGCGGAGCCTGCATTTCAGCGACTACAATCTCGCTGTTCAGGCCGCGATCGCCGGGCAAGGCGTGGTCTTGGGAAGCTGGCCGGTCCTTCGCGACGCCATGGAGGCCGGCCTGCTCGTGGCGCCGTTCGGCCCGTCGATCCGCACGGATATCGGCTACGACATGGTCACAACCGAGGCCGTGCACAAAAAAGCAGAGATCCGTGATTTTAGCGAGTGGCTTGAACAGGAAGCCAGTTCCGAGCCGCGATGGACAGAAAATCGCGCCAGATCCGTCTGAGCGAAACGCCCCTGCTTTGCCTCAATTTGGCACGATTGTCGCCATAACGGCTCAATAGCCGTGTCGTGAGTGGAATTGTGGAGCAATGGGAAACGATGGGCATGACAAAGACTGAGGATATCCAGGCGCTGGTGCTGCGGGAACGCGAATTGTCCGTATCAGAGCGGGAATGGAAGTTTCGTCTGCGTGGATATGGGTTGGCGATCCGCGACGAAGCCCGCGGGCGGATCGTGACAGCGCTGCGCGGTGATCGCGATCTGTGCGTTCTGACCGGCACGGTCTGATAACATCCCCTTAAGCCTTGCATGTTGCCTTACCCCGGGTTTGGGTGCACCGACCTGGACGGAGGGCAAGGCATGGGCGAAACTATACTTGGGGTGATCGGCGGCTCGGGCCTTTACGACATCGACGGGCTGGAGCACGTCGCATGGAAACGCGTCGATACACCCTGGGGGTCTCCGTCCGACGAACTGCTGACAGGCACGCTCGACGGCATGAAAACGGTATTTCTGCCCCGGCATGGCCGGGGCCACGTCCTGTCCCCGACAAGTGTGCCCTACAGGGCCAACCTCGCCGCGCTCAAATCTCTGGGCGTCACGGATGTGATCAGCGTTTCCGCCTGCGGCTCGTTCCGCGAAGAGATGGCGCCCGGCGATTTTGTGATCGTGGATCAGTTCATTGACCGGACCTTTGCGCGAGAGAAATCGTTTTTTGGTTCGGGTTGCGTGGCGCATGTCAGTGTCGCCGTCCCCACCTGTCCCCGACTTGGCGCGCATTGCATAGATGCGGCTGAGGCTGCGGGCGTTAACGCGCATCGTGGCGGCACATATCTGGCGATGGAAGGTCCGCAATTCAGCACCCTCGCAGAGTCAAAGCTCTATCGCGAAGTCTGGGGCTGCGATGTAATCGGAATGACCAATATGCCGGAGGCGAAACTCGCCCGCGAAGCCGAACTGTGTTACGCCTCCGTCGCGATGGTCACCGACTATGACAGTTGGCATCCCCATCACGGCGAGGTCGACGTGACCCAGATCATCAAAACACTGACCGAAAATGCAGGCCATGCCCGGGCTATGGTGGCAAAGCTCCCCGCGCTCTTGGGCCTCGAACGCGCGCCCTGCCCCCATGGTTGCGACCGCGCGCTCGACACGGCCATCATCACGGCGCCCGAGGCGCGCGATCCTGAGGTCATGAAAAAGCTGGAGATCATTGCAGGACGAGTGTTTTAGGCAATCCCGGCACAGAAGAGGCCACAGGCCGTGTATGCACCAGGTCACATTGTCAATCGAGCAAAAACGCTGAACACTCCGCGAGGACTATTTTGAACGGAACCCTCTATGCCCCTTGATGTCTGGCTTGCCTTTGTGGCGGCGTCCACAGCGCTCTTGCTCATCCCCGGTCCTACCGTTCTGCTGGTACTCAGCTACGCGCTCAGCCAGGGCAAACGCGTGGCCCTGGCCAGCGCGGGCGGGGTGGCGCTCGGAGATTTCGTCGCGATGAGCGCCTCTCTGGCCGGATTGGGCGCGCTGGTGATGACATCTGCTTTGGCTTTCACGGTTCTGAAATGGGTGGGCGCAGTCTATCTGGTTTGGTTGGGGCTCAAACTCGTGCTCAGCGCAAAAAACGAGGGGTTGCGTCCCTTGCCCGCAGGCGCGGCGCCAGCAAGCGGGGTGTTCTGGCACGCGGCGGCCGTCACCGCACTCAACCCCAAATCCATCGCGTTCTTCATCGCGTTTGTGCCGCAGTTCATTTCTGTCGGTCACCCCCTGATGCCGCAATTCGCTCTTCTGATCGGGACTTTCGTGGGTCTCGCTGCCGTCAATGCGCTGGCCTATGCTTTGCTTGCGGACAGATTGCGCGTGGCTATATCCCGGCCGCGCGTGACAGCCTGGCTCGCGCGCGGTGGGGGAGCAGCTCTCATTGGGATGGGCGTGATGACAGCCGCCTTGCGCCGTCCCGCCTGACCCAGTTCGCCGGAGCCCGACATGCTGAAAACCAAGACCGTCAAAGACTACATTCGCACCATCGTCGACTTTCCCCATGAGGGGATCATGTTTCGCGATGTCACAACGCTCTTTGCCGATCCGCGCGGCTTTCGCATGGCGATCGATCAACTGCTCCATCCCTACGCCGGTCAACGCATCGACAGGGTCGTAGGCCTGGAGGCACGCGGCTTTATTCTGGGCGGCGCGGTCGCGCATCAGCTCTCCGTTGGCTTCGTCCCTGTGCGCAAGAAAGGCAAACTGCCCGGCGCGGTCATCTCCGAGGAATACACGCTCGAATACGGCGAGGCCGTCGTCGAGGTCCATGACGACGCGATTTCAGCAGGAGAGAAGATCCTGGTTGTGGACGATCTGTTGGCCACGGGTGGCACTGCAGAAGCAGGGATCAAACTGATCGAGCGGCTGGGCGGTGACATTCTGGGCTGCGCCTTTGTCATCGATCTGCCGGAACTGGGCGGGCGCGCAAAACTCGAAGCGCTTGGAATGGATGTACACGCCTTATGTGAATTCGAAGGTCTGTAAGACGCCTCCGCTCAGCTCTTTTCGCGATACCAGTCTTCAATGATCGCCACCGCTTCGGCGGCGGTTTCGACATACTGAAAGAGGTCCAGATCCTCTGGTGCGATGGTCCCGGCCTCGGCCAAAGCCTCCCAGTTGATGATCTTGCGCCAGAAATCCTCTCCGAACAGCAGGAAAGGCACCCGTTTCATGCGGTCTGTCTGAATCAAGGTCAGCGACTCAAAAACCTCGTCCAGTGTTCCAAATCCACCTGGAAAGGCACAAATCGCCTTGGCCCGCATGAGGAAGTGCATTTTGCGAATAGCAAAATAATGAAAGTTAAAACAAAGCCCCGGCGTCACGTATTCATTTGGCGCCTGTTCGAAGGGCAGAACGATATTGAGCCCGATCGAGGTGCCGCCAGCATCCTGCGCGCCGCGATTGCCTGCCTCCATCACACCGGGTCCGCCCCCTGTTGCGACAACAAAATCGCGTCCATAGCCCTGCATCGACCGCTCTGTCATCAGGCGGGCAAACTCGCGCGCCTCGTCGTAGAACCGGGACAGGTCAGCAAGCGTCTTGGTCTGAACCTGATCCTTCTGGCCCGGCTCGGGAATGCGGGCACCGCCAAAAAGCACGACCGTGCTGTCAATGCCGCTTTCGTTCAGGATCATTTCAGGTTTTAGAAGCTCAAGCTGAAGCCGAACGGGTCGCAACTCATCCCGACAGAGGAAATCCTCATCGGCGAAGGCGAGGCGATAGGCTGGTGCACGCGTCTGAGGCGTGTCGGGCACCTGCTCTGCCGTATCGCGGTCGGCATGTGCGTCCGGGAACAGACGCAAGCGATCATCTTTCATCGGTGAGCTCCCTTTCTGACCTCTCTCATCCGCCCTATAAGCGGCACGAGGTTAAGAGCACAAGAATTCAAAGGACCCCAGATGGATTGGCCGGCAGAGATCCGGGCGGCACGGCACCGCATACGGGACCACATCCGACAAACCCCGGTGATGAAGACCGATGTCGGGTTTTCTCAACCCTTATCGCTCAAACTGGAACACTTGCAGCACACAGGCAGTTTCAAGATCCGGGGTGCATTTAACACGCTGCTCTGCGAACCTGTGCCAGAATCCGGTCTGGTCGCCGCCTCCGGGGGCAACCACGGCGCAGCGGTTGCCTATGCCGCCGCCTCGCTCGGTCACGCGGCAGAGATTTTCGTCCCGGAGATTGCCGGTCCGGAAAAAATCGCCCTGATTGAACGCCAGGGTGCAAAGCTGACTGTCGTGCCAGGGGTCTATTCAGATGCTCTCGACCTTGCCCTGAATCACGCGGCACGATCCGGCGCGAAACAAATTCATGCCTATGACGCGCCTGCAACTGTCGCGGGCCAAGGCACCTGTATGGCCGAATGGGAAGAGCAGAGCCTGGACGCCGACACGGTCCTGATCGCCGTGGGCGGTGGCGGGCTGATCGCTGGCGCATGCGCGTGGCTCGATGGCAGACGAAACGTCGTGGCCGTTGAACCGGAAGGCTGTCAAACATTGCATGCCGCACTGTCAGCCGGAGCGCCCGTGGATGTCTCGCCGTCGGGAATCGCGGCCAATGCACTGGGCGCGAGGCGGATTGGTGACATCTGTTTCGGAATGGCAAAGGGTCAGAATATCGAAAGCGTTCTGGTGTCGGACCCAGCGATCCGCGCGGCCCAGATCTGGCTCTGGCAATCGCTGCGCCTTCTGGTCGAACCGGCGGGAGCGGCCGCTTTCGCCGCGCTAAGCTCGGGCGCCTACAAACCTCACCCGAAGGAACGCGTGGCCGTCCTGCTCTGCGGCGCGAATACGGCGCCCGACCCTTTCGCCTCCGGCGGCTAGGCCTGCGCAGCTTGCACTGAAACGCCCCTGCCCCTATAGCGCGGCGAACACCCAAACGCCGTCCGGAGACTTGTCATGTCCAATGCTCAACTTGAAGCCGCCATCGAAGCTGCGTGGGACACCCGCGATACGATCACGCCCGCGACAATCGGCGAAACCCGCGAGGCGATCGAAGACACGCTGGCGGCCCTCGATGGTGGAACGTTGCGCGTGGCCGAACGACAGGACGATGGCACCTGGCACGTCAATCAATGGGCGAAAAAGGCGGTCCTGCTGGGCTTTCGGATCAAGGATATGGAGCCACAATCCGGCGGTCCTCAGGGCGGAACCTGGTGGGACAAGGTCGACAGCAAATTTTACGGCTGGGGCGACAACCAGTGGAAGGCGGCCGGTTTTCGCGCGGTGCCCAATTGCATCGTCCGTAAATCCGCCTTCATCGCCCCGGGCGTGGTGCTGATGCCGTCCTTCGTCAACCTCGGGGCTTATGTCGATGAGGGCACCATGGTCGATACCTGGGCCACGGTGGGAAGCTGCGCCCAGATCGGCAAGAATGTGCACCTTTCTGGTGGTGTAGGCATCGGGGGTGTGCTGGAGCCTATGCAAGCCGGACCAACAATCATCGAAGACAATTGCTTTATCGGGGCGCGATCCGAGGTGGTCGAAGGATGCATCATCCGCGAAGGCTCGGTTCTTGGGATGGGGGTCTTCATCGGAAAATCCACCA